>JMBV01000424.1_pt1 | contig 13754 bp, 12 predicted proteins | sample 616531 | NCBI WGS metagenome assembly JMBV01 (sample SAMN02727904, study PRJNA239997) | anaerobic digester metagenome | biome: anaerobic digester; isolation source: mesophilic anaerobic digester inoculated with municipal waste water sludge... | place: Germany: Bielefeld University, CeBiTec ... | reverse complement strand
CTTTACGCTAAGAGTGGATCCTAATAATGCCAATAATATCTTTACAGGTGGTTTGGATATGTGGAAATCAAACAACGGTGGGTCTTCATGGACAAGAATATCCGATTGGTCACTAATGTATTATGGCGGTGGAGATCAATATTTACATGCCGACCACCACGATATTCAATTTAAACCTGGCAGCTCCACTACTTTTATAACATGCAACGACGGAGGAGTATTTTATACAGAGACAGCCACATCCTCTTTCCCTGTTTTTCAAGAAAAAAAATCAGGGTTACAACACGTTACAGTTTTATACAGGAGCAATACATCCATCAGCAGGATCAACGATATATGCAGGAGGATTGCAGGACAACGGCTCTCTGCTATACAACGGACAACCATTAACTATAAATGATATGGTAAGTGGCGGCGATGGCGCTGCCTGTTTTTTTTGATGATAACGATCCACTGCTTATCACCTCTGTGTATTATAATAGGTATTATGTTTTTATGAATTACAACATGTATACCTACTACGACTATGAAAGTGGAATATTCATCAACCCTGCAGATTTTGATGTAAAAACCAACACGCTTTTTGCTAATGCAGTTAGTTTTTCCGGCGGAAACCCTAACACTATACTTCGGATAATTAATATTCCTTACAATGCAACAGCAAGTTTCACCGGTTTAAATACCAACACAAATGTCTATTATTCACATATTAAAGCATCGCCTTATACCGAAGCAGGGAAATCTACAATCTTTGTCGGCACACAATCGGGCAGAGTTTACAAAGTCATAAATGCTGAAGCTGTACCACAAACTGTTGAAATTACAGGCACGAATTTCCCGACTGCTTACGTTTCGTGCATAGCAATAGGTTCAAGTGAAGATATACTACTGGTTTACTTTTTCAAATTATGGCGTTGAGTCATTATGGCAAACGATTGATGGAGGCGAAACCTGGCAAAATGTACAGGGCGACCTCCCCCCGATATTCCGGTTCGTTGGGCATTATATCATCCTGAAAATGACAATCAGGTTATGTTAGCTACAGAACTTGGAATATGGACAACCAACACAATAAATTCACCGGAAGTAATCTGGAAACAAGATACACAAGGTATGGCTAACGTAAGAGTTGATATGCTTACATTGCGCAATTCCGATAATACCGTGCTGGCAGCAACACATGGAAGAGGCTTTTACACCACTGAATTTAAACTAATCACAGGCGTTGCAATAAATAAAAACAACAACGAAACGATTAATATTTTCCCAAATCCTACAAACGGCTTAATCAATATAGACTTTGGAAGTATGGATCAGAAATCAATAAATCTTAAATTGATTAATGTTTCAGGAAAGGTGGTATTGGCGAAGAAACTTCCGGAGGGCAAGTTTCACACACTTGATTTGACCGGATTTCCAAAAGGTAATTATCTGATCAGCATTTTCTCGACAGAGAAAAAAATAAGCCGGAAGATTGTTTTACAATGATTATAGTCTCTAATTGAATTTGTAAACCCGTTTTATCCAAATTGGGAGTACCAGTGCGCCAATAATGATATATGGATAATAACTCATCAACCGCCAAAGTAGCGCAACGGCCATATTAAGACCGGCCGGAATAAAATCGCCGAGGAAATCTGAAAACAGAAACTCAGCCACACCGCTGCTTCCCGGCGTAGGGCTTATGAGCATAATGACCCACATAACAAGTTGACGGGCAAAGATCAAAATGATCTCCCCCCCCTGCAGTGATGGCGTAGATTAAAAAATTGACCATCAAAAACCTTGATGTCCACGAAATCCAAGTAGAAAGAGAAGCCCTTGCCCAAAAACTAAAAGATTTATGCCGCATTTCGGCTGAAGTTATAATAATGTCATCACCAGCCTGTGCAGCCTGAAAACGCCATTTCCGAAGAAAAGGAATCTTAAAATTCTGAGGAGAATCCATTTAAAACCCCCCCGTGGTTTAAAAACACCATAAGAAATTATCAATGTCAAGAATACTATAAAAAAATAACCAATAACAAAAACCCCCCCTTGTATCCCAAGTTTCGAATTGATGAATAGAAAACTCGATTCACTTTTAAAAAGTAAAGATGTGCCAGCAAAAAGTAAAATCAGTGGAACCATGATGATATAAAAAAAAGCTCATCCAATAAAGCTGTTATCATAACAATGGCTGTGGCACGACCAGGTTTTATTCCCTCCTTAGTAACAATAAACAGCGCTACTGCTGAACCTCCAACAATACTTGGGGGGGTTACAGACGAAGCAAATTCCCAAAGCATAATAACATGAAACGAGTTTCGCCAGCTAAGCTGTTTATCGGTGAGCAAACGAATACGATACATATAGCTACATCACGCATGACAACCATCGTAAAAGCCATGAAAAGCCAAAACCATAATTGAAAACTAGGCTGAATCTCAAAAAGGGCTTTGGATCAAAATCCTTAAATGAAAAATAACCAACTACTCCTAAACCAATGATTACTGGAATAATCACCCGCTCAAACCTGAAAATTTTTAAAACTTTATTTTGTTCCGACTGCATTCGATATTATTCAGATATATTCTTTCGCAAAAATGATAAAGATTTCCAACAAGCTGTATCACAAGAATGAAAATTTTTAATTTCATCAAAGTTTGTTAGTTCGAAGCAATAAAATTTTAATGAGCAAACAATTATTTAGGATTGGTCTTAAAATTTCCCTTTCAGCGCAAAAATACTTTGTATTAGTTGATAGATGCTTATTTCAAAAAATTGTGGTTTCTAAAAAAAATCAACATGATTAGGTCATATTGTCTGATTTTGTAAATTAATCTGACATATTGTCGCGGCGATATTTACTAAAAAGCAATGTTTTGGGTTGGTATAAAATTGACAAACCGCTTTCACAATTAAAAATAACAAAAGTTTAACTATAATAGAAAGGAATAAAATTATGACAATGATGAGATGGAATCCAGACACGCCTTTGAGCGATTTGTTCGAGAATTTTTTTCAGAAGCCATTCCAACGAACGCATGGAAAGAAAGCATTACGATTGTTCACCATCAACCAATATCCTCGAAAAAGACGATAGTTTCGAGCTACACATGGCGGTACCCGGCGTTAAAAAAAAGAAGATGTGAAAATTGACCTTGAGAAGAATGTCCTAAGCATTTCTTCAGAGAAGAAAGCCGAAAAAAACCGAAGAAGTAGAGGGTAAATATAGCAGACGCGAATTTCTCTACGGCACCTTCTGCCGTTCATTTACTTTACCCGAAACAATTAACGTTGATAAAATTAAGGCTGATTTGAAAGATGGTATTTTAAAAGTAATTCTGCCTAAAAAAAAGAAGAAACCAGAATAACTAAAGAGATAAAAATCGCATAATAAATTTGGCAAAATGATAAGACCGGTTCAAACACTGTTTTGAACCGGTTTTTTTTATTCCCAGCCAACTAAAACTGATCTTAAATAAAAAAATGAAAAATCCTCTATAGCATACTTTTTACATTAATTTTGTGTTTCAACTTCCAAAAATTTTTGCTTGAAAGGAAAATTCTTTTTGCTGCCAGTTTTACTCCTGTTGATAAGTAGTTGCAGGATAACACATGAACTGAAGGATGATGAAAAATCCTTGTAAGAAATGTTATAAATATTGACGAAACTAAAATAGAACCTAAAAAAACTGAATTTTGACCCGAACGACCTTTATTCGATTCTAAATCAAAAACCTAACAAACGATTTCTCGGAGTTTTCAGATTTAGAGAATATATTCACATCAAAAACTATCAAAAAGCAAAAAAAACCTTCATTCAAATATTGGCTATCAAAAAAATTTTGGTAAAGAACCGGTATTTTATGACGAGCTTGCGGCCGAGCGTTCGGTGAGCCAATTGCAATTGTTTCTAAACAACCAAGGTTATTTTAATTCTCAAATCGAAAATGAGGTCTCTTTTAAAAAGCATAAGGCACAGGCTATTTACGCTATAAAAATAGCGCAACCCTACCAGATAAATCAAATTGAATATCAAATCCCTGATACGGCAATTTCTTCGATCATTATAAATAATAAGAGCAAATCATTAGTTAAACCAGGCGCTATTTATAATGTAAACCTATTGAATGACGAGCGTTATCATATAACTACCCTACTTCGTAATCATGGCTATTTTTATTTTACCCCCCCGATTATGTTTTTTTGAAGTTGATAGTGCATTCAATAATCATTCATTAAATATTTATACAAACATCAGCAATCCCAAAATCCCGATAAAAGATTATCCTGATAGCCTATCTGAAAGCCTTCACAAGAAATATTTCATCAATCGGATTGCTATTAATACAGAATTCAGTCCGCTAAGAAGAGATACAACGCAACTGATGGCTTACCGCGACACCACTTCGAAAGACAATAGAAACAGGTATATCTATTATTACAGAGATAAATTAAAGGTATTCCCAAAAGCCTTGCGCAATCAAATAAGTTTTAAACCAGATGAGCTTTATACCGAAAAAGATCAAGAAAACACTTATCGCCAATTATCAGGCCTGCCACTTTACGGATACACAAATTTTAGTTTTACACCTACGGCAGTCAATGATTTTTCAAATAACTTAGCTGGGTACAAGCTTGATGCACTTATCAACTTATCACGAAAACCAGTGCATTCGTTTTCTGTTGAGGCAGAAGGAACCACCTCCGGCAGCACATTAGGAATTGCAGGAAACGTTGTGTATCAAAATCTTAATATATTTAAAGGTGCGGAACTGTTAACTTTGAAAGCTACAGGAGGCCTTGAGTGGCAACAAGGCGGGCCCGAAACTTTAGATGTTTTTCATTTATAAATACCATTCAAGCAGGAGCCGAAGCCCGTATTGATTTCCGAAATTTTTGATTCCATTTTATAGTGGACAAGTTTCGAAATCTTCCAGGCCGAGAACTTCATTAATGATGGGTATCAATTATCAAAAAGGCCTAACTACACACGGTACATTACCAACGCCTCATTTGGCTACAACTGGAAAATGGGAAAATATGTTTATCACAGCTTTGTACCGGTTGAATTAAATTCGGTATCTATTTTTCCTGATTCGAGCTTTGTCAGACTATTGAAAGATATAAACGATCCGCGCCTCACCAACCAATACACTGATCATTTAATCTTATTGTCCAAATACAGTTTCATTTTTAATAATCAAGAGCGAAACTTAGTTAAAAACTTTACCTATTTCCGATGGGGGGAATCGAGTCGGCAGGTAACTTTATTTACATTCTAAATTTGATTACCGAGCCTAAGATAAATAACAAAGGGGGGGAAACAATACTATGGAATATTCCTATTTCACAATACATCAGAACAGATATTGATATCCGACGATATTTAACACTTGATGAAGATAATACCATAGTAATCAGAGGGCTGGCCGGTATAGGGATACCTTACAAAAACTCATTAGTGTTGCCTTTTGAAAAAGGCTTTTACGCCGGCGGCGCAAATGATATGCGCGGTTGGAAATATCGCTCACTAGGGCCGGGAGCGTACCGAGACACCACCAAAAGATATTTGAAAATGGGAGAACCTTATTTAGAGCTAAACCTGGAATATCGTTTTCCAATTTATGGATTCCTCAAAGGCGCTATTTTCGGGGGATTTAGGAAACATATGGCTACTTACCTTTTCAGAAAATTATCCGGGAGGTCTTTTTAAATGGAAAGATTTACCCAACCAGATTGCATTTAGTTCGGGTGCCGGGTTGAGGTTTGATTTTTCGTATTTCATCTTCCGAGTTGATTTAGCTGCTCCGATGAGGGCCCCTGGCTATCCTATCGGAGAACAATGGCGAATAAAAACCCTTAAACCAAAAGACATTATCTGGAATTTCGGTATCGGTTATCCATTCTGATGAAACTTTATCCTAATGCAATATCACTGGGGGGGACATCAACGCAGATTTAACTCATATGCAGAGTATTTTAAAAGCCACTTTGGAACGAGAGTTCAAAAAGTTTCGGTTGATGCCGGATTTACGTGTCCGAATCGGGATAGCTTAAAAGGAACAGGAGGGTGTACTTATTGTAACAACGTCGCATTTAACCCCTCTTATTGTAACCCGACAAAAACCATCAAACAACAAATAGAAGAGGGCATTGAGTTTCACAGAAAAAGATACCGAAGAGCTGATAAATTCCTGGTCTATTTTCAGGCTTTTCCAACACTTATGCACCTCTAAATCATCTTAAAACAATTTATGAACAAGCGCTGCAACAAGATAAAGTTGTCGGATTGGTTATCGGTACGCGCCCCGATTGTATAGATGATGAGAAACTTCAATATTTTGCCGATCTGGCTAAAAAAAATTATATCATCATTGAATATGGTTTAGAATCGTGCTACGATCGTTCGCTACAAAATATAAATCGCGGCCATACCTTTGCCGATTCCATTGAAGCTTTAACTAAAACCTCCAAGAAAGGGATCAAAACCGGTGCACATATTATTATAGGACTCCCAAACGAAACAGATGACGAAATCATAAATCAGGCTGATATACTATCCAAACTACCAATAACAACCCTCAAACTACATCAATTACAAATTGCAAAGAACACAATAATGGAAATTCAATACAGGAAAAATCCTAATAATTTCAGATTTTTCGAAATAAATGAATACATCGAACTTGTTATTGCTTTTTTAGAAAGACTTAATCCAACTATTGTTTTAGAAAGATTTGCAGGCGAGATGCCTCCTCGGTTTATTGCTGGCCCTCACTGGGGGGGCCAATACGTTACGATGTAATTTTACAAAAAAAATCGAAAAGCGTTTACTTGAAAAAAAACACTTGGCAAGGAAGGCTTTACCAGGAGATACAATCTTTCTAAAAAAAATTGAAATTATTTTGTTTGTTATGTTTAAGATAAAAAAAATATAAATTTGCACTGAAAATAATTTTTTTTAACTAAAAAGTAAAAATCATGAAAAAGTACTTACTATCAATCATTGCAATGTTTTTAATGGGATTCATTGCAGTAGGTCAGGTTACCATTTATGAGGACAATTTCGATTCCTATACAGCTGGTGAAAAGCTGACCATCGAAAATCCTGAAACTGGACAACATGGAGCAATGCACCAGGTGGTCCGGAAGACCCTGTAATCTCTACAGATTATTCGTTCACTAACCCCCCCAACTCAGTAAAGATTACAACTGACAATGACGTTGTTCTGCTTCTTGGCGGGAAGACTGTCGGAAAATATAACTTAGGATTCAAAATGTATATCCCAGCCGGGAATCTTGGATATTTTAATGTTTTACAAGATTTCGCCGGGTCAGGTAGCACATGGGGGGGTTACAAGTATATTTTGACCTTGGTGGCGCAGGTTTAATTGATGGTGATGGCGCAGGTGCAGCCAGTTTCGTTTTTGGATATGATCAATGGCTTAATCTTAAGGTATTTGTTGATCTTGATAACGACTGGTGCAAAGTTTTCTTAAATAATTCGCAAATACATGAATATCAATGGAGTAAGGGAACGTTTGGCACAGGTATGCTTAAGCTTGATGGAATGGATTTTTATGGATGGGATGATGGCGGAACTCCTCTTTTCTACGTAGATGATGTATATTACGAAATGGTAACTGAAAGCCTGATTGTTGAAGATTTCGAATCTTATAATGCAGGTCAGCATCTCGTTCAACAAGCCATTGCTCAGGGAAAAGATTATTGGACAACATGGAACAACTCCCCCCCGGGAAGCGCTGAAGACCCAATGGTCTCTTCCGATCACTCAGTAAGTGGATCAAAATCAGTTTTAATTGAAGGTACTAACGATGTTGTTCTTCTTTTTAATGATCTTGTTACAGGCGCCTATGCAATCGAGTTTAACGCTTATATACCACAAGGATTTTATGGCTATTTTAACATCCTGCAAGACTTTAACGGGCCAAGTAGCGAGTGGGGAATGCAAACTTTTTGATCAAGGTGGATTAGGAACCGTTGATGCAGGCGGTCAAGGAGCCGGGGGGGTATTCACCTACGCCTATGACACATGGATACCTATTAAAATTGATGTGGATTTAAATAACGACTTTGCTGAACTGTTTGTCAATGGTAATTCTGTTGTTACCTGGGTATGGAGCGGAGGGGTTTTCGGTCAAGGCGCTTTAAATAAACTTGATGCATTTTCTATGTACGCGTGGAATGAAAATGGAACGCCAAAAGCATATTTTGATGATATCAGCCTTACACAAACAGCTCCTCCAGGCGGTGATCCTGAAATTAATGTAAGCCCAACTTCATTTACCGAAACTCTCCAAAACGGCCAAACCAGCCAAAAAACACTCACAATTTCCAATACCGGCGTTGTAAAACTTAACTATAACATCATTGTAAACTTTGATGTTGACGATGGAGATGCCGAAACTGAATACACGCAAGAAGTTGTTATAGAGCCTGAAACAACAATTACCGGAAATGACATTGCCGTTATAAAAGCTGAAAAGAGTCAACCAGGACCTTCAGTTACTGATGATGAGGTATTATTACATTATGATGGCGACTACAATTCAGCTGTTGGACTAACAAACGGAGGAACTTTTGAAATTGCAGCAAGATTCCCTGCAGCCTTAACAGGTCAGTATTTAGGAATGGAACTAACACAGGTTCGGGTGTATATCAATGATCCGGCAAATGGTTATAAAATAAAAATTTATGGTCAGAGTCATCCTGACAAACCAGGTGAATTACTTTATGAGCAACTTTTCTCAGCAAATGCAGGCGCCTGGAATGAAGTTAATCTTTACACCCCCCCACTCCTCAACACCGGAGGCGATATGTGGGTAGCATACGAAATCGTTCAAAACGTTGCTGGAGTATATCCTGCTGGAACTGATGCAGGCCCGGCACATGCCGATGGCGACTGGATTAAAACAGGCTCTACATGGGCAAAATTATCAGTAATAAATCCTAATATAAACCAAAATTGGAATATCCGTGCAAAACTTGTTGGTGATCCTATGCAAGCATGGCTTTCCGTTGATCCAAGTTTTGGTTCAATCGAGCCTAATATGTCCGAATCAATTACCGTTAACTTTAATGCAGGTAGCTTACCCGAAGGTACTTATCAGGCTAATATTAACATTGCAAGTAATGATCCGGTAACACCTCTAGTGTCAGTTCCTGTAACTTTAAATGTTCAAGGCGGAGGATGCCCGCTTCCACCCCCCCCACCAACCTTACATTACAACAAACAGGTACTAACCCCTATAATGTTGTACTCAACTGGGTTGCTCCAGAAGAGCCAGGCGGCACAATACGTTGGGATGATGGAATAAACTATGACGGTATCGGATTGACAAATGGCGGTACTTTCTCCGTTGCAGCTAAATGGGAACCAGGCCAATTAACAGAATATATTGGACTATACCTTAAACAGGTTGATCTTTTCCCAAGATCTGCAACTGCTACTTATGTGGTGAAAGTATGGACCGGTACTGCCGGAAATCAACAATTAGTTAGCCAAACAGCCACACTAATTTCTGAACAATGGAATACGGTTACAATTACCAATCCAGTTAAAATTAATGCAGGAATGTACCTATACATTGGTTATGAAACAACTCATGGGGGCAGGTGAATTCCCGGCCGGTGCAGATGCAGGCCCTGCAGTAGCTAACTTTGGCGATTTAATCAGTACTGGTGGCGCATGGGCATCAATGTCAATACAATTTGGCCTAAACTATAATTGGAACATCGCCGGTATTATCGGTGTCGGTTCAGATAATGCTACACCTGCCGAGCCAATAGTTATCACACCAAACCTGGCGCTTCTTATGGCTTACCTATAGCAGGAAACTTAGGAAAAACCAATAATGCACAGTGGGTTAATAACTCAAGAGCTTTAGAAGGTTACGATATTATGAGAGATGGCCAGATAATCGGTTCCGTTGGGTCAACAGTTACTACCTATACCGATAATAATGTACCATTAGGTGCGCACACTTATAAAGTTGGCGCCCACTATACCGAATGTACTGCATGGTCAGATCCGGCTTCAATAGGAGTATCAATTTCTGAGCCTACCGAAAACATAAACACTTTAAGTATTTATCCTAATCCTGCAAATGGAGAAGTAAATATAAGCAGCCCGACAGATATGAAACAACTGAAAATTATAAACTATACCGGTCAAGTTGTATATCAGTCACAGCCTAACAACAATCATATCATAATCAAAATTGCCGATCTATCAGCAGGAATGTACCTCATTCAGATTGAAACAACCGAAGGATGGACAACAAGCAAATTGGTTATTAAATAAATTAATTAAATTTTCTTTTTAAAAAAAAGTCTCGAAATCATTTTCGGGACTTTTTATTTTGATTTATGAATGACGATCTTACATTTTTGATAAAGTTTATCTTGTTGTAAAACAAATTCCTTTTGGTAGGGTAACCTCCTACGGCGCAATAGCAGCTTTTTTTAGGAACCAAAGGTTCAGCAAGGATGGTTGGCTGGGCAATGAATGCCTCACATAACTATATAGAAAATATACCGGCACATAGGGTGGTAAACCGAAATGGGATGTTAACCGGAAAAAAATCATTTTGGCTCTCCACACCTGATGCAACAACTACTTGAATCAGAAGGAATAAAGATTGAAAACGATAAAGTAGAAAACTTTAAAGAACTCTTTTGGGATCCGGCAGTTCATCTCAAAATATAAATAGGTCTTGTACTAGAGTATTGCAGTTAAACAGGGAAGTTTGTTTATTGTTTCGCATTAGAGATTTTTAGGCACAAATAACTTTAATTCAATATGATGGAAGTTTATTATTTTTCTAATACCGAATTTGACGTTAATCAATAAAAAAAACAATTTGGGCTAAACTATTGATTTTATGAAGCTAATCCAGGGTTACTGTTGTTAAATGCTTACTTTAAATTTATTACTTGAATTATTCCTGTTGATGTTTCGTCAGTTTCAATTATTTTTCCAATAATTTCGGCCTGTTTGTTATGATTTTCATTTAGTTTTCGGATAAACCCAGCTCCAAATGCCTCCGGTATAGCAATCAATAGACCTCCGGAGGTTTGTGCATCGCATAAAATTAGTTTTGTAATCTCCGGAATATTTTCGTCCCATTTAACATTTGCCGACACATGATCGAGGTTGTTTCTTGTACCCCCCCTGGTATGGCTCCTGCTGTAGCAAGTTCATAAACTCCTTCTATTATTGGCACTTTTGAGGAATAAATTATGGAACCTACACCAGAAGCTTCCATCATCTCTTTAAGATGCCCAAGAAGTCCAAAACCGGTAATATCCGTGCAGGCATTTACCGGAAAAGACTCATTAAGTTTGCAGCATCAGCGTTTAACTCTAACATCACATTACGGGCTATGAGTGAAATATTTTTCTTGACAATACCTCGTTTTACGGCTGTTGAGATGATTCCGGTTCCGATTGGTTTTGTCAATATCAAAACATCTCCCGGCTTTGCTGTAGCATTGGTAAGCACTTTGTCAGGATGAACCATCCCGGTTATAGCCATTCCAAACTTAGGCTCAATGTCTTCAACAGTGTGTCCTCCCAAAATGGATATTCCAGCTTCGGCAGCTTTATCTGAAGCGCCTTTTAAAATTTCTTTTAAAACATATATCGGTAAGCGATTATCCGGAAATCCAACAATATTGAGTGCAAAGAGCGGCTTAGCGCCCATTGCATAAATGTCGCTCAACGAGTTTGCCGCAGCAATAGCGCCAAAATAATAGGGATCGTCAACGATAGGTGTAAAAAAAATCTACAGTCTGTACAATAGCAGTTGATTTGTTGATACGGTAAACGGCAGCATCATCCGAAGTTCCGGTACCTACAATTACATTCTCATCTATTGACAAAGGAAGGTCTTTTAGAATTTGTTCGAGATATTGTGGTCTTATTTTGCATGCACAGCCCAAACCATGAGTGAAATCAGTCAGTTTTATTTCATTAGTTTCCATTTTGGTTTTATCCTGAATTACTTCATCGGGCGACAGCCGCTTTACTGCAGCAATTATAAGCTCAGCTGCCTTTTCCATATCCTCAATGGCGCTATTTTTACCTGTCGAAAAACGTATTGTTCCCATAGCAAAATCAACTGGAACGCGCATTGCAGTAAGAACCTTTGATACATCAATCTGATCGGCATGGCAGGCTGCTCCGGCAGAGGCAGCTATTCCTTTCAATTCGCTAAGTAAAGTATTGGCTTCTATATTCGGAAACTGATACTTAAGGTATTAGGGAGTCTTAAATCGGGATGTCCATTAAGTCTGATGTTGGGTAAGGCTGTAAAAGCAGAAACGCAAGTTTATCACGGGTAAGCATCATTTGCTTTATATTAGTCTGAAAATCACGTTTAGCAACTTCCGCTGCTTTACCAAGGCCTACAATTTCAAGTACATTTTCGGTTCCAGCACGTAAGTTTGTTCATGATTAGCTCCATGAATCAGCTTTTGCAGCTTCACACCACGACTAATAAACAGCGCACCAACACCTTTAGGCGCATAGAACTTATGACCGGCAACCGACAAAAGATCAACACCAAGTTTTTGTATATCCGTTTCAATTTTACCAATTGATTGTGCTGCATCCGAATGAAAGAGAACTCCATGCTTCTTGGTAATCTCTGCAATTTTCTCTATAGGCTGAATAACTCCAGTTTCATTATTAGCATGCATTACTGTAACCAAAATAGTAGATGGCAATATCGCTTTTTCGATATTTTGAGGATCTACTATGCCAAAGTCATCAACAGGTATATAACTAACTTTGAATCCATTAGCCTCTAAAAAAACGACACACTTCGCTCACGGCTGGATGTTCAATAGTGGTAGTAATTATGTGGTTTCCTTTATTACGATATTGAAATGCAACGCCTTTGATAGCATAATTGTTTGCTTCGGTGCCGCCACTTGTAAAGATAATTTCATCCGTATGGCAGTTTAACAATTCTGAGAGCTGTCGGCGAGCGTTTTCAACAGCATTTCTGGCTGCAGCGCCAAAAGAATGACTACTTGAGGGATTACCAAAATAATCTTTCAAATATGGGCGCATAGCTTCAGCAACTTCATCCCAATAGGAGTGGTGGCATTATAATCAAGGTAAATATTATACTCTAGCTTCATTTTAAATAATGTTAAGTCGTTTGGAAAAATTTAATAATTCTTCAGCGCCAAAATTAGCATCCAAAGTATTGATGCTAAGCCTTAGGAGTTTGTCTGCCGGTTTTAATGAAAGGTCATAATCGTACACTTTATCATAATAGTTAAGAATGATTTCAATCCCTTTAGCAAAGTCGTTTTGATCAATTGCACTTATGGCAAGCTTCACATTTTGCCCGCCAAGTCTTCGGCTAATTTTAAAATTGCCTTTGTAATCAACTCTTTTGGGTATGTAGAATAATCGCGGATTAAACGCTCAATTCTGATTTTTTTTCGGAACATCTATATAAATCACTAATGCCTCGTTCATCTTCTTCAACAGATTTTCCGGAAGAAAAACTCCTCCGATGGCCTTGCTTTCATCTTCAACCCAAACAAGATTTTCAACATCTAAACTATTCCATGCTTCAGCCAGGTCATTTTCAAATTGTTCGTTAGTAGGTTGTGGCATTTCGCCAAACGCCCCAAAAACCGATCCTTTATGATGGGCTATATACTCAAGATCAACGATTTGCTGATTATTTTTTTTCAACTGTTGAAGTATCTCGGTTTTACCGGAAC
>JMBV01000423.1_pt1 | contig 13757 bp, 19 predicted proteins | sample 616531 | NCBI WGS metagenome assembly JMBV01 (sample SAMN02727904, study PRJNA239997) | anaerobic digester metagenome | biome: anaerobic digester; isolation source: mesophilic anaerobic digester inoculated with municipal waste water sludge... | place: Germany: Bielefeld University, CeBiTec ... | reverse complement strand
AGGAGATAAAATGAAGCATTTTAATACAGCTAGGTATAGAATAAGTATACTAGTTGTTATGGTGATGCTATTGCAGGTGCTACTGCCAGCCATGGGAGATGTGGTATGGGCGGAGGAGACTACCTTTAAGATAGAGGTAGGAGAAATAGACGAAGGTAAAACCACAATTAAATGGGAATTTGAACTAGATCCTGATAAAGAAATGGGGGGTCAGAGACCTATAAGTATGATCTTGGTTTTACTTTAGATGAGGCTGTAAAAGACAAGGAATTGGAAGGTAAAGATGAAGAAGGTAATGAAGCAACAATAGGCACCTATTCAATTTCTACAGATGGGCAACTTACTGTTAATATTGATGAAAAATTATATGATGTATTTCAGAATGAAGAAGGGGCAGAAGAAGTTTCTGAAACAGAAGATGCTATAAATGATTTGGATGAAGAACTACAAGAAGTGGATGAAACTGAAGAAGATGAAGACGTAGAGGAAACGGTAGGAAAAGCCTTAGGGATTGTAGCATCCATATCAGATAATTTTGAAAATTTATTTATATCTGAGAGTAAAGCAAATACTTTTAGGTATTGGGGGGGGATTATAGAGGTAGAAGGAATTAAGGAAGAAACTGCTAATAAGCCTGAATTAGGACTGTTTGGTGGGGGGGAAAGTGGTACAGATTTAGGAAGTGTTGAGGGGGGGTTTGAATATAAGATCAACTTATATTTAGATAGTGATGATGCTCCTATAGGAAATGGCGAGGTTATAGAAATAGAAGTTATTGATTTACTAACCTATAGGGTAGATTTTAGTATACCAGATGGATTCACTTTTACCAATGGTGAATATTTAAATCTTAGTTTGGAATCATTAACTAACATAAAAGGATTTAGTTTACCAGAGAATGAGCTTTCAGGTAGAATTAAGTTTCAAATTGATGGTAAATCAATCGATGCAGCAGGATATACTGTAGAAAATGATACATTGAAAATAACATTTGATAAGGGTACCGAATTAAATGGTAAAAGTGGTAGAAATGGGTTTGTAGAACTAGGATTTGATGTAGAAGAAACCAGTGAAGAAGTAGAGGTAATAGAAAAAAAATAGATTTAGTAGGGACAGAAACTAAGACCTTTTACATTTTAAGAAAATATAGTGATGTGAATAGTATTACAAAAGATGGTGCATATGACTCTGAAACAGATAAAATAACATGGGCTATAGATGTAAACAAGGATCTTAATGATTTAGAAAATGCTGTATTAACAGATGTGATTCCTAAAGGTCTTACAGTTGAAAAGATAGAATTATATGATTTAAAGATTACTGTAGTAGGTGAAGAAACAAAGATTGAGGAAACATATAATAAAGCTATTGGGTTAGAAAGTGAAGATGTTTCTATAAATGAAAATGAACTAAAAATAACTTTAGGTGATCTGAATAGGGTAGCCAAAAGAATAAAAATTATCACAAGTATTGATGATGGACAAAGTGGAAATTTAGAATTTAATAATACTGCAACCCTTAAGTCAAACAATAAAGGTGAAATTTCTGATAGTAAATCAGTAAGCCTTAATAGAGTTACTGGTATATCCAAAAGTGGTAAATGGAGTGGAAGTGGAAATAAAATAACTTGGACTATAGAATTTAGGGGGGGAGATGGCAGTGAAAAAAAGTTATGATTTAATAGATACACCGGAATTACCAGATGGTATTGGTTTAGTGGTAATAGGTGGTAGTGTAAAACTTAATGGAGATAAAAATCATTCTATAACAGTTAAGACTACTGGAGATGGTAAATTTATTTTTGAAAGTATTCCAAATAGTATGGAACTTCAAACTTTGGAGTTTGAAACAGAAGTGGTTTATAAATCTAACAATAGCGGAGAATTTACTATTAAAAACATAGCAGAATATAATGAAGAAGAAGCGGAAGATAGTGTGGAAATTATTAGAGGAGAAATATTATCCAAAGATAATGGCAAAGTTCATGGTGAAAATGGTGAAACCTATGTAGATTGGAAGATTGAAATAAATAAAAATAATGAATCATGGACTAATGTAGAGATATGGGAATATATTCCTGAAGGCTTTGAGTTTGTAAGTGCGAGAATAGACAAAGGCAAACTGGGAGATATTACAAAAGATCTAAAAGATAGTGAAGGTAAAGACTATATAAAAATTCCAATTGAAGAAACTATCAATGAAAAGAGAACAATAACTGTAAAGACAAAACTTACGGATTTAGAGAAGCTTAATGACATTGAAAGTGTAAAGAACAGAGCCAAAATAAAATGGAAACCAGATACAAGTGGTGGTATAGGTATAGGCATAGGGGGGGATATTGATGAAGGTGGTTATGAAAATGATGTAGAAGGTGAATTTCAAAAAGGTAGCTTTACTCATACCCTAAGTAAGAGCAATACTGGAATTAATTATGAAGAACAAACCACAAGCTGGAAGGTGGAATATAATACCTATGATGCTAGAATAGAAAACCTTGTAGTGGAAGATGAACTAGTTGAAATTATAGGAGACCATAAATATGATAAAAATTCATTAAAATTAACATTAAATGGTGTAGAATATAATCTAAATGAAATAGGAGAGAATAAAACAGTCACAAAAGGTGATAAAACACTAAACTATGATTTAAGTTTTGATGGAAACAATCAAAAATTTACTTTAAAGATTATATCTGGTAATATTAATACCTATCACAATAAAGTGATTTTAACCTATGTTACTTCATTTGATTTGTCAAAAATGAACGATTCAGATACTAGTTTAGTATTAAAAAAAATAGTGTTACTGCATCTAACAACGAAAACAAACTAGGACCTATAGGAAAAGAAGCAAGTATTACTAATTATATTTCTAAAAATGGTAGGAAATCAGTTGAAAAAAATCCAGGAGAGAATAGAATTTTCAATTGGAAAGTAGAATTAAACCATAAAGGAAAGAACATATCAAAAGAAAATAAAATAACAGATACACTAACTGGGAAACAAAAATATATTGAAGATAGTATAGAGATATATAGGGCAGAGTTACAACCAGATGGGAAATTGGAAGAGATAGAACCTGCCTTATCTGAGGGAGAAGGGGGGGCTTATACACTAACAATTGCCCATGTTACAGAAGGGGGGGAAGAAGGCGAAGAACTCCTTGATCCATATGATTCAGGTATGGAAATTGTGTTCACAAACGCTTTAACCACACCAATAATCATAGAATACCAAACTGAAGCAGTAGGCATATCGGAAGAAAATTATAAAAATAAGATAAACTATAATGGAAAAGATTACTATAACAATATTAGATATGGTGAATTTAATAAATATATAACAAAAGAGTTATTAAATAGTAGAAGTGGCAATGTTGTAAAAGGTGATATCTTAAAGTGGGAGCTAGTTATAAATGAATCTCTTTCTGAAATTCGTAATTTTGAATTAAAAGATATAATGAGCGAAGGACTAGTGTTTATCAAAGGCAGTCTTAAAATTTGCCATGGAGAAACTGATGTTACCAATGAATTTACAATAGGAGATTTATCTGAAGGTGAAAATGGATTCAAGATAAATAAAGATCTATTGGACAAAAAAATATACCATAGAATACGAAACTTTAGTTACAGCAGATAAAGAAGTAGGGAGTATATCAAATGATGTCTATATTTCAGGTAATACGTTTGAAGAAAGTTTTGTGAAACAATCCAACTACAATGTAATAAGTAGGAGTTCAGCAGGAGGTTCTGGTTATTCTGATAATGACTATGAAGTTAAGATCATTAAGGTTGATGTTAGCGGTAGTCCAATAAGCGAAGTTGTAAAGTTTAAACTTATAACAGAAACTAAAATTGGAGATGAAACATATACATCAGAAGAGGAACTGACTACTAATAGTAATGGGGAATTAACTATTAATTTAGAGAAGAATGATTACAACACCTATTATATTGAAGAAATAGAGGCACCAGAAGGATATATACTATTAGATGAGAAAATAGTTATAAACTTAGACGGAGAAACTAAGGATATTGAAATTAGGATAGTAAATATTCAGAAGACAGAAATAACAGGTAAAAAAAAGTCTGGGTAAATGGACCAGAACAAAAACCATCCATACAAATTCAATTATACAGACAAATCGAAAATGGAGAACTAGAAAAGGTTGGAGAACCAGTAACATTGCATGGAACAGAAGAAAACCCGTGGACATATACTTGGGAAGACTTAGCCAAAACAGATATAAACGGCAAAGAATACAAATACACAATAGATGAGGTAGAAACACCTGAGAACTATGGGAAATCCAAATCAGAAGATGGTAAAACCATAACCAACACTTATAAAATTCGAGAAACAGAAATAACAGGAAGAAAAATATGGCAGGGTGGACCAACCCCCCCAAGACCAACTATAAAACTTCAATTATATAGAGATGGTGAACCTTTTGATGATCCAGTAGAATTAAAGGATGGGAAAACTAGTCATACTTGGAAGGTAGATAGGACTGACATCAATGGTAAAGAATATGAATATACTGTTGATGAAGTGGAAGTTCCTGAAAATTATAAGAAATTAGATTCAGAAAATGAAACAGAGGTTATTAATCAATATGTAAGCCCAAAAACAAGCATTACAGGAACAAAGGTATGGGAGGGTGGACCATCAAAACGACCAATCATTGAACTACAACTATACAGGTCAGTAGACAATGTTACCAAGGAGAAGGTCGGCAAACCAATCCAATTAGAAGATGGTCAGACTAAATACACTTGGGAAGGGTTAGATTTAACTGATCAAAAAGGTGTAGAATACAAGTACACAATAGACGAAATAAAAACACCAAACAATTATAGAAAATCTATATCAGAAGATGGCCTAACAATAACAAATAGATATAGGCCACCAACACCACCAGGACCAGGCCCTGGAGGACCAACTGACCCAGACAAACCAGAGCCAGAGGATCCAGAAAAACCAACAGACCCAGAAGACCCAGACAAACCAGATAAACCAAAAGAAGAAGATCCAGAAGATCCAAAGGATCCAGAGGAACCAGAAAACCAGGAGAAGAGGAACCAGACGAGCCAACAGATCCAGAAGATAATGAAGAACCAGAAGAACCAAAACCAGAAGAGCCAAATAAACCAGAAAAACCAACAGTAACTAATCCACCAGAATACGGAAGAGTAGAATTTGACGAAGACGGTAATTGGATTTATATACCAGATCCAAATGCACCAAGAGGCAAAATAAAATTCACCATAAAACATCCAGATGGAAGAGAAGAAACAATAGAGATAGATTTAGACAAGATACCACTAGGTACTACACAAATAACAGAAAAAGATATAAAACTTCCAAAAACAGGTGAAAACAATTATATATTCTTTTATTTCACAGGCTTAGTTTTAATAACACTAGGATTTGTATTTAGAAGAAAAAGAGCTTAAATAAAAACAAACATCCTATAGATAAAAAAAATATCTGTAGGATGTTTTTTTTATTTGTTTATATATGAAATTTGTGGGTATAAACAGACTAAATATATGAGTCTTACAAAAAGACTTGCTAGGACTAAAGACCTATGTACAAAATTTTCAAACTATTGTATAATTATATTAACTAAATATATATTCTTATTGGTGACTTTCCACCGATAAAGGCAAACCTGGTGAAATCCAGGGACGCAAAACTAGAGGGCCTTCCTTGAGTAATCAAGATGGCAGCCAGTTACCGAAGGGAGGAGCAAATATGTTTAAGAGACATATGAGTATCTCCACAATAGTCATCTTTTTTTTATTTTATTAATTTCAACCACCAGTTTTGCACAAAACACTATTGTGGATGTTGAAAACTTAGACAAAGGTATGATAAGTATAAATTATAATAGTACAAGCAACCTGAAAGTTATATCACTAAGGGAAATAATAAAGAGCATTACGATTTAAAGCCAAATGCTAATTATCCATTACAATTTGGCAATGGTGAATACACCATAATGCTTTTAGAACATATAAGTGGAAATCAATACAAACCAGTAGCAACGGAAAAAGTAAATCTAAAACTAAAAGACGAAAAACAATTATATTTACAATCTAACGAAATGATAAAATGGAATGACAATATGGCAGCTGTAAAAAAAGCAAAAGAATTGACTAAGGGCGCAAAAAGCGACGAGGAAAAAGTCAAAGCCATACATAATTATATAACAGCAAATATAAAATATGACGATAAAAAAAGCTAGCACAGTTACAACAATCTATACACCATCTATAGATGCCACATTTAATTCTCAATCAGGAATATGCTACGACTACGCAGTATTAACAGCAGGAATGTTAAGAGGAATTGGCATACCTACAAAACTAAACATGGGATATAAATCGGACATAAAAGAATATCATGCTTGGAATGAAGTCTATGTAAATGGGCAATGGGAAATAGTCGATACTACATATAATGCAGTGTATGTACAAAACAATGTTTCAACAGAAATGTTTAAAAATTCTAAAGAATATAGAGTCGAAAGAACATATTAATAGAAAAATAATAGATGCCAAAAATATAAAAATCAGGATGACAGCTACTACCGTCATCCTGATTATTTTTGTCAATCTTCAATGGGATACTCCTCCACTAATTCCCCCCCCAATGCAAAAAAAATCTTTACCCGTCTTAGAAGAAAATAACAGGTCATTAGGGAAATTATAGGTTTGTCCTTTTCCTTTGCCTTATCATCAGACAACATTTCCAATGCTGTATCAGGTACTACTACAGTATCATAAATTTCATATTCATAGATTTTTCCCCATCAGATACATATACCATATTTCCTATTTCAATATCCATTAGACTTCCAAATAATAAATTCTTTTTTTTCATCCTATGACCTGCCAAAGTATAGTTTCCAATACCAAAACTTTGCTCAGGCTTCATAGTGGCAGCCCCCCCTGCCATTAAATTAGCATCAGAGAGCCCCTTCATTATAGATAAATTTATATCTAAATCTGGAATATATATGCTTCCTATAACATAATCCTTATTAAAATTTTGAGATCCTTTTATTATGGATTTTATATCCACATCTTCCACTGCACTAAAATCAAATTCTATTTCCAATTCATGATTATCATTATTAGCCTTTAGGACTTCCCTAGGGATTTCCTCATCCATTATAGATTTACTATAGTTCTTTATAATTTGCTCCGAAATAAATGGAGTTAATAAAAACAACACTCCAATTACAATTAGCAATATTGGAATTATCTTTTTCATAATTTTTCCCCCCAAATCTATGATATTTAAATTATACCACAATCTAATAATACCCCCCCAATAGAAATTAAAATTCACATACTCTATTGCAAAATAAACCACTTTTTAATTTAACTAAAAATCAATGACTACTTAAACAAAAAAAACAGGTAGAGTAAGATTTTTACAATTAGTATAATATATGATAGTCAATAAGCATTAGGAACACTTGTAAAAATTTAGGATTAAGGCACTATTTTCATATTTTATGGAAGGGATGTTAAAATTGCTAGGACGAGAAATGCTTTTACATAAAATAACAGTGGAAAACATAATCAATTTGATCATTTAATGAAATATTCAGTTTCAGAAGATGAAAAATATATTAAGGAAATAGGGGAATTTTACAAGTCTTTGGAAATCTTAGGTGCAGATTATGAATATGATGCATTTAACAATATTTTCGAAGAATTCAATTCTTCTATTTCTAAGAATAAAGAAAAAAACCGTAAACAATATTTTAAATTTATATGGAAAGACTTATTTGAAAATTGAGGAATTAAAAAAAAGGATGGAAGTATTAAGAGATTAGAAAAAAAACCATAAATTAGTCAATCCAAATGTATTGGTAATCGACGACGATAAATTATTATTAAATATTATAGAAAAAAACCTAGGGAAAAGATTATAATATAATTACCTGTAGAGATCCCCCTTAAGGAATTGAAGTTTTAAAGGAGAAAAAAAATAGAATTAATTATACTAGATATGGTACTACCAGGAATAGATGGTTTTCAAATGACTAAGACCATTAGAGAAATGGATCCACTAATCCCCCCCATAATTATAATTTCCAAAAAAAGAAGAAATAGGAACGAAGGTAAATGCCTTAGGATTAGGGGGGGCAGATGATTATATTACAAAACCCCCCCTTAATATGGAAGAATTAGATGCCAGAATCCATAGAGCCTTAGATAGAAACAAAAATACAAAGTAATAAACATAGAGGACAGTCTAACAGGCGTTTATAACAAAGAATATTTCTGGGATAGAGCCAATGAAGAAAAGGAATTATATTTTAGAAATAAAAGGCCTTTTTCAATTTCCCTAATAGATCTAGACAATTTTAAAAGGGTTAATGATAGCTCTGGCCATTTAACAGGGGATCAGGTTTTAAGATGTTTTGCAGTGGCATTAAAGGATATATTAAGGGATACGGATTTAATATTTAGATTTGGCGGAGATGAATTTATAGTAATATTCCCTGAGACAAATGAACAGGATGCAAAAAAAACTAATGGAGAATTTTAAGAATAGGGTAAATCACAGTTATTGTGATATAAAATGTTCTACACTAAAGAGACTAAAATTTTCAGCGGGAATTACAGAAATTAAAAATATAGATGACACTATTGAAGAAATGTTTGAAAGATCAGACAAGGCTCTATATAGAGCTAAAAAGGCCGGTGGAGGCAAAATACTAATATATGAGGATTAATATCCTATCTTGGAAAAAAAATCTCCTTTCTATTTTAATAGAAGGGAGATTTTGTATTGTGATTATGATATAATTATCTTAAATACCATAAGGAGAGTGATCTTAATGAATATACTTATTAAAAACATTAACTTAGTACCAATGGATGGAAAAGAAGAGGTAATAAAAAAACACTAATATTTGCATTGAAGATGATAGAATAACCCATATAGGAGAATTAAAGGAAGATATAAAGGTAGATAGAATCATAGATGGTAAAAATAAAATAGCTATGCCAGGATTAATTAATAGTCATACTCATATAGGTATGTCCTTACTTAGAAATTTTGCAGATGATTTGCCATTACATCAATGGCTTACACAGAAGATTTGGCCTATTGAAGCAAATCTCAAAGCTGAAGATGTATATTGGGGGGGCTCATTACTTAGTATGGTGGAAATGATTCAATCTGGAACTACGACTTTTTGTGATATGTATTTTTCATGGATGAAGTGGGAAAAGGCCTAGAGGAAATAGGTATGCGTGGAGTTTTAACTAGAGGATTAATAGAAGAACAGGGAAAATTCTGAGAAACTATTAGATACGAAAAATTTATATAAAAATTGGCATGGAAAAGGAAATGGGAGAATAAAGGTAATGGTAGCACCTCATGCACTTTATACCAGTAGTCCTAAATTCCTAGAGGAAATTATGGACTTAGCTAGAGAACTAAATACGGGCATTCACATACATTTATCAGAAACAGAAAAGGAAATAAGGGACAGCATGGAAGAATGGGGGGGTAGGACTCCTGTAGAATATTTAAGAGATTTAGGCCTATTTGAATTCCATACAGTAGCTGCCCACTGTGTTCATGTAGATCAAAAAGATATGGAAATTATAAAAGCTAATAATGTGAATCCAGTAAACAATCCTAGTAGTAATCTAAAACTAGCTTCAGGTTTTGCACCAATAGATGAAATGCTAAAAATGGGCATAAATGTAGCTCTAGGTACTGATGGTTCTTCCAGTAATAATAATTTAAATATGTTTGAAGAAATCCATTTAGCATCTATTATAAATAAGGCCGTAAACAAGGATGCAGTATCTGTACCTGCCCTAGAGGCATTAAAAATGGCTACTATAAATGGGGGGGCTAAAGCCCTAGATTGGAATGAAGACATTGGCTCTATTGAAATAGGCAAAAAAAGCCGATATTATACTTATAGACATTGACAAACCACATCTATACCCAATCCACAATATAATCTCCCTATTAGCCTACTCAGTACAAGGTTCAGATGTAGACACTGTAATAGTAGACGGGAAAATATTAATGGAAAATAGAGAAATGAAAACCCTAGATGTGGAGAAGATAATGTATAATACGGAGAAGATAGCCCAGGATTTGATTATACGTTAAGAGGAAAGACGAGATCCTTCGTAGTCAAGGCTAATACTGTCCGTTTCAGGATGACAAAAAAAAGGGGGGGTGAATTTATGCCATTTAAAAATATAGACTTAGATGAAAACATTATATTAAAAAAAACAAAATTCCCCCCCTATTAGTATTAGATGAAAACTGGATTAAATTATTTGGAGATGTGGATTTTAAAAATATGCAGGTACTAAAAAGGGAAATTAATGAATTATTAGTAAAGGAGGGAAAACTAAAAACAGAATCCTATAGACTACAAAAGGAAAAAAAATCATGCTATAAAAATGATATTGGGAATTTCTGATGCAATAAATAATGAGGACAAGAATGTGGATATAAACTTACTTGATGAATATAGAGAAAAAATCGAAAATATAAATAAAGAATTAGATGATATCACATTCCAATTAGAAACCATACCTGGTGAAATTAGAGAATTAAATTTTAATTTATTAAAATTAACTGTAGATTATGGATATAAGGAATTAAAAATAAAGGAGAAAAAAAATTAAAATCTACCAATGAAGAATTAGAAGAATTACGAGAAAGATTAAGAGGATTAATAAACGAAAAACATGATTACGAAGAGTGGATAGATGCTACCTATTCTTTTCTACATGGTATGCTGGGAAGTCGTGAAATGGAAAAGTTAGATGAGAAAATTTTAGATAGGAATGAATTTATATGGTAATAGGCACTGGTATAGATATAGTAAAAATATCTAGAATAGAGGGAATAGTAGAAAGAAAAGGGGAAAGTTTCTTTAATAAAATATTTACTACAAGGGAAAGAGAATATATTAATGCTAAAAACCGAAATGCTCAAACTATATCAGGCCTATTTGCCAGTAAAGAGGCAGTTTCTAAATTATTAGGTAGAGGAATAGGTCTAGTGAATTGGAAGGATATAGAAATCCTCCACGATAAATACAACAAACCTTATGTACAATTACATGGGGGGGAAGGGGGGGAAAATTTAAAAATAGAAATGGCAATAGATGAAATCCATCTATCTATTTCCCATGAGAAAGACTATGCCATAGCCTTTGCGGTTGGGGAGACTTGTAAAGAGGGATCCTTCACTACGTTCAGGATGACATGGAACATAACTGTATTCAGGATGACATTGAATATAACTGTGTTCAGGATAGCATAGGGTATAGCTGTCATTCTGAGGCCGAAGGCCGAAGAATCTCATACCCAGCCCAAGCCACTTTCCACCTTCCAAAACGCAATCCCAATTCCCACAAAGGTAATTACGGCAGAATAGGAATAATTGCAGGGAGCCAAGGCATGATAGGTTCTGCCTATTTGGCCTCCATGGCAGCCCTTCGTTCTGGAGCTGGATTAGTATATAATATAGTTCCAAAATCCCTTCTAGAGATCTTTTCAATAAAATTAATTGAAGCCATAATTTTACCAGTAGAAGACAATAATACTGGTTATTTTACTTTAAATTCTCTAAAGGATATAGAAAATATAATAAAAGATAAGGATGTATTAGCTCTAGGCCCAGGAATTGGTGTAGATAATGAAAGGAAAGAGTTGGTAAAATATATATTATTAAATTACAAGGGGGGGCCTATAGTATTAGATGCAGATGGCTTAAATTGTATATCTCATAATCCTTCTATATTGTCTAAAAGAAAGGGGGGGGCAACTGTGTTAACCCCTCATCCTGGGGGGGAAATGGCTAGATTATTAAATACTTCAATAGATAAAATTCAACAAGATAGAATAGAATATTCTAAAAACTTTTCTAAAGAATATGATATAATATTAGCATTAAAGGGATATAAAACTATAGTTACTAATGGAGAAGACCTATATATCAATACAACAGGAAACCCAGGCATGGCCACAGCAGGCTCTGGAGATGTACTAACAGGAATAATCACATCCTTCATAGGGCAAGGTCTAGAACCCTTTAAAGCTGCAAAATTAGGAGTATATATCCATGGTTTAGCAGGAGATTTAGTCAAAATTCACAAAGGGGGGGAATATGGCCTAATTGCAAGGGATATAGTTGAAAACATCCCTAAAGCAATTTATACAATGTCCAGCCATAGACCCGGCTAATAGTGAATTAGTAAAATGGGGGGGATAATATGCTTACTTTAGACAATGTAAGATCTACTTGGGTGGAGATTAATTTGGATAATTTGGCTCATAATATTAGGGAGGTGAAGAAAAGTACCAATGAGGACACTTTAATTACTGCAGTAGTCAAAGCTAATGCCTATGGCCATGGTGCCATAGCAAGTTCTAAAGTATTTTTAGAAAATGGTGGGGGGGATAGACTGGCTGTAGCTATATTGTCCGAGGCAATTGAAATTAGAAGAGCTGGAATAGATGTACCTATTTTAATTTTAGCTTTTACTCCTATAAGTCAATACAGAGAAATTATAGAATACGATATTATACAAACTATTTATAATTACTCGGAAGCTATTATATTATCAAAATATGCTGTAGAAATGGCGAAAAGTGTTAAGATTCACATCAAAATAGACACTGGCATGGGTAGAGTAGGTTATTTACCTAGTGAAGAAGCTATTGAAGAAATTATTAAAATTTCCAAACTGCCTAATATAGAAATAGAGGGGATATTTACTCATTTTGCTACAGCAGATGAAGTAGATAAGAGCTTTACTAATTTACAATATAATAGATTTGTAGATGTAATAAATAAACTAGAGGATAGAGGGCTAAATATTCCAATAAAACATGCTGCAAATTCTGCTGCTATTATAGATTTACCAGAATATAATTTAAATATGGTGCGGGCAGGGATTATGTTATATGGACTATATCCCTCTCCATATGTGGATAAAAGCAGAATTAAACTAAAGCCAGCCATGACTCTAAAAACCAGAATATCTAATATAAAAACTGTTCCTAAGGGCTATGGCATCAGCTATGGACAAATTTTTGCCACAGAGAAGGAATCTAAAATAGCCACTATTCCCATAGGCTATGCTGATGGTTTTACTAGATTATTGACTTCTAGGGGGAGAGGCCTTTACAAATGGGAAAATAGTACCAATTGTAGGTAGAATTTGTATGGATCAGTCTATGTTAGATATTACAGAAATTGAAAATGCATCTGTTGGTGATGAGGTAATTTTATTTGGCAGTGGAGAAAAAGGCCTTCATATAGATGAAGTTGCCAATAAATTAAATACTATAAATTATGAAATTGTATGTATGGTAGGTAGACGAGTTCCTAGGGTATATTTGAAAAATGGGGGGGAAATAGTAGGAATTATGGACTATATTTTAGAATAATAAACTTTTACTTAGTGAATAAATTTCTACATAAGTTGACACAATTAAGGTATAGGATATATAATTGAATTATCTTTATTTTTGACTTATAATTTTTTTTGGGGGGGGTGTATTTATGGCTGAGACCAAAAAAAATCATGGTTAGTCTGCCAAATAATTTGGTGGAGGAAATCGACTTCATTGTTTCTATGGAAGAAAAAAATAGAAGTGAGTTTGTAAAAGAGGCTATGAAATTATATATTCGTGAAAAAAAGGAAGGTAGAAGTTTCTGAAAGGTTAAAGGATGGCTATTTGG
>JMBV01000422.1_pt1 | contig 13789 bp, 24 predicted proteins | sample 616531 | NCBI WGS metagenome assembly JMBV01 (sample SAMN02727904, study PRJNA239997) | anaerobic digester metagenome | biome: anaerobic digester; isolation source: mesophilic anaerobic digester inoculated with municipal waste water sludge... | place: Germany: Bielefeld University, CeBiTec ... | reverse complement strand
CCTGCTGTTACACAAAACCTGGTGGTACATCTAAGCCTTTTTGAGTAAGTTCTCCTAAATTAGCTCCTTTACCACCTACTATTGGTATATCATTTTGTCAATTTCCTCGAACCATTTGATATATTCTAGATTTTCATTAAATATACCTCCTAATTAAATTATTCTACGAGTATATTATAGCACAATTAATTATATATGTCATACTATTTATTTTTATTTTTAAAAAAACGGCCAATTGGCCGTTTTAATTTAACTTTCTATTTCTCTATCTAAGGCGATTATTCCTATAAGATTATTATTCATATCTCTTACCTGTGCAGAAATGGTTAAACAAATTTTGTTAGTATCATGACTAATGTAAAAATCAGATATATAAATATCTTGTCTTAATCCCCCTAGAAACCATGCTCTATTTGTGATATCAATATCCTCTAGTTCTTCAGAAGCAGAAATTAATTTACCTGTAGTATTGTATAAATAGATAGAATCTATACTAGGGTTTTCTTGGATTACGGAATTATAAATAGACCTATGATTTTCTGTTTTAAACTTTCTTATATCTTCTATTATTTTAATTTCATCTATGATTTTTTTTATTTTCTTGAATTATCTCATTTAATATTTTTTTTATCTACCACAACTTTAGAGTGTTCTTCTATCATCCCTTCAAGATCCCTTGTCATTCTATCTAGATTATTAGCATTATTATTGATATTGTCCATTGACGAAGTCTGTTCCTCTACAGTGGCTGAGATTTCCTGAGTTGCAGATACTGTGCCTTCAGAAATATTAGATATTACTTTTAAATTATTTATTATAGTATCCATTTCTTGTATCTGCCTTTCTAATTTTTCATCTGTTGCATCTATTGTATTTATTACAGTTTCTAGGGAGCTATTGGTTTCTTCAAAGGATTGCTGTGTATTTTTAGCTAAATTAGAATCCTTTTCTTCTTCTATTATTCCCTGATTAAGTCCATTTAATAAATTATTTATATCTTCTCCAAATTCCTCTACCATTTTGTTTATACTAACTGTAGCCTCTTCAGTTATTTCGGCTAATTTCCCAACCTCTTCTGCTACAACTGAAAATCCCCTGCCATATTCTCCAGCTCTTGCAGCCTCAATTGCTGCATTTAGTGCTAATAAATTTGTTTGATGGGATATATCTTTGACCATATCTACTACTTTATTTATTTCCTGAATTTTACTAGATATACTTCCTGCATCCCTAATTATTTCTTCTTTTTCTAATACCCTACTTTCCATATTTAATATTAATTGGCCTAATATTTGGGAAGTGTGATTAAAAGCTTCATTAGTCTTGTGCCACTGTTCCTGGGCATCTTTGTTTTCTAAAGCTGTGTCCTTTAGTATACTCATTAGATCTTCGTTTCTAATTAATAATTCTTCTATACTATTTTTTTTGCCCTTCTGCTCCCAAGGCTATTTGTTCTATAGCCCTTGCGATTTCCATAATAGATTCATTAGTTTCTTCTGTAGATAGGGTTAAATCATGGGCTATACCAGAAATCTGTCCAGCAGAATAAGTCATTTGGGATAATACGTTTCTGTAATTATGTAGTATTTTGTTTAATCCATTTGCCACTTTATCATATTTAGAATTACTAGCTTTAAAATGTTTAGATATATTCCCCTCTGATACTTCCAGTATTCCCTTTTCAAATGTTTTAAAATCACTCTTATTACTTAAATATAAAAAAATCTATTATTTCAATAAGAGTTAGAATAACAATTATTATATAAAACAAAATGCCATTTTCCCATAATAGGGTGTTTCCAATTAAGGATAAAATTAAAAGTATTTTAATAAAAAAAAGAGCATATTAAACCTCCTTTGTAAGTTTATATACATTCTATCATATTTTATGAAAATTCTAAATAAGATTAATTTACGATTTAAACAAAAAAAACCCGTAATCAATACGGGATTAGAAAATATCACCATTACACAATAGTACAATTAACAATAGGAAAAAGAATAATAAGGAATCATCATCCCTATTAAACCAACTATCATTATTAAATAGCACCACTAATAGCAAGAAGAAAAATACCTCCCTGTTAATTTCTTGCTTATTTCATATTATGAATTACTCTAAAAAAATGTTACAAAAAAAACACAGTGGTTTCCCACTGTGTTTAAAATATACCACCAAATAAAAATAAGATTAAAAACAAGAAAAGTAGATTGTTGTCAAAAACCCTCCAAAGAAACCAGATTTCCATCACCACAGCTACAAAGTAGTATCAGGATCAAAAATAGAAATATCATATTATCTTCGCAACCCTTTGAAAAACTAGCTAATAAACCTTCAGACATTTGAAAACCTCCCAAAAAAACTTATTTTATTATATCTTATTCATACTAAGTTTTTGGTTACAGTTCTTTTTTTTAATTCCATTATGGATTTAGTGGAAATATTGTTTGGACTAATTTCCAATAAATCTACGGCCTTATTTAAATCCTTAGGGTCTTCCACTTCTATTTCCATATAGGGATAAGGATAAGTATTTTTATCCCAGGTATCTAAGTCAAAACGAATGTTTTCATATAAATAGGATTTCCTATGCTTTCTACCATCTGAACTTATTTCATAGCCTAGATTTTCTAGTATATATATCATGGATTCTACATTATCTATACTAGTGGTAGTTTCCATGTTTTCTCTAATTTTCACATTACCTCTATTTTCCTTTAGGGTTAATTTGGTTTCCACTTGGTCTGTAAGTAAATTTTTGCTTTCCCTTATTCTCAAATAGGTATTTGGATTTAGGGCTTTGGTTTTCTCTTTAGCATGAAAGATAATATTATGCTGTTCCTCCTCAGATATTAGCTCTGCATTTAGTTTTATTAATTTATTTTCCATATCCTCCAAGTCTACATTTAATACTTTAACTTCAATTTCTTTTGACATTATCCTCTATAGGCCTCTTCATCTAAGATTATTGTTATATCGGGATGGAGTAATAGCATGGAGGCTGGCAATTTGGTGCTTATTTTTCTGCATTTAACAATTCCTTTATGACATTTGCCTTCTTCTTTCCATTGGCCAATAATATTATTTTCTTTGCCTTCATTATGGAACCAATACCCATACTTATGGCAGTTTTAGGTACATCCTCTATATTGTCAAAGAATCTAGCATTAGCTTCAATAGTAGATTCTGTTAGTTTTACTATGGAAGTACCTATATTTAACTCTTCATCTGGCTCATTAAAGGCTATATGTCCATTTTCACCAATACCTAGTATTTGGAGGTCAATTCCACCTTTTTCTTCTATTAATTTGTCATATTCCTTACAGTATTCCTCTGGATTTTCTGTCTTTCCATTGGGGATAAAGGTATTATCTAGATTTATATTAATGTGATTAAAGAAAGTATCCCTCATAAAATAATGATAGGAATTAGGATGTTCTTCCTCTATTCCTACATATTCGTCTAAATTAAGTGTAGTAATATTCGAGAAATCTAAGCCTTCTTCCTTGTGTAATCTAATTAATTCCCTATACATTCCCTCTGGTGTACTGCCAGTAGCTAGACCTAATACTAATTTAGGGTTTCTTTCCATTTCTTCTTTTATTAAATTTGCAGCTGCCTTACTTAAATCTTCATAGTTTTTTTCTACTATTATTTTCATACTTAATTCCTCCTATAATATTTTTTTTAGGTTTAAAATCTATATAATCACAGGAAGTACAGTAAAACTGTATCCCAGAGATATTCCCTTCCTTGGCAAATTTATGGCCTTCTCCATGTAAATGGCCATAAATACAAATATCTACATTGTATTTTAACATTATTTCTACAAAGGTATTTGGTGTGGAATCTAATTTAAATGGTGGATAATGAATCATTACAATTTTTTTTATCCACTTTATCTCCTAGGGATTTTAAGGATAATTCCAATCTATGGACTTCTCTATTAAATACTTTTCTATCTTGCTCATCAAAATCTTCTACATCTTCGGCTATCCATCCTCTAGTGCCGCTAATGCCTATGTTTTTATAAATATAGTGATTGTTTTGTATAAAAAAATATGCTGTTTAAATCTAAGGATTTTAATTTCTTAGGTCCCTCCCACCAATAATCATGATTGCCCTTAGTGATTATTTTTTTTACCAGGTAGTTCATCTATTTTCTTTAAATCATTGTAGGCTTCATCTATTTTTAATGCCCAGGAAATATCTCCTGGCAATAATACCAAATCCTCTTCTCTTACTATTTCTCTCCAATTATTGAAGATCTTTTCTTCGTGATTTTCCCAATTTGGTCCAAATATATCCATAGGCTTTTCTTTGGAATAATCTAAATGCAAATCCCCAATTCCATATATCAAATACATCACCCCCCCCATTAATCTTAAACTTTAACTTAGGAGTAAAAATGGCTTATTACTCAGTTCCTATGCCTTAATCTTATAGTTTAATTAGATTATACTTTAAATCTAGTTCCTCTAGTATTTCCCTTTCTCTATTGTGGCAAGTAAAGAGTATTATCTGTTTATCTCTGGATATATTAGCTAAATATTCTAATATATTTTCTAGCCTTTCATCATCATATTGAATAAAACAATCGTCTAATATTAAAGGTAAGGTCTCTCCCTTCATGGAAGATATAATGCTAAATCTTAAGGCAAAGTATAGTTGATCTATGGTTCCACCACTTAGGGATTCTATGGGTATTATTTCCCTAGTATTGGGATTTTCTACAGAAATATTTAATTCTTCATCTATTTTAACCTCATTATATTTGCCATCTGAAACCACATCTATTATTTCACTTATATCTCTATTAATAGATGGGGCGAATTGTTGATGTAAATCCTTAGATATATTTTGTATAGTTTCCTTAGCTATATTTATGGATTTAATCTGCTTCTCATAGTTTTCAATATTAGTATTTAGCCTTTCTATTTCCTCTTCAATTTCAATAATTCTCCCTATATCTTTGTTTAAATTATCGATTCTCTCTTCTAAACGAGAATTTAAATTTAAATCCTTTTGGAAATTTTCCCTCTTGTTTTCGATTTCTTGAATCAGCTGATTCTTATCCATATTAATATCAATTAAATCTTCTATATTATAAGATTTAATTTCTGCTTCAATAGAATCTAGACTATTATCTCCTAATATTTTTTTCTAAGATTTGAATTTTGTTTTTTTCCTTCTTGAGTTAATTCTTCATATTTACGTTTCTTGTTTAAGCCTATTTTGTATTCCTCTATATCTTTAGAATTATTATCTTTATAAATTATTTCTAATTCAGATTTAGAATTCTTAAGATTATTTTGTTTTATTTCCAATGCTAAATTATTTCCTTCTATATTTCCAATTAATTTCTTAATTTCCTCTTCCCTGTTTTGAGTGTTTTTATATTTATAATATATATCATCCTTTAGTTTTTGCAATTCTAATTTTGTAGAACAATTATATTTTAAAAGTATTTTTCTTTGATAATTTTCTATATATATTAGTCTATTTTCTTTAGACTTTTCTCTTTCTGCTAAATCTCCTATTTCACTTTCCAGGGATTGTATTTCAAATAAGTAGTTCTTATGGGATTTTCTAAATATAATTGCTATAATTCCAAATATAGGTGGAATAAAAAGAAAATATTTATTAATAAACAATAGGCCCATAGAAGAAAGAGTCATTATCATTAATATAATCATTGTGGTTTTTGCACTATTTTCCTTATCTTTTTTTATTTCTCAACTCCGAATTTAAAATATCTAATTTATTCTGTTCCCTATTTAGAATAATATTATTTTTCTCTTCATCCATTTCATCTAAGGTATTTAAATCAGCATATAATTCTTCCATATTAAAGCCATCTACTATATTCTCTTCAGTTTCCATTTCCAAAGCTTTTAATCTATTTTCTATAATTTTAGTGTTTTCCTTGATTTCTTCAATTTCTTTGTTTATATATTCTAAATCTTTTTCTAATTTTAAGGCCAAGGCATAATCCTCTAAGGATAAATCAGCATATTCTTGTAGGTCTTTAATTTCCAAATCTATTTCCTGTAATTTAGCCTTAATATCCACTGCCTCTTCATAGGCTCTTTTCTTTTCCTGGATTTCCAATTGTTTTAATTTATTATTTAACTCCTTTAATTCTTTTTCTTGAATTTTTATTTTCTCTTTTAATTCTAGGGAAAACTTAATTTGTTCATTGTATTCTCTACTTTTATCTAGAAGTTCTTTTCTTTCCCTTTCTAAATTATTTAAATGGATAATGGCCTTCCCATAGGGCCTAGTTGTAGCCCTTTGGGTGCCTATATCATTTAGTTTTCCATCTAATTCTCCTAGGGCATTTTTTTACAGATATATCTTCATCTAAACTGGTGCTAATATTAGCTAATCTATCTTTAACTTCTTTAGATAAATCTCCATCTATTTTATTTTCCAATTGTTTAACGGAAATAGTATTATTGTACACCATATTATTGAAATCGAAAAATATTGTCCTGGTAGAGGATCCTTTAGTTTTTCCCCCCCCATATCTATTTCTGAACTTATATCTATTCCAGTTAAATCATTATATACTTTTACCTGTTTTTTTATCAAAATTCCTCTCTATTCTATAATTCTTCCCAGATTGAGACAGTTTAATAATTCCACTATAATCTTGTCCACTCCAAGGTCTATATTTTTCCATTTCATCTGAATAATTTCTTATTTTTGCATAAGGTTTTAAAAAAACCATAAAACATACCATCTATAAAATTGTGTATGGTAGTCTTTCCTGATTCATTTTCTCCATAGATAATATTTAGTCCTTCTTCTAGACATATTGTTTTGTTTTGAAATTTACCAAAGGAAATTAGTCTTAATTCTTTTAATATCATAGGTTCACCTTGCCTTTCGTTAAAACTTCCAAACCTATATACAGGGCATCTCTTATAATTTCATCTTCTAAATCTTTGCTTTTCATTTCCTTTATAAATAAACCAATTATATTATCTACATTTCCCTTTCTAATATTTCTAAATCATAGTCTATAATTGTATTATCAATTATATCGATATAATAAAAGTTTTCTTCTATTGCTTTAGTTAAATCATCTGTATCTAAATTTATATCTCTATCCACTGTTCCATGTAATTTTATTCTGTATAAATCTTCTTTATTCTTTAACTCATTTATGCTATCTATTATATCACCATAACTCATATTTTCATCAATTTTTATGGTTTTTTTCTACAAAATTTCTTCGGCTAAAAGGGATAAATTCAATTTCTGTATCTTCTTTAGAAACTTTACCATAAATAATACCATGTTCTCCCGTTTCACCAAAATCTAAAGGCTCTGGACTGCCGCAATAAGCCATTTTATTTGAAAATATTTCTGCCTTATGTATATGGCCTAGAGCTATATAATTAAAGCCCATACTTTCTATATATTTTTTTATCCAAGGGAAGGTATTTGCTATCCTTATTAAAAACATCTCCATGAATTAGGAGTATATTGATTTTTTTCATTATCTAAGGCTTCAAGTTCTTCAAATACTTTTTTTTATTATTTTCTCCTATGTCCCAACTATAGCCATAAATACATAAGTTTTTTTTCTTCAAAATTTAATTTGTTTAATCCTTCACTAGTAAATATAAATACATTTTCTGGCCATTCTATCATATGGTATAGAGAATTTTTATTTAGTGTATCATGATTACCAGTAGAAATAATTATATTTACATCCTTAGCACTTTCTAAAATATCTCTAATTCTCTTTATATCTCCCAGTGTAAAATATTTCTCTTCATATAAATCTCCTGCTATAAATAAAAAAATCTACTTTGTCCTCTATAGCCTTGTTTACAATTCTTTCAAAGGTTGTCCATAATTCAATCCTTCGTTTATTGGCGATTTCTCTTGGAAAAGATACATTTTTAAATTGCAAACCTAAATGCAAATCCCCCCCTGTATGTATGAATTTAATCATAAACCTCACCTCCAAAATATTCCCTTATTACGATTATAGCATATAATCCAATTTAGAAAACACAGAACCCTATGTGAAAACCTTTTACTGTAAATTCACATAGGGTTATATTTATTTTTTTTCTTTAAGAGAACAGTCAATATATTGTCTTCGCCTTTTTCTACATTTCCTTCTGCTTTCTCTAAGGATTCTATTCTACCCATATTAGTAATAATAACTGGAGAAACTAGTGATTTTCCTTTTTCCTTAAGTAATTCTAAATCCGCTTCTAAAATTACATCCCCTTTATTTACTCTATCCATTAGTCCTACATGCTGAGTAAAGCCCTCACCTTTTAACTTTATTGTATCTAGTCCTATATGTATAAGTAATTCTATACCTTCATCAGATCTAATTACTAAACAATGATTAGCCTTATAGGTACTAGTTATTTCTCCATCAAAGGGAGCTATTACTTTTCCATCTGTCAATTCTATGGCAATGCCATCTCCTAAGTTCTTTTCAGAAAAGCCCTTGTCCTCTATTTCATTTAGAGGAATGGTTTTACCAGTCATAGGAGATGATATTTCTATTGGTTTATTTTTCTTAAAGAAATTTAACACAAAACCACCTCTTTTTAAAATTTATATAATTATTATACCATAATTTTCATATTTAAAATCTATTAATTAAAATTTTAACAATCAATTATAAGTTTTTCTATATTCTTATTAAATCCAGATGCTATTCCTATTCCACCACATATTTCTATATATCTCTTTAATATTTCCCTATATTCTAAATCTACTGTCCAATTATCTAAAATTAGCACTCCATCCGTATTGTAAATGGTGCTTATTATATAATAGCCTAGAGAGTATATATTTAGCTTCTCTAACTTTTTATTAAACTTTCTTTTTTTCTTTAATATCTAAAATAATCTCATTTAATAATTTAAATTCCTTGGCTATAAATAACAAATCCCTTTTATTAATTGTATTTGCCAGATCATCTGTTTTTAAAATAGGGCCATGCTGGACTAAAGAGGCTATCCCCCCCTCTTCTATTATCTTCCCTATTATTTCATAGATTTTATTATATTCACTGAAAGCTGTCTTAATAGAAAAATATATTCTATTTTTGTAGGAAATATTTCTACTATGATATAATTCATGACTCATAATTTTATTAATTCTTCCATATTATCTATATAATAGATATAGTTAATATAGATTCTATTTCTAGAAACAGTAAATCCTCCATCTTCTCCACCTAAAAATAAGTAGATTTTGCATCTTACTTTTATATATTTAGGAATAATTTTATAAACCTTTTCCATAGATTTTTCTATTATATATTTCTCTTGGAGCTTAATATTTTTAATATCTTTTTCTAAAGATTTTATATTTTCTTTTATTTTATATAATCCATAGGAATCTCTATAATTGCTATTGGAAATAAGTTTTTCTAATTCTTCCCTAATATTAATATCTCTTCCCCCCCTAGTTCTTTCATGTTCTAAAAATACCTTTATTCCTTTAGTCTTAACTAGCTTTTTAAATTTACTTTCATTAAAATAATCTTCTTTAAAAAAAATCCACTGCATAGACTAAGGTATCTATATTAATTCTCAAAATATCCCCCCCTATTCCTAAAGCCCTATATTAATATATACTATCAATAGGAATAGGGTATGATTAACTATATAAATTCCATTTTTATTTTTTTCTGTGGAACTAAGCCATTTTTTTTAAAATCCTCCATTTGACTTAAGGCTTCATTATAACCCTGCTCATAAAGATCCTTTAATTTTTCTTTGTCCTTTTCCAATCTATCTACTTCTAATGGAGCTATTGGCCTAAATATATAGACAAAGCCTTCTTCTTCTAAAACTTTGAGTTTCTCTAAGGTAATATTATATTTTATATGTCTAGATTCCATTGCATTTAATATTTTAGGATAATCCCTTAGGGCATGTCTTGCAATAGGTCCTATAATTTCCTTTTCCTTAGTATAATCTGAATTTCTAGTAAGCACTACTACATTAAAATTGTTTCCATCTTCTAAAGCCTGATCTATGGGAATAGAATCTGAAATTCCCCCATCAAAATAGAGTCTACCATTAATCTCTACAGGTTCTGAAATAATAGGTAAACTACTAGATGCTCTTAAAACCTTTTCCATAAAATCAGTATTATCAAATTGGGATTTTTCAAAATAAGTAGGCAACCCTGTTTCACAATCTGTAACACAGACTTTAAATATGGTTTTAGAATTTAAAAATGTATCATAGTCAAAGGGTACCAATTCATTTGGTAGAGTATCAAATAAAAATTCCATATTAAAATAGCTTTTTCTGCAACTAAATGTTTGAAACCTGAAAAGTCTTCATGATTAGCATAATCTACAAATACTTTTTTATTTCTTTCCCTCTGTCTAGCTACGAAATTTGCCCCCCCATTATTGGCCCCCCCAGCAGATACACCTATTACATAGGGAAAATCTATATTTTTATCCATAAAAGCTGCTAAAACTCCTGATGTATAGGCTCCTCTCATCCCTCCCCCCCCTTCTAATACAAGACCAATTTTATTTTCCATAAAAATCACTCCTTAAATATTCTCCCATTTCCCCTTATGTATATTGTACACCTTTTTAGGGAGTTTTGCATAGTATAATTTGAGGAGGTATTATAAATGTGTAGTAATTCTAGAGAAAATGCATTTGCAAAATAATAGGTGGAAATTTAGCACCTAATTTATATGGAAATATTTTTTTTGATGATGTACCAGGAGGTAGCGAAATCTATGTGGAAGTCTGGGGGGGTCTCCCCCCTATATGAACCTGCAAAAGATGGAAAAAGTCCTATAGGTCCCTTCGGATTTCATGTACATGAAATAGGTATTTGTGAAATAAACGATCCTGAAAATCCATTTGAATCTGCAGGAGGGCATTACAATCCTACAGATCAGCCCCCCCATGGAAACCACGCAGGAGATTTTCCTGTAATATTTTCAAACAATGGTTATGCTAGAATGAGCTTTTTTTACTGATAAGTTTAAACCTAGAGATATTATAGGAAAATCGGTGATAATTCATCAAAATCCTGATGATTATAGAACGTAGCCTGCTGGAAATTCAGGGAAGAGGATGAGGTGTGGAGTTATATGTAGGCTTTATTAGGGATGAAAAGGTCAGATTTTTTTTGTCTGACCCTTTCATAAACTTTTATCTAGCCTTATTTGTAGAATTAAATGGGCCACCCATATATAATATCAGCCTTAACTAATCTGGATATATTACTATTTTCATCAGAAATGGCATATTCAAGTTCCTGAAAATTACCTATAGTTAATAAAGCTGCATCCCCCCCTTGATTTAGGTATAATGTTTCGCCATTTAAAATATAGATTTTCACCTCGCCAGATACACAATAAATAGTTTGAGTCCTTTTTTTGATATTTTTCATTAGCCTTTAAAATAATCCTTTTCTTTTCATCCTTTTTAATAACAATTGGCTCTAATTCCCCATCACATTGGTGGTTCATCATTAGATTAAAATCTACTACCTTCCCATAGCTTTTTGTCTCCCAACTACCACTAAAGCTATCTTGTTGAAAAGGCTCTAATGTACATTCGTGATGTCCTATATGTTCTAATTTAAGTCTGCCTTCAAGTACCATAATGATTCTATTTATACCTGGCAGTGAAGTGAAATTTGACTCTTCCATTTCAACCTTAGCTGAACTAAGTCGCCAAGTAAAATTTTTTTTCGCCATAAATTGAATCCTTTGGATATATAGCAATTTCTGTTGTGGTACCCCCCCCTGACCATTCACTTGTTAGAAATTCATCTTTTTTTTATTAATTCTATTTTATTCGTCATTTTAAGCACCTCCCAGTTTAACTTTTTTTAATTGATAAAATGCCACACACCCGTGGCCTCAGTGGTGAGTTAGTAGGATAATTACTATATGGTTTCCGTCTTTTGCCCACCTTAATTCCTTTTTAATTATCCTAAATCCTGAATATTCATTTTTTTTCTATCTCTCTATTTATTTTAATCTTTTTTTCTGCTTATAAGATAAACCATAACGAAAACAATGGTAGGAATATTTACAAAAAGGAAATAAACAAATATTTCCCTACCAATTACATTACGTATCCAAAGAGAAAATACTGTGTATAATGAGCGAATAAAAATTAATATAGGCAATACTAAGCCAATAAATTTATCCTTTCTTTTTGACAAAAATATTTGCAACAAAGTCATAGCTATAAATAATAATAAAATAATTATGAAATTTTTCATTGAAATACCTTCCATGATTAATCCTCCTTCTTAGTCTTTTTATACTCATTAATTAAAATCTTGGCAGTATCAAAATCAACCTTATCATTTATTGCCATTCTTTTAATTAATCTAATATAAGGATCACTAGACTCATCTTCGCTTATTTGAATCTTTTGTATTAGTTTATCTAATCTTAGCCTAACTGTAGGATAGGTTACGTTATATTCTTTTGCTATTTCTTTTAAGGATCCAGATGCAAGTATGAACTTTTTAATGAATGTTATGTCCTCATCATCCAGGTTCTCCATCCATTCAGGAACTATTTCTATAGACATAAATCTTACCCCCCCTCCTTTAATTATATTAAACATATCATTTAATATTATTAAAGTCAATAGTTAATGATAACCTTAATTATATTATAAAAACTTTAGGAATTTCTTATTATTTATCTTATTTGAAACAAAAATAACCTACTGGTTAAAAAAAATTATAATCTTTAAGCCAGTAGGTTATTTTTATAGTTCTATTTTACTGATTTTAGCCTTGCTATATCATTCCAATTTTTTTGATGTAACTATTTCTATTGTATTTAATTCCTCAATTATTTTATCTACTTTTGCATTAATTTCTTCTCTAAATTCAGTTAAATCTGCAGTCTGTTCAACTACTGCTCTTAGTTCCCTTTTTATCTCCTCTTGCCCTTGTTCTAATTTCAATTGCCCCCCCTCTTCCAAATTAGATTGTCCTTGTTCTAATTTCAATTGCCCCCCTCTTCCAAATTAGATTGCCCTTCTTTTAGACCTGCCACATCTTCTCTAAGGCCCTTAAGTTCTTCCAACACGATTTTTTTTGAAATTCTTCATTGGTCATTCCCATACCTCCAATCATAATTTCCTAGTTATAATATTATATCATAATTTAGATATATATAAGCAATTAATTATTTTATTTTGCGTTTTCAATAGTCCCATCCTTTATTCTCCATACATGATCCGAAGCTTCTGCTATTTCCATATCGTGTGTTACTATGATTACACAAAAATCTTGTTCATGGGCTAACTGCTTTAGTATATCTATAATTCTATCACTATTTTCATCATCTAAATTTCCTGTAGGTTCATCAGCTAGAATTACCTTTGCTCCTGTAGCTAAGGTTCTGCCTATGGCTACCCTCTGTTGTTCACCTCCAGATAAATTAGATGGATATCTAAACTGTTTGTCCTCATCTATTCCAATGGAATTTAATACTTCTTGTCCTTTTTCTATGGCTTCTTCTTTAGGTATTCCCTTATATTCCATTGGAAAACTTACATTTTCTAAAGCTGTTAGTAGAGGAAATAGTTGAAATGCTTGAAATATCATGGATACATTATCTCTACGATATTCATCTAGATCCATTTCCTTTAAATCCTTTCCATTGAGGAAAATACTTCCCTCAGTTGGTTCATCAAGTCCTGCCATAATGGATAGTAAGGTGGTTTTACCACTACCTGAAGGACCTACTATTGCATTTAATTTCCCTTCTTCAAAGGTACAATTTATA
>JMBV01000421.1_pt1 | contig 13792 bp, 27 predicted proteins | sample 616531 | NCBI WGS metagenome assembly JMBV01 (sample SAMN02727904, study PRJNA239997) | anaerobic digester metagenome | biome: anaerobic digester; isolation source: mesophilic anaerobic digester inoculated with municipal waste water sludge... | place: Germany: Bielefeld University, CeBiTec ... | reverse complement strand
TTCTAAAAATTCCTGTACTGTTAAATCCATTACAAAGTTCATATTTTGGGAAAGTTGAGCTACTAGTCTATTATTAGAAGAAAATCTCCATTTAGTATCTGGTGCTTCTCCATTTATTAATATCTTCCTTTTAGTAGGGGTGTCCCCCCCATTGGCTGTCCACTCTATGTCTGCCAACAATCTAGACTTACCAGAGCCTGTAGGTCCTACTATGGAAATGATTTCAGATTTATTTATGGTAATTTCCCCCCCAAATCCCTCAGGATTTCCATCCTTGTCTTGACCCCCCCTTATTATACTTAGGGATTCTATGATATTGTCCCCTTTTAGACCTAGAAATTCTATCATTTGATTAATAAATTCTTCTAGGTCTATTGTAAGCTTTTCTTTATCTATAGCCCATTCTTCTATTTCTTCTTCTGTAAAATGGTCTAGATATTCTATAAAGGTTTTCTTTTCATAGCCCGATATATCCAATTTGTTTTCTTCCAGATAATTTATTATAAAAGGGTATTCTCCCATTAATTCCTCCAATGTCTGGGTTTCTAATATATTATTCATCTTCATCACCTAAGTCTATTTTTCTTACATTGCCCATTTGATAATCTTCTCCTATTCTAGTTTCTCCTAGACAGTAGGAGCATAGGGCTGATGGCATTGGGAAACGAAGTTCCTTTCCCTTAACTGTATCTATATTATTGTCTTCATCATATAGTAAGGTACTTAATTCATAGGCACCTTGTCCTGTTAAGCCATTTATATGCATAGATATAGCCTTGGGGTTTACAGAATTTACCTTAGATAAAAACACTTCCCTTTCTGCCTGAGATACTATATCTCCCTTGGTAATGGCCACAATATCTGCTGACTTTAACATGGGCCCAATTTTCTTTGGAGTATTTATCCCTGATAAATTATCTATTACACATATAGATTTTATGTCCTTAATATAAGGTGAACACCTATTACATAGGCCTGCAGATTCTGTAATTAATAAATCTAAATCCTGTTCTAGACCCCAGTTTACTACTTCCTCTATATTAGATACAAAAAAAAGTGATCTGGACAAAGGCCACCAGATAATCCCTTGATAACAGGTATTCCTGCTTTTTCATATAATATATCATCATCAGTATAGAGGCAGTCAAATTTCACTACTCCTACTGCAAGATCTTTCATTTTCAATGCTTCTATAACTTTCAATATAATTGAAGTCTTCCCCGAAGAAGGAGGACCAGAAACTGTAACTAAATTCATTTAATCACTCCTAAACTGATTGGTTAAATATATTTTCGCATTTTATGATTAAATCTCCAATATTGTTTTCTTGAATAAAGTCCCAACCTAACCATAAATATTTCTGTTCACTTGGTACCCTATTATCTACTTCTGGATTAGTAGATGGAAATCTTCCATTATGGGATAATATTTCCCCTACTTCTTTAGAGGCAAACAAATCTACAAAAGGCTGCAATTTGTCCTTCTTAGACTTTTTAGATAATAAAAATATAGGACTAATAATGGCACCGTCCTTAGGCCATACTGCCACCATAGGGCCACCTCTTTTAGTCATTTTAGTGAAGAAATAGGGCATTATAGTAATAGCTGGTCTATTGGATTTCATATGGGATTTTACCATTTCTGATGGATGCATACTTTTTAACATGGATTTTCTAAGTTTTCTAATTCCCTCTTCTCCATATTCCTTATATAGGGTTAAAAGCATTGCATTAAATAAATCAAAATCCCCTACTGGTAAAGATACGGAGTTTTCAAATTCAGGTTTTAATATATCTCCCCCCCAAGTTTTAGGTATTTCCCTTTGTCCTAATTCTTCAATATTAACTAAAAATACTGCTGGCACTACCCCTATTACTGTGTACTCTCTTTTAGGATCTTGTAAATCTATATATTCATTTTGAAAATCCAAATTTAATTTTTCAAAATCTGTAATATCTTCAAAGGTTCCCCCCTTTCTTTAAATTTCCCCCCCATTAATGTCTTATCAAAGAACAAATCAAAACCTGCTGAAATAAATAAATCTGATAATTCATCTTCTGATTCTGCATTTTTTTTATATTGTCTATTAGCCAGTCTATGCCACCAGCTGCAGCTTTTAATTCATAATCTACTATATAGTCTAATTTGCTGCCTTCTTCTTCCATCCATTTATTAAAAGCATCTAATAGCGGTACTCTAACTGGACATGGCAATACTCCATCTATTCTAATATCTTTCTCTTCTTTTTCTGTTTTAGATATTAGGGCATCGTCTACAACTTTTTTATTTTCTTCAATTGCTTCAATTAATTTTTCACAAAATACATCTAAATTCATTTTCTTGCTTTTTACTGCCATCTCCAAAGATATGGTCTTCCCCCCCATTAGTTTTCTCATATTCTCATTAGCCAATTGAGTAAATCCACTAGCTACAAATACATCTAAGGTTTCTGGGTATTTTTCTACTATATCGTAAACCTTATGATTTATATTAAAGTATTTATTCACATAATCACTCCCAATCCTACTAATTTACTATGTATTATTTTACTTTTTTTCATAGATTTTATTCCGTAACCTATGTTACCAAAATTAAAAGGATTACCTAATAGGTAATCCTAATTTCTTAATGTAGCTTTCACCTTATTTTTATTTAAAATAATATTTATGGCCTCTATAATATTTCTAGATACTATATCTGCATGATATAATAATTTCCCTGAGGTACCTTCACCTTCCATAATCGCTATGGATAGAACTCCTTCTTCAAACATAAGTATATCGTTGAACCCATTTCCCACTACTAGGGTTTTATTGCTGCCTAGTTTCTTTATTATATTTCGTTTAGATTCCCCAGCATTTTCTCCGGGAAATGTTAGGACTTTGCCAGGAATATTTCTGCATTCTTCCACTACAGTTCCATAGGTATCAGCTGTAAGTATATAGATGTTTGCATATCTTTCTAATTCTTCAAAGAGTTCTCCTATACCTTCTATTAATTTCCCATCTACGGCTATGGTTCCATTATAGTCAAATACAACATTGTCGATTTGTATATTTTCCCTTCCTGGTATTTCATATATTATCATTTAGATTGCCTCCCCCCCGATATTTAAAAATTGACTCCTATATAATTCATAATAATGCCCTTTTGCATTTATTAATTCTTCATGATTGCCAGCCTCGATTATTTGTCCTTTATCTATTACCATTATAGTATCTGCATCTCTTATGGTACTAAGTCTATGAGCAATTATAAAAGTAGTTCTATTTTCCATAAGTTTTACCATAGCTTCTTGAATTTTAAATTCTGTTCTAGTATCCACACTGGAAGTGGCCTCATCTAGTATTAATATAGATGGATTAGATAATATGGCTCTTGATATGGCCAAAAGTTGTCTTTCCCCCCCTTGACTTAAATTAGTACCGCCTTCTGTAAGTATAGTGTCATAGCCATCTGGTAATTTGTTTATAAAATCCTCTGCCCTAGACATTTTAGCTGCCCTAATTATTTCTTCATCGGTAGCATCTAATTTACCATATTTAATATTCTCCCTAATGGTTCCAGAGAAAAGGTAAGTATCTTGTAATACCATGCCAAACATATTTCTCAAATTATCTTTTTTTATAATCCTTAATATTGATTCCATCTATTAGAATTTCCCCCCCTATTTCCACTTCATAAAACCCTGTTAATAAATTTACAATTGTTGTCTTTCCAGCGCCTGTAGGTCCTACTAGTGCAATATTAGTGCCTGCTTCTATTTTAAAGGAAACCTCCTTAAGAACTGGTTCTCCAGCTTTGTATTCGAAACTTACATTTTTAAATTCTACATCCCCCCCATTTATATCTTCTACTTCTATTGCAGTATCTAAATCTTTTCTTTCCTCTTCTTCATCTAATATTTCAATTACCCTTTCTGCCCCCCCTGCTATGCCTGATTGTAATGTGTTAAAGGTAGCTGCTATTTCCATTAAGGGCCTAGTAAATTGCTTGGAATAAAATATAAAGCTGGAAATAGTCCCTACGGAAATTTCTCCTCTTACAGCCAATACTCCACCAAATACTGCTATAACTCCAAAACCTAAATTATTTATTACATTCATTACGGGCATCAGAAAGCCAGACCAAATTTGTGCCTTATAGCCTACATCCCTTAAGACATTGTTTTCAGCTATAAATTCCTCCACTACTTTTTCTTCCTTCCCAAAGGCCTTTACCACAGAAATTCCTCCTATGGTCTCTTCAATTTGGCTGTTTAGTTTTCCTAGGGATATTTGCTGTTCTTTAAACAATACTCTAGTCTTCTTGGTTATGGTCTTAGTTAGTAAATAAACTAGGGGGAATAGTAATCATACTGGCAATGGTCATAGGTATACTTAAATACAGCATCATAACTAAGGAGCCTATTATATTCACTATGGAAGACATTAACTGCACAGTTGACTGAGATATGGTGGTGCTAATATTGTCAATATCGTTGGTTATTCTACTCATTAATTCCCCCATGGGTAGTAGTATCAAAAAAATATTACAGGTAAAGATTGAAATTTGTTAAATAAATCTTTTCTAATATTAAATACTATTCTTTGGGAAATTCCCACTACTAGATATTCTTGAAACAGTTTAAATAAATTATCCAATATATATATAATTAACAATATACTAATGATAATTTTCAGTTTCTGAAACTCCACATTGCCTGCCCCTGGATATAGAGCATCTACGGCCTTTCCAATTAAAAAGGGGGGGATAAATATACCCAGTATTCCAGAAACTAAAACCAGTATAAAAACTAAGATTAACTTTCTCTTTTCTTCCTTAAAATAATCCATAAGTCTATTTAAAGTATATTTTTTTGTCCTTTGGCTTTTCTCCAGGTACTAATCTTCGTCCATGGCCACCGGCTGGAGGTCTTTTTCTAGAATCCAATGGCTATATCCTCCTTTCCAATTTGAGAATGGTAAATATCCTGATATATTTCTGAGGTTTTCATTAATTCCATATGATTCCCCTGATCTACTATTTTCCCTTATCCATAACTAATATTTTGTCTGCATCCATTATAGAGGTAATTCTTTGGGCTATTAGTATTACTGTAGTATCTTTACTGTATTTTCTTAGTCCATCTTTGATTTTTCTCTCTGTAATCATATCTACAGCTGAGGTACTGTCATCTAATATCAATATATCAGGCCTTTTAATTAAGGCCCTGGCAATGGAAACTCTCTGCTTTTGTCCTCCAGATAAATTAACCCCTCCTTGGCCTAAATAAGTATTATAGCCTTCATTGAAAGAGGTAATAAAATCATGGGCTTGGGCAATTTTCGCCACTTGGACTACTTCCTCTGTTGTAGCATCTTCATTTCCCCATTTAATATTTTCAAGAATGGTGCCTGTAAATAATAATACTTTTTGGGGGGGAACCATGGCTATTTTATCCCGCAATTTTTCTATTTTTATATCCCTAATATCTACACCATCTATTTTTATACTACCCTCTAAAGGATCATAAAATCTAGATATTAGATTTATTAAAGTAGATTTACCTGAACCTGTGGAGCCGATAATACCCAGGATTTCTCCAGATTTAATGGAGAAATTAATATCCTCCAGTATTGGCTGACAATGTCCTTTATACTGGAAATATACATTTTCGAATTCTATATTCTCTTTTAATTCCACATTAGAGATGGGATTATCTACTTCTATTATGGTGTTTTCCGCTATAAATACTTCCCCCCCTACCCTTTCTGCTGAGGCCTTGGCTCTTATAAACATATTTAGTATTCTACTCATCATAACTAATGCAAATAATAATTGAGTTAGATAATTTATTAGGGCCATAATCTTTCCTGCTTCCATATTTCCTCCATTGACACTATATCCACCAAACCATAGTACCAATACTACCCCCCATATTTACACATAGACTGATTAAGGGACTGAATATAGCTATGGTCTTCATTCCCTTTACAGTGGTATTCTTTAGATTTTCATTTACTTCTCCAAAGCGCTCTTCCTCGTAATCAAATCTATTGAAGGCCTTAACTACCCTAATTCCCGCTAAATACTCTCCCATTGTTCCATTGACCTTGTCTAAGGCTTTTTGCATTCTCTTAAATAGGGGATAGGATAATTTAAAATTAAAATAAGTAATAATCCCCCCCACTATAGGGACTAGACTCAATAATATAAAACCCATTTTAGTATTTAATATAAAGGACATAATTATGGCTCCTATACCCATAACTGGTGCCTTTACAAATACACGCATCATACCATGGGAAAAATTCTGCATATGATTTACATCATTGGTAAGTCTAGTAATTAGAGAGGCATCTTGAAATTCATTTACATTGTCTAAAGAAAATCCCTGGATTTTAGTATATAAATCCTCTCTTAAATCAGCACCAAAACCTTGAGAGGCTTTGGTGGAAATAAGATTTCTAGTGGTAGCTAGTAATAGACCTATAAAGGTCAACAATAGCATTAATCCCCCTAATTTTAATACATAATTTATATCTCCATTTCGAACTCCATTGTCTATTATTTTAGACATAATAATGGGCTGAATTAAATCCCCTAAAGTCTCCAATATTAAAACCGTAAGGGCCATAAAAAAAGGTTTTCTATATCTTATTAGATATTTGTTTAAATATTTGGTATTAGTCTTCATAACATTCTCCATTTATTTATTTACTATATATTATATTATTTCGATACCCTAAATACAAGTTTTTTTTAGCCTCCACCTACTGGTGGAAATAATGCCACAATATCTCCATCTGCTACTTCTCTATCTAAGGGTCCATCTATTCCATTTATTAAGGCTATACTTACTTCTTCTTTATTAATATTTAATGTATCTATTATTTGAGATAAATTTGTGCCCTCTTTAAGTTCCATAAATTGTTTCTTTTCTCTTCCCTCTCTAAAGGTAGCAAACAATCTTACTTCAACCTTAACCATTTTAACCCTCCTTCCATTGTTATAATACACTATAAATGGGAAAATAAAAAGGTAGGCCTAGAGCTACCCTCTTATTTGGCTAAAACTAAATATTATTTATAGTCCTCAAGCCCAAGTCTTTCTAAAGTTTCTTCTGTTGGAATTCCATTTTCATCCCAACCTCTAATAGAATAATATTCTGGAAGCAGCTCATCTAAATGATGTATATGCCCTTTGGAAGGTCCATTGACCACTGGTTCTTCTAATAATCTCTTAGGTAATTTGTCGTGAGAACTGTCAATTCCTTCTCTTAAATTAAATAGTTTTTCTAAATTCCATATTCTCTCTCCTGCCTGAAGTAGGGTTTCATCATTGTAAATATCTCCACAAACTGCATTGTACATATCTACATAATCAGGTAAACCTAGACCAAAGGTGCTAAATACACATAGTCCTATAGCATCTATAACAGCTGTTAAGTCGTGGAATACCATGGCATAGGCCGCTTTTCCTTCTAGGGAAAGTCTATCTAATTTTTCAGGATAACCTAATATTTCAGGACTTATCATATAACCTTTAATATGGCAGCCACCTCTATTATTTACGGCATAGGTAATACCATGACCTTGAACTCCCCCCCTTGGATCGTAGGCGGGTAATTCTTGTTTTTTTTAACACTCATGGACAATTCTGGAACACCATAGGATTCAGCTAATCTATAGGAACCCTCAGTTAACTTTTCACCAAAGCCTTCCTTTAATCCCATTTTTTTTAGTCCAACCTACTACAGCCTTTTCATCTCCCCAATTTAAACTCAATCCATCTTCTTCTATTTCTTCATCCTTAATATAGCCCTTTTCATATAATTCCATGGCACAAGCTATAGTAGCTCCTGCTGAAATAGTATCTAGTCCATACTCATTACAAAGCATATTTGCTTCATTTATTGCATCATAATCATATACATCACAATCTGCACCAAAGGACCATATAGTTTCATATTCTGGCCCCCCTACTACTGTGCCATCAGCTAGTTTAACTACTCTACCACAAGCAATAGGGCATCTAAAACAGGGATGTTTTTTAACCAGATGTTTTCTGTCATAGTCTCTCCACTTATTAAATCTGCATTATCTGTGTAGGATTCCTGGAAGTTTCTAACGGGTAATACTCCTGATTCATTTATTATATTTACCAATACTGCACTACCATAGGATGGTAAGCCTCCACCTGCTACTGGGTCTTCCCTTAGAATTCTAATTTTTTTCTTGGGATACCTTTTTAGTTTTTTTTCTTCGTCAAATAATTGAACCTTTTTACTTCCCTTTACTACTACTCCCTTTAAATTTTTAGAACCCATAACGGCTCCTACTCCACCTCTACCAGCTGCTCTATCTTTGTCATTCATTATTGCAGCCATTGGAGATAATTTTTCCCCTGCTGGCCCAATGCATAATACTTTAGACTTTTCATATTCCTTTTCCATGGCCTCTGTAAATTCTGAAACAGTCATACCCCAATATTCTTCTGCATCCTTAATTTCTATTTTATCGTCTTCAATGTAGAGATATACTGGTTTGTCGGCTTTTTCCTCAAATATTATGGCATCATGTCCTGTAGCTTTAAAATTAGGCCCCCAATAGCCACCTGAATTTGCAATGGCAATAGTACCAGTAAGAGGTGATTTAGTGATAACCATAAATCTACCACTGGTAGGGACTGGTGCCCCCTGTTAGGGCTCCTGTAGCAATTATCATTTTATTTTCTTCGCTTAGGGGGGGATCTACATTAGCTGGCACTTCGTCCATCATAATTTTTACCCCCCCAAGGCCTCTAGAGCCTAAATATTTTTGTGCCGTATCTAAATCTAAGTCTTCCACTTTTATACTTCTATCCCTTAAATTAATTCTTATAATTTTTCCCATATAACCATACATAATTAGGCCTCCTTTATTCTTTATAGATTATTATTGCATATTTCGTGCCAAATAAAAAAAAGGCCTAAATATGGCATTTCTATCTAGGCTATTTTTGTCGCTGTTCCACTTCGAAACATATATTTAATTTATGATTGCTCCGTATTAGAACTATGTTCAAAAATGGAGCAATCGATTTTATATTTTTTTTACTTTCCTATAAAGAGTATTCCTTCCAATACCAATGCCTTGGCTGATTGAGTAATATTCCCAGAATACTTTTCCAAAACCTTTATTATGTGGTTTTTTTTCCATATATTCTAGAGATAGGCTTTTTTCCTTTAATATTATTTCTCCACTTTTAATTTCCAAAGGACTATTTGTTTCTACTGGTATATACTCCATATTTATTATTAATTCTACGAAATTTTCTAATTCCCTTATATTCCCTGGCCAATTATAATTTTTGAGAGCTGCCATTTCTTCTACTGTTATAGGCACAGGTTTTTTTATTTAAACTCTTGCATTTTTTTTCTCCATAAAATAGTTTATTAATAGGGGGGAATATCCTCTTTTCTTTCTCTTAAAGGTGGTAATTCTATAGGAAGTACTTTTAATCTATAAAATAAATCCTCTCGAAAGTTTCCCCTTTTAACCTCTTTTTCTAAATCTCTATTGCTGGCAGCAATTATCCTTACATCTACTACTTTTTGATCTAGGGCGCCAATCCTAGACACAGTGCCTTCCTCTAAAACCCGCAATAATCTAGTCTGCATATCATAGGGCATCTCTCCTATCTCATCTAAAAAAACAGTACCGCCATGGGCTATCTCAAATTTCCCAGCTTGACCTCCCTTTTTAGCTCCAGTAAAGGCCCCTCCACATAGCCAAATAATTCTGATTCTATTAAAGACTTTGGTATTGCTCCGCTATTAATGGCTACAAAAGGTTTATTAGCCCTATTGCTATAATTGTGAATAGATTGGGCAAAAATTTCCTTTCCTGTTCCACTTTCCCCCCCTGTTATTAATATAGTGGATTTACTATCAGCTATTTTTTTTGAAAATTCTATGGCATTTTTAAAATTTTCGCTTTCCCCTATGATCTTATCAAAAGTATATATGGCCTGTCTTCCCATAATTTTATTGGCTAATCTTCTTTCTTTTTTTTAAATTCATTAAATATATAGACTATATCAAATACATTACCATTAGGATCTAATATAGGATAGGCAGATAAATTAAATCGCAATTTATTAGTTCTAGCATTTATATAGACCTCTTCATCTTCAAAATTTCCTTTAGATAATACTAAATTTTTAACTGTAGGCCAGCCTCTAAAGAGTTCAAATATCTTTAGATTTTCATCTCATTAGGCCTATAGCCAAACATATTTAATACCTGTTTATTGCCAAATTTTATATCCCCCCCTTCTAAATTGGAAATAATTATTCCCATAGGAATAGCATTTAAAATTTCTTCAATATAATTTATCTCCAATTTTTATTTCTCCTCCTTTTAAAACCTTAGCGAATACCACTTCCTTATGAAGAGGGCAATTTTTTTTCTCTTTAACTATATTACATTCTGGAAAACAGGTCTTTCCCATTTCTGTAATTTTAAGAAGGGCCTCCCCAATTACAAGAGTAGAATCCTCAGAAATATTGTCTAAATTTAAATCTTTTACTCTGATATTCTCATAAAATTTATTAATACACAATCCTTTGAGTTCCTTATCCCTAATTTCCTTCCAGCCTTCCTCAGTAAAAATAGAGACTTGCCTTTTTCCCCCCCCTATAGAATGAAGGTCTCCCTCTATGCCTAAATTTTCTTCTAAATAGGCATTTCCCAGAAATTCTGGCTTTTTTTTCCCTTTTCCTTTTGATATATATTCCAATAATCTCTCCCCCCCTATTATCCATTAAAGCACCTCTATAGTATCCCCCCCTGCCCTGATTATTCCCCCCCCTACAATTACTTTAGTGAATATTCCCTCTGTGGGCATTATGCACTTCCCAACAGTTTGAGCTATGGCACAGCCCGTATGGCACTTCTTTCCTATTTGGGTTACTTCCTGTATAGTTTCCCCCCCGATTTTAACTTAGTACCTATAGGCAATTCATATAGTATTATCCCTTCAGTAGTTATATTTTCTGCAAAATCCCCCCCGTGTTTTAAATCTAAACCCTGATCTTCCATTTTCTTGAAACTTTCTACTCCTAACAAACTCACCTGTCTATGCCAGTTCCCACCATGGGCATCTCCTTCTAGGCCGAAGTTTTCTATAAAATTTCCTTCAGCTATGGGAGTTTTTACTATACCTTTTTTTATCTGAAATATTAATTTCTACTACTTTTCCTATTTTATTCATGGTTCTGACCCTCCCTTATATATTCTCCTGATTTCCCACCAGTTTTTTTTCATCAATTTAATATCTCCTAACACCATATCTTTGTCTACTGCTTTGCACATATCGTATATGGTTAGTAAGGCTATGGATACTGCAGTTAAAGCTTCCATTTCCACTCCAGTTTTTCCTATGGTCTTTACTGTAGACTCTACTAGGATTTTCTCCTCTAATATATTAAATTCAATATCTACTCCTGTTAAATTTATATTATGACACATAGGAATTAAATGGCTAGTTTCCTTGGCGCCCATTATACCTCCTATTTGAGCAACTGAAAGCACATCTCCTTTCTTTATCATGCCTTCCTTAATTAATTCTATGGTTTCTTTTTTCATTTGGATTTCTCCTTGGGCGATGGCAGTTCTTTTAGTGTCTTCCTTTCCCCCCCTACTTCTACCATATGAGCTCTGCCCTCTGTATTAAAATGTGTAAACTCCATATTAACCTCCTATTTCATTCATATTGGTATTTATATATTGTCCCGATTCCAAATTGTGCTCCTTAGGTTTATTTCCTATGGCTTCTAGTATTATCTTTTCTATATCTTCCCCCCCATTTCTCAAAGCGGTCTTTAAATCTATTTCATCTTTAGAATGAAGACAAGGTTTTAATTTCCCCCCCTGAGCTGTAAGCCTCATTCTATTACAGTACTCGCAAAATTTACAAGATATAGGATTTATAAGGCCTATTTTGGAATTACCATTGGGCAATTTATAATAATTTGCTGGGGGGGAGGATATATCTTCTTTTTCTATTTTCTCTAATTCAGGCAATCTTTCTAATACTATTTCATTAGATATAAAATGGCTAGAATCAAATTTAGCAGCCTCCCCTATGGGCATCAGTTCTATAAATCTAATATCTAAACCTTCCCTTTCTGCCCAGAAAATTAAATCCTCTATTTCATTATGGTTTATTCCCTTTGTAAGAACTGTATTTATTTTAATTGGATTTAACCCTACTTTTTTTAGCCTCTTCTATTCCTTCTAATACATCTTTTAAATGTCCACCTCTAGTTATATGAGCATACTTGTCCCCCCCATCTAAAGTGTCTAAAGAAATATTCACTCTATTTAAACCTAGTTCTTTTAATTCTTTGGCATATTTTTTTTAAGAAGTATACCATTAGTTGTCATGGCAAAATCCTTTATACCTTCTAATTCTCCTATACCCTTTACTATATCTAGTACACCTCTTCTTACTAAGGGCTCTCCCCCAGTTAGACGAATTTTATTTATTCCAAGAAATGTGAATATCCTGGCTATTTCTATTATTTCTTCTACAGATAATATATCCCTATGTTCTACTCTTCCTATTCCTTCCTCTGGCATACAATATCTACATCGCAAATTACATAAGTCTGTAATGGAAATTCTCAAATAATTTATATTTCTTCCATAGGAATCTAGCATGTATTCATCTCCTCTAATAAAACTAAATATTTATACTATTATAACACAAAAAAAACAGTATGGTAAATCAACCATACTGTTTTCCCTTATAAAATAAGACAGACCACCTTCCCCCCCTGTCTTAAACAACATTAAATCCATATTTCTCAAATACATTCTTTACTTCCTGTACAATTTCACCCTCAGGAACTGGGGGTATTTTCTAATTCGTAATTGTATCCTAGTTCTTCCCATTTATATTCCCCCCCTAATTTATGAAAAGGTAATACCTGAATTTTTTTCTATATTGTCCATATGGGAAATAAATTTAGCTAGTTCTTCTACATCTTCAATATTATCTGTAATTCCAGGCACCAATACATATCTTATCCAGGTGGGTTTATTTATTTCCTTTAGATATTTTGCTAATTTTAGAGTATTTTCATTAGATACACCTGTTAAATTCTTAAAAACTTCATCATTATAAGATTTATATCTAATAAAACTAAATCCGTGTATTCTAGGACTTCTTTGACTTTTTCTATTTCTATATAGCCAGAAGTATCTACTGTAGTGTGTATTTCCTCATTCTTGCATTTTTTTTAAATAATTCTTCTACAAACTTAGGCTGCATAAGGGGTTCTCCACCACTCACTGTGATTCCACCTTTTGAGAATTTCATATAGGATTTATATTTCTTAGCTTCCTTTACAATTTCCTCTACAGTATAATCCTTTCCATCTGCCATTTTCCAAGAATCTGGATTATGACAATATTTACATCTTAAGGGACAGCCCTGCATAAATACTACAAATCTAATACCAGGTCCATCTACTGTACCACAGCTTTCTAAGGAGTGAATCTTTCCTGTTTCCATGCTTTCCCCCTCCATTCTTTTGAAAACTATGGTGCAGCAAAGTTTCGCTGCACCACAGATATATAATAGTTATACTATATGCCCTTATGGAATGTTCTGTTTATTACTTCTATTTGTTGCTCTCTGGTTAATTTTACAAAATTAACTGCATAGCCAGATACTCTAATTGTCAATTGTGGGTATTTTTCTGGATGATCCATAGCATCTATTAAGGTTTCTCTATCAAATACATTTACATTAATATGATG
>JMBV01000420.1_pt1 | contig 13842 bp, 28 predicted proteins | sample 616531 | NCBI WGS metagenome assembly JMBV01 (sample SAMN02727904, study PRJNA239997) | anaerobic digester metagenome | biome: anaerobic digester; isolation source: mesophilic anaerobic digester inoculated with municipal waste water sludge... | place: Germany: Bielefeld University, CeBiTec ... | reverse complement strand
TACATTTCATTTACTTCAAACAACTCTCCATCAATAGCCCCTTGAAGATTTTCTGATGTAGTACTAAAACCAAATCCTGCTCCTGAAGTAACTGAAAAATCTCCTTTTTCATCTTTTAAGGCTTTAAAATGCAATGTAGCATGTATTTCCTCTGCATCAGAGGTTGCTCTAAATAATCTAGCTACTGTTGGAAATCCATCTTCATCAGCCTTATCGCCCCAAATTCTATATCTCATATGGGCTTGGCTCTCTCCTCCAAAAGCTGATCTCAAATTTTGAGCTGTCATTGCTTTCATAGATATTCCCCCCCTTTGCTATATTTTTAACAATACATTACCTTACACTTATTATATCAATTAAATTATACTTGTCCCTTATATTTTACCCTTTTTTTTAATTCATATGTCTAGTCCAATTAAAAAAAACAGGAAAACCCTGTTTTTTTAAAAAAAACTTCTTGCTATTTAATTCATCTTGTAATATCATAAGAGCTTCGCCAAATCTTTGAAAATGGACTATTTCTCTTTCCCTTAGAAATCTTAACGTATCTTTAACTCCTGGGTCATCACTGATGTTAATTAGCCATTCATAAGTGGCTCTTGCCTTTTGCTCTGCTGCCATATCCTCATGAAGATCTGCTATTGGATCCCCCTTTTGATTGAATATATGCAGCAGTCCAAGCTTCACCAGCTGCACTATGAGGAAAGGGCTTTTGCCATGATTTACATAATGGGCTTCAAAGGGAGTTCCTTTTATTTCATCTACTGGGGCATCCTTTACCAGTTTCCACACTAAAGTCCCTATGATTTCCCAATGGCTAATTCCTCTGTTCCTATATCTGTAAGCAATGCCTTTGTTTGATTGGTGGGCATAGTCCATCTTTGAGTTAAGTATCTAATCCCTGCTGATAATTCCCCATCAGCACCACCAAATTGTTCGATTATCATAGCTGCAAGTGTAGGATTTGTAGTATCCACTCTTACAGGATATTGTAATCTTTTTTTTCATATATCCACATATTAAAACCTCCTTAAGGTATATCAAAGTTTATTTCCCAAGGCCAAGGTCCATTGATATATGCCCATGGATAGCTACTCATTTCTGTATATCTTAAAGGCCCATATTTGGCTTGGTATAAAGACTCTAACTCTTTATATTTTTGTGAATAACTATTATGAAGCCTTAAGGCTCTTTCGTCATTTGGTTGAATGTCTAAATAAAGATTAGTTTCCACTAATACAAATCCAACTTCCATTATTTCCTTTAATAATATCTTCTGTTCCCTATCCATTAAATTCACCTCCATATAAATTAGCTCCATTTTCTTTGTAGGGTTTATATAATTCAGGGAACAAAGTACCTTTTTTTAAGAGCTTCACTAGGGCTAAAAACTCCATTCATAATTTGAAAAGGTATATAAACTCTAGCTAAACCTTTTTGATTTCTTTCAGCATAAAAATCTCCATTCATAGGCTAGACCTCCCAATTTGAATATTTTTTTATTTATAATCATAATACGTATATTTTTAATAATGGTTCCAATAATTTGTTGATTAATAAAGTAAAAAAATTGGGTAACTAAAAGTCACCCAATTTTTAATATAATAGAAATAAAAATTTATTCATGAGATAATTAAACCTCATTTTTAACATATCTTCATAACTCTCCCTTTTACTATTAGCCTATCTATACTATCTTTTATCATTACTACTGCAGGCTTGGGAATTTTGTTATAATTACTAGCCATAGAATAATTGTATGCCCCTGTAGATAAAACCGCTAATATATCTCCTGGTTCCACTTTTGGTACTTTAAGATCCCATATTAGTATATCTCCAGATTCACAACATTTGCCAGCAATAGTTACCTTTTGAGCTGGTTCTTCATCTATTTTATTTGCTACTAGAGCATTATATTTGGCTTCGTATAAACTAGGACGGGGGGGATTATCCGTCATACCTCCATCTACACTTACATAGGTCCTTACATTGGGAATCTCCTTTATTGAACCTATAGTATATAGTGTAATGCCAGCTTCCCCTATAATCCATCGACCAGGTTCTATAACTACCTTTGGAACTTCTAGTTTATATTTCTTACACCCTTTATATACTTCATCCATTATGGCATCAGTATAAAAGTTTATAGATTTTCCTTCTCCTCCTCCATATTGTATTCCATAACCTCCACCTGTATTTAATTCCTTGGTTTCAAAATTAAATCTATCCTTAGATTCCTTCATAAGTTTCATTATATTTCCTACAGCTTCTAGATAGGTAATATTATCTAAAATCTGAGATCCTATATGAAAATGAAAACCCAATAGATTTATATTAGATAGATTCATAGCTTTTTCAATAGCATTATATATAATGTCATCTGCCATGGGAATTCCAAATTTAGAATCTACTTGTCCTGTTTGAATATATCTATGGGTATGGCTATTTACTCCTGGAGTAACTCTATATAGCATGTCTATTTTTTTTCCATATTGTTTCCCAATATGATTTAAGTTTTTAAGTTCATAGAGGTTGTCCACTACTATTCTACCTACTCCATAGTCTACAGCCATCTCAAGTTCCTCATAGCTTTTGTTATTACCATGAAAAACTATTTTTTTTCTGGAGGAAAATCTACCTGTATTGCTGTATATAGCTCTCCACCAGATACCACATCTATACCTATTCCTTCCCTTTTTATTATCCTAGCCATCTCCTTGGTAAGAAAAGCCTTACTTGCATAAACAGCCTCTACATGATTATATTTTTTTTACAAAATTCTCCTTTATTTCATCAATTCTATCTATTATGAAATCCTCGGAGATAACATATAAAGGTGTTCCGTATTTTTCTGTTAAATATACTGTATCACAACCAGCAAAGTGAAAATTTGACATGGTTTTCATCCTTTCATATAAAATATTGCTAACTATAATTAATTAGCAATATTCATGCCAATATATATCAATTGAATTTACTAGAGATGAAATAAAAGAGAATCAATGTTTTCCTGTTTTCGTACTTTTTTTTAAAAAAAACATCTCCAATACTGCTTATTAAGTAAATTACGTATTTGCGTACTTTTTTTCCTTTTTCCCGAACTAATAGCTCTATTTTTTTTAATCTCATTTTTTTGGTTATATTAGAAAATGGCTCTAATAGTAGATAAAATTACATGGTTTATCTTAGTCTTTTCTACACATAATACTATTACAAAATCTTATAAATATAAAAAAAATAATTACCTAAGAAAGGAGTTGAAATTAATGGCTACTAATAACAAAACAGGTTCAAATAACATCCTAGTACCAGAAGCTCGTCAAGCACTAGATCAAATGAAGTTAGAAATAGCTTCTGAATTGGGTATGTCAGACTACAACTCAATAGATAAAGGTAATTTACCATCTAGGCAAAATGGATATGTTGGTGGATATATGACTAAAAGACTAGTTGAAATGGCACAAAGAAGTATGGGTGGAGGTACTACAACTAGATAGTACGTCTACAAAAAAAGACAGGTCAAAATGCCTGTCTTTTTTTAATATTCATTATTCAATAGGTTCCAAAGTTCTTCCTGCTAATTCTCTATCTAACATATATATACCTTGGAAATGTCCATCCATCCTCTTTAATTTTACTAGTATATCTTTCATGCTGTTTTCTTCCTCTAATTGTTCATCTACAAACCATTGTAGAAACTAATAGTTGCATAATCTTTTTCTTCTTTTGCCAAATCCATCAATTTGTTTATCCTACTAGTTACCAATTCCTCATGTTTTAAAGCTGTTTCAAATACATGGACTAGGGATTCAAATTCATTTTGGGGTTCCCCTATAGCCTTCATGATAACTCTTCCATCCATATCGTTTATAAAATCAAAAAAATTTCATAGCATGAAGATACTCTTCTTGACCTTGAATTATGAAAAAGTTAGCAAAACCATCCAAGTTCTCTTCAGCACAGTAGGCTGCCATTGCCATATAATAATACCCTGATTCTAATTCAAAATTAAATTGATCGTTTAGTTCTTTTAATAATTTTTCAGACGCCATAATAAACCTCCTTAAATTTAATTATTCGAATTTTTTTTCTTTGCCATATATTTATACCCAATAGATAAAATATTAACCATATGTAATTTCACTCCATAAGTATTATCCCCAACTTAGTATATATATTAAAATCTATTGTATCTGTCAAGGGCATATTATTATCCTTTAAATATTGTATTAAGGAGCTTTTCATTCCTTCTCCATATATACCATCAAGGGCACCATCATAATAGCCTAGTAATTTCAATCTTTTCTGAACCTCTAATACATCTGCACCTCTATCCCCTGGAGACAATTTTCTAAATCCATAGGCAAAAGGGCCATATTGTCCATTGACTATATTAACCCTGGTATTGTATTCCACTATATTGTATAATTCTTCTATATCTTTATTCCTCATCCTAATACAACCAGCAGAAGCATTAAAGCCTATAGAGCTTGGCTGGTTTGTACCATGGATACCATATTTCCCCCCCAAGGTACATTTAAACCTAACCATCTAGAACCAAATTCTCCCCCCCATTTGGCTTTTTCTACTATTTTAAAACTACCTAATGGAGTTGGAGTATCTACCTTTCCAGTAGCTACCACATAGCTTTTAACTATTTTATTGGAGGAAATATCTAAAATATGAAGTTGCTTCTTATCAACCTCTATTAATAGAGCTATATTATTCTTATCTACTTTCAAATAGGTACCCTTATTTTCATAATCTATACCTTTTTTGGTGAAAAAAAAGATGTATATAGTTTCCTATTATTATTACCATCAGCACCAATATAAATAAGAGTAGGATAATATTGAATTTCCTATTCATCCCTATCCCTCCCATATAATATTTATATGCTGATAGTTTATATTTAAAACCAATCCATTAGAGAGTTATATTTCTATCTAAATACTATCTCAATATTTTCAAATCCCATACTTTCCAACAAAGACATTAATACATCCTTCGCATTTTTTTTCTGCATCATTTAAAAGTCCTTTTTCTATTACTTCTTCCTCCATACTCTTTTTCTCCTCTACTAGCACATCATATAAATCATTAAAACTTAGCTTATTAAAAACCGAATCCCTTTCATCATATACATATACATCTTCTTCCATTATTACATTATCAAATACTTTTGGCTTGTCCAATATAATTTTAACTGTCTTAGGATCTATTACTTGGGTTTCAATTCCATTTAAATCTACTCCCGCTTTTATATAGCCACTATATTTTATGATAAAGCTCTTGTTTGTAAAAGGTACATTTAATCCACTAACTTTCTTATTGTCCTTATAGGTTACTACATTGGTATAATTGTACTTAACTGTGGCCACTTCCAATATCTTGGCTAGTTTTTCTTCTATTGTATCCGATAATTTGACTGTCTCCTTTTTTTATAGAAAATTTAAAATACATAAAAAGGCTAAATACTATAACCACAATTATAGATATTATTATACCCTTTCTTTTCCATCTTTTCATATAAAATCACCTCGAAAATATTTAGTTCCATTAATCATACCATTCCCATACTAGTTTTGTAAATAATATAACTCCCTTATTCCGTAAAAGGGAGTTAAGCATTTATTCGTCTGGATTATATAATTGATATATGCCATATATGGAAAAGCTTTCATCACATAACAATTTTACAATGGCTGGTATCTGTTGTACAGTTATGTTTAATTCAATACCATTGTATTTTAATACCATATCTTCTGGTTTAACCATATTAGAGTCATTTATTACATCCATAAGCCTATTTTCCACAGTGGGGGGGATATTCATCCCACCAATCATAAAAAAAACCTTATTTTTAGTATTTGAATAATTTTGAGGATTAATTCTATTAATCAATAATATCTTATTCATAATACGATCTCCTTTATATAATATATGCTATCATGATATTACTATATGCACTCCATGTGTAAGCTTATTCACTCATATATGGACCACTCCCTCTAAAAAAGCACAATAAACCTTCATTTTTATACTTACCCATTTTAAATAGAATAGTCACATATTTTTATATTTTTTTTGTTTTTTTATGCTCTATATATTATATCACTATTGATTGAGTATTTTAAGTATATTAAAATTAAACTATAGGAGGTAGCCATGAAGGACTATATTGTTCAATTATCAAAATGCCTATTATTTAAAGATATTGACGAGGAGGATATTATCCAAATATTGGATAAAATTGATTTTAAAATTATGATATACAACAATAATGAAGTAATAGCCATTGAGGGAGAAGATTGTCATAGCTTAGGGATTATTCTTAAAGGGAAAGTAGAAATTCAAAAGATATTTCCTTCAGGGCAAGTTATGACCATAAATATATTTAATGAAGGAAATATATTTGGGGGGAATCCTTAGTGTTTTCAAGGGAACATGTCTATCCTGCAACTATAACCCCTATAGAGTATAGTGAAATAATGTTTATTAAAAAGGAAGATATAATAAAATTATCTATGCTAAATTCAAAGGTGCTGACTAATTTTGTATCTATACTGTCCCAAAGAATTTTAATGTTAAACAATAGGATTGCCAATTTAAGTCAGGATACCATTAGAAAAAAAATATCAAGTTATCTTTTACACGAATATAAAAAAACAAAAAAACATTTATATTGAATATACCCTATACAAGAAAAAGGATGGCTGAACTTTTAAATGTTCCTAGACCTTCCCTATCTAGAGAATTAAGCCACATGAAAGCAGAGGGGGGGATCATAGATTTTGATAAGAATACAATAAAGATATTGGATATTCAATTGCTAGAAGAATCTCTATTTGGTTAGTATAAATTGTATCAATATTATAATGAAAACTATAGATATTTATTATTTTTAAACCTTCTTAAGTCTTATATAATCATATATGTAATGATAAAAAAATAGACAAGGAGGTTTTAATAATGAATGATAAACGTAAAATGTTTATCTATGGAGGCATCATTGGCCTTATTGGTGCCCTTTTACTGAAATTTGGCAATCCTGGAAATATGGGGGATATGTGTTGCCTGTTTCTATAGGGATATTGCTGGTGCATTAGGACTTCATAGAGCAGAGATTGTACAGTATATAAGGCCTGAAATTATTGGATTCATTTTAGGAGCTTTTATCATTTCCATAGCCAATGGAGATTTTAAATCTAGAGGAGGCTCCTCACCTTTAATTAGATTCTTTTTAGGTTTCTTTTTAGTTATTGGTGCTTTAGTATTTTTAGGATGTCCTTTGAGGATGATACTAAGACTTGCTAATGGAGATTTAAATGCTTTAATTGGACTTTTAGGTTATCTAGTGGGAATATTTATTGGTATTCAATTTTTAAAGAGAGGCTACACTCTAGGTAGAAATATTGAGCAACCTAAATTTTCTGGATATATTATGCCTATAGTAGCTATAGTATTACTCATATTCTTAATTGTAAAACCTGATTTTATATTCTTTAGTGAAGAAGGACCTGGCTCTATGAGAGCTCCTATCCTATTGTCCTTAATTCTGGGAATGATAGTTGGAGGAATTCTTCAAAAGAGTAGAATATGTACTGCAGGGGGGGCTTTTAGAGATATTATGTTGATAAAGGATTATCACTTCTTTTGGGGGGGAATATTAGGAATATTTGTGGTGAATTTAATAGCAAATTTAATTCTAAATTTTGATACATTTAATTTAGGTTTTGAAAATCAACCAGTAGCTCATCCTGTCCATATATGGAATTTCATGGGCATGGTTTTGACAGGAATATGTTCTGTACTTTTAGGAGGTTGCCCTGTAAGACAGACTATTCTTGCTAGTGAAGGAGATGCTGATGCTGGAATAACTGTACTTGGAATTACTATAGGGGGCAGCCTTTGCTCATAACTTTGGATTGGCTTCTAGTCCAAAAGGGGGTAACAAACAATGGAAAAGTTGCCGTGATTATAGGTATTATAGTAGTTTTAGTCATAGCTTATAGTGTAGTTAAAGAAGCAAATCTAAAGAATAAACAAAAAAAGGAGGGTGTAAGAAATGCCTAATGTAATAGATGCAAGAGGTCGTTCTTGTCCAGAACCAGTTATAATGACGAAAAACGCTATGGAATCCAATCCTAGTGAACCTATTCAAGTATTAGTGGATGCCCATGTAGCTGTAGAAAATATTAAAAGATTTGCTAAGGGAAAAGGATATAAGGTAGAAGTAGAAGAAAATGCTGGAGAATATACCCTCAATATTAGGAAATAGGTGAAAAAATGGATGATGTTTATTGTGTTGTTACTTTTCATGTTACCCAACATGCTTTAATATTTGAGAAAGCTATGAAGGAAGCTCAGTACCCAATAAAACTAATGCCAGTACCAAGACAAGTCAGTTCCAGTTGTGGTACTGCTGCAAAAATTCCTTGTGATAAAAAGGAGGAAATATTAAATTTATGTAAAGAAAAAGCACTTCCCATTGAAGGATTTTATAGGATAGAACATAAAAAGAAGAAATATTGGTTTTAATATATTTTTACCGCTTATATTATGGTAGATTGTTTCCCATAATATAAGCGGTTTTCTAATAGCTTAAAACAAAATAGTGGTTTTTTTTATTATAATATAGTGTATTATATACATTGGCACCAAGTTAAGGAGGTAAAAAGATGGACTATGATGTTATAATTGTAGGTGCTGGACCTTGTGGTATATTTACAGCACTGGAGATAAAAAAAGCACAATCCTAACAAAAAGGTTTTAATGCTAGAAAAAGGTAATCCCATTGAAAAAAAGGATATGCCTAAAAGAAGAAGGGGAGTATGTGCACATTGTAAACCCTGTAATATAACCACTGGCTTTGCAGGAGCTGGAGCTTATTCCGATGGTAAATTATCCCTTTCTCCTGATGTGGGAGGAAACTTACCTAAATATTTAGGTTATGAAGAAACTCAAGAATTAATTGATTATGTAGATAATATATATTTAAAATTTGGTGCTGATACAACCATATATGGAATAGATAAAGAAAAGGAAATTGAGGAAATAAGAAAAAAAAGCAATTAGAAGTAATCTAAAATTGGTAGAATGTCCTATTAGGCATATGGGTACAGAAGAAGGTTATGCTATATATACGCGTATAGAAAAATATCTAAAGGAAATTGAAGTAAATTTAAGCTTTAAAAATCCAGTAAAGGACATAATATTAGATGAAAATAGAAATATAAAAGGTGTTATAGCTGATAAAGAATACTATTCAGACCAAGTGGTAATAGCAGTTGGAAGAGATGGCTCTGATTGGTTAAAAGATTTGTGTATTAAACATGGTATAAATACAGAAACAGGAGATGTGGACATAGGCGTTAGGGTAGAAACTAGAAATGAAATAATGGAAGAATTGAATAATGCCATGTATGAAAGTAAATTAATATATTACACTCCCACCTTTGATGATAAAGTACGAACCTTCTGCACTAATCCATCAGGTGAAGTATCTACCGAATACTATGATGGTAACTTAGCAGTTGTTAATGGTCATAGTTACAAATCTGAAAGTTTAAATCTGAAAATACCAATTTTGCACTATTGGTTACCAAACATTTTACAAAGCCTTTTAATTCTCCTATAGAATATGGTATGCATATTGCAAAACTTGGAAATATGCTCTCTGGAAACAAAGTGTTAATTCAAAGATATGGGGGATTTTAAAAGAGGTAGAAGAACTAATGATGAAAGATTATATCGAAACAATATAATACCCACTTTAAAAGATGCTGTGCCAGGAGATTTAAGTTTGGTACTTCCCTATAGAATTATGAAAGATGTAGATGAGATGTTAATAGCCTTAGATAACGTAGCTCCTGGACTTGCTAGTGATGAAACCCTCTTATATGGTGTGGAAGTTAAATTTTATTCTAACAAGGTAATCACCAACAATAATTTTGAAACTAATATAAAAGGTTTGTATGTTGGAGGAGATGGGGGGGCAGGAATTACAAGGGGACTTATGCAAGCTAGTGTAAATGGAGTAGTATTGGGAAGAAGTTTAAGTTAGATAATTATTACAATTGTATTACAAAAGTATGAATATTGTTGTATTTTTGTAAATACCATATATAATATAATCATATTGATAGTTTAGTAAGGAGGTCGTGAAGATGATCATAATAACAAATCTATTACAAGCTAAAGAAAACTATATAAAAATAATGGCACGACCTATGAATACCTTAGTATAATTAATTTTTGTCTATATAACCATAGGCGTGCTTGCCTATGGTTTTTTTATTCTAATAATTGCTTTATTTATATGCCAAAGGATAGCTATGCCTATAATGCTATCATGGTATAAAAACCGTAGGATTGTAGACTTTTTGTCACATCTTATGGTTTTTTTTATATTCAAAATGAGGAGGAAATAAAATGAAAGAAATTAAAAAAACTGTTTAAGTTTATGACCGGATACAAAGGAATTTATGTATTAGCTATGATATGTATCATCCTTTCTCAGATGGTCACTATAGTATCACCTCTTATCATTAGAACTACTATAGACTCTATTATTGGCAGTGAACCTATAGGTTCTAACTTTTTAGAAAGATTAATTCAATATATAGGAGGTAGAGCTTATCTAAGAAAAAAATCTTTGGATTATTGGTGTACTATTAGTATTTATTGCAATTTTAAGAGGTATATTGCTTTATTTTAGAAATACCTTAGCAAGTAAAACAGCTGAAAATACTGCAAAAAAACATTAGGGATTCCCTATATGATCAAATTCAAAGACTCCCTTATGAATACCATGTAAAAGCAGAGACGGGAGATTTAATTCAAAGGTGTACTTCAGATGTAAATACTATAAAAAGATTTTTGTCTATACAATTGGTAGAAGTGGCTGGTTCACTATTTATGTTGGGATTTGTATCTTATACTATGTTTAAACTTAATGTAAAAATGACTTTAGTTTCCATGCTACTATGCCTATAATTTTCATATTTGCATTTATATTCTTTTCTAAAGTAAAAAAAAGGCCTTTGAGGCTTCTGATGAAGCAGAGGCAGAATTAACTACAGTGCTACAAGAAAATCTTACAGGTGTAAGAGTAGTAAAGGCCTGTGCAATCAAAAATATGAAATAGAAAAGTTTGATGAAAAAAATAAAGACTATAGGGATAAAACCTATAAATTAATTCAAGATTTAGCCTATATTGGGGGGGAGCTTCTGATTTTATTTGTTTTATACAAATTGGATTAACTATAGTATTTGGAAGTATTTGGGCTGTAGCTGGAGAAATATCTCTAGGTACTGTAATGGCCTTTTCTACATATGTAAATATGTTATTGTGGCCTATTAGACAAATGGGAAGAACTTTAACAGATATGGGAAAGGCCATAGTATCCATAGGAAGAATTGAGGAAATTTTTAATGAGAATATAGAAATTTTAAATGAAAACAATGAAAAGCCAGAAATTAAAGGTAATATTGAATTTAAAAATGTTTATTTTGAATATGAAAAGAATACTCCAGTAATTGACAATATCTCCTTTTCAGTAAAGGCTGGTAGTACAGTGGCCATAATTGGTCCAACAGGTTCTGGCAAATCCTCTTTAGTCTATTTATTAGCAAGACTTTATGATTATAATAGGGGGGGTTCCATATTAATAGATGGAAAAGAATTAAAAGATATTGATAAGGCCTGGGTTAGAAAAAAATATAGGAATTGTATTACAAGAGCCTTTCCTATATGCCAAAACCATTAGAGATAATATAAAATTAGCTAATCCTAGTATTCAAGATAAAAAGGTTTATGAATCTGCTAAAATTGCCAGTATTCATCAGGATATTAAATCCTTTGATAAAGGATATGATACCTATGTGGGAGAAAGAGGAGTTTCCCTATCTGGTGGACAAAAGCAAAGGGTTGCCATTGCTAGAACCATTATAAATGATTGCCCTATTGTGGTCTTTGATGATTCTCTATCTGCTGTAGATACAGAAACTGATATATCCATTAGGAAAGCCCTAAATAATAGAAAAAAATAAATCTACGACTATAATAATATCCCATAGAATATCTACAGTATCTGAGGCCGATGAAATTATAGTTTTAGACAATGGAAGAATAATACAAAGAGGTAATCATGAAAAATTAATAAATGAAAAAGGATTGTATCAAAGATTATATGAAATTCAAAATTCTATGAAGGATTTAGAAGAAGATATAAAATTACATGCCTAGTGAGGTGGTAGTATTGGAAAATGAAAAAAAATCGATATTACTATATGGAGAAATTTCTTAGAATTAGTTAAGAATCACAAAAGAGATTTTATTCTACTAGCTATAATTATGGTATTTGTAGGTGCTTTGGACTCTGTATTTCCTCTATTTACTAAATATGCCATTGATAATTTTATAGTAGAAGAAAATCTAATAGGATTAAATAAATTTATAAAATTATTTTTTTATAGTTATAGCATTCCAGGGTATAAATGTATATTTATTTTTAGCTATGGGTGGAAAAGTGGAAACTAATGTATCTTATGATATTAGAAAAAAAAGGATTTGAAAAATTACAAATCCTCCCCCCCTTATCCTATTATGATGAAAAAGCTGTAGGTTGGTTAATGGCTAGAATGACCTCTGATATAAATGGTATATCTGAAACCCTATCCTGGGGGGGCATAGTGGACTTTGCCTGGGGGGGCTTGCCATGATGTTGGCAGTTGTAATTGCCATGTTTAGGCTTAATGCTAAATTAGCCTTAATAGCATTAACAGTAGTACCCCCTTTGGCCATAGCCTCAGCATATTTTCAAAATAAAATATTAAAGGCTCAAAGGGAAGTTAGAAATGTTAATTCTAAAATAACTGCTGCTTATAATGAAGATATATCTGGTGCCATGACTACTAAAACTTTAGTTCGAGAAGAAATAAATTTAGAAGAATTTAAGGAAATCACCGAAGAAATGAAACAAAAGTCCATAAGGGCCACTATTGTTTCTTCTCTATATTTCCCTATAATTTTAGTATTAGGTAGCATTGGCACTGCCTTAGTTTTAAATTCTGGTGGAAAAGATGTAATACAAGGCACCATAAGCTATGGTACTATGGCAGCCTTTATAGCTTATACTGCTCAGTTTTTTGAACCTGTAAGACAATTAGCAGTGGTATTTGCAGAAATTCAAGGGGGGCACAGGCCTCAGCTGAAAGAGTATTTTCTCTTATAAATGAAGTACCAGATATTATAGATAGTGAAGATGTAGTAAATGAATATGGGGGACTTCTTTACCCCCCCAAAAAAGAAAATTGGCCAGAAATTAAGGGAGAAATTGAATTTAGAAATGTAGATTTCGCCTATAAAAATGGAGAAAAGGTTTTGGAGAATTTTAATCTTAAGGTAAAACCTGGTGAAACCATAGCTCTAGTTGGAGAAACTGGCTCAGGAAAATCCACCATAGTAAATTTACTTTGTAGATTTTATGAACCTACCTCTGGTGAAATATTAATAGATGGCATAGATTATAAAACCATGCCTCAAATTTGGATTCACGATAATCTAGGTTATGTGCTACAAGCTCCCCCCATTTATTTAGTGGCACCATAAAAGACAATATAAAGTATGGTCATTTAGATGCCACAGATTTAGAAATTATAAAAGCTAGTAAATTAGTTAATAGTCATAATTTTATTATGAAAATGGAAAAAGGCTATGATACCAATGTAGGCGAAGGAGGAAATTTATTATCCACTGGCCAAAAACAGCTGATCTCCTTTGCTAGGGCTATCGTCAAAAACCCTAAAATATTTGTACTAGATGAAGCCACATCCTCC
>JMBV01000418.1_pt1 | contig 13915 bp, 19 predicted proteins | sample 616531 | NCBI WGS metagenome assembly JMBV01 (sample SAMN02727904, study PRJNA239997) | anaerobic digester metagenome | biome: anaerobic digester; isolation source: mesophilic anaerobic digester inoculated with municipal waste water sludge... | place: Germany: Bielefeld University, CeBiTec ... | reverse complement strand
AGTTGTCCATTCTTTTTTTGTGAAGCAAAAGCTTTAATGCAGATCGTACATACCCTAACGGGCACAGGCGTCGCCCTAAAGGCTCCTCACAATGACAACCCGCAATTGCACCACATATACTTTTATTACCGAAGTTAAATAGGCATGTTTCATGCCCAAAAAAACAGAAAGTGACTTAATTTAGGTGATTTAGATGCAATTGCCCTGATCTGCCCATTCTTATTCCCAGAGCTGAACCCTTCCATTCCTGGCAACAAAGATCAAATCGTCAACAATAAAGATCCCTTGCGGGCAATCGTTTCTCTGAATTGCCAGTTCTATTGCGCTGATCAGAGCCCCCCCTTCATCCTGAAAATCAGCCCCGCAGGGACCACGATCTGACAGCGCAGGTTGGTCGGCAGACTTTCAGCGTTTTCAAGCACAAATCAACCACCCGACCAACAGGAGCCATCCTCGGAATGTGAAAGCATCAAAATTCTCATCAAATGGTGATAGCGCCATGATCGGTTTATATTCATAGCCAGCTTCAAAAACCGCCTCAAGAGCTTTTCCTTCCGGATCAACATAAGAAAGCAACGTGTTCACACCACTTTCATAACGGGGCCATTTGCCATAAGGTAAGGCGATGAAGTTATCCAGCTGAACGATCAGGTCGTCCCGACCCACACCTTGCAGGTAGTCGCGTAGAGCTTCATCATTTTTAAGCGCCTGGAATAGAATGTCCTTATCAGCCAGTTGCTCGAGATCGGGATGTCGCCAAAGGTGGTTGTATGGCATGACATTATGCTCCATACCCCCCCAAACGATCGTCCTGGCGAGATCATTTTCCCAACCCTCACCCAGATACCACCAGTCGTGACGCCATACATTGCCATAGTATTTATCCCCCCCAAAATTGGTAAACATGGCAACATGAAAGCCAAAATCCGGATTCTCCTGGGCAAACTCATACAACCAACCGACACCACTTTTATTCGATGGCGTTCCGTCTTCATTCAAAGCCAGCTGATTGGCAAAATAGGCGTCATCGATGCTGAGTATCAAAGGTTTTCTGCTTTCAGGCACAACAATTCTGCCGTCCAGATAATCCCGCAAACTGATCAGGGAATACCCCCCCGCGTCATAAAGCTCTTGAATGATTGCCTTGAACTTTTCCAGCTGCATCAGCGTACCGGTTTCCTCATCGATCAGTCGCGGCGTGAAGCGGTGAAAGTTCAGAATGGGGGGATTTGCGGGTACTCCTGCCAAACCACCGCCTCGATGATCTGTGGTTTGGGCGTAGGCGTAACTAAATTTGTGTTGGAGTGGGGTCAAGTTCTTCCACAAGAATATCTTTTGTTTCAACAGTAGCAACGTGCTCTTCTGGAGTAATTTCTGGCATATCTGTCCCATTGATTTCAACAGAAGTGCAGGCTGCCAAAACAACAAGAATAGCGAAAAAGTGAATAAAACGCTTCTTCTTTTCATGATCAAATTCCTGAATAATTATACTATGCGCTTGAATGGAACTAGAATTAAAGCCATGCAGGAGCCGAAATCAAGTATAATTTCAGCATGTCAACGAGTAAGCCACAACCCTTAGCTTATTACCTTCCCGCCATTTTGCTTTTAATCCTTCTTGGCGGGGGAGGTCTCTTTTTCGTAGTGACCTCGACCTTACCAACCATTGGACCACGGTGGTTGTTTTTCTTCTTCCTGGTCTTGCTGGTTTCCGGGATCTTTCTGCCCCTGACCTGGCTGCTCAATCGCCGTTTCCCCTCCAATCCGCCAGCCGAACCACATGTCATCGTCCGGCAAGCGGTCTGGTTCGGCGTCTTTGCCGCCCTACTCGGCTGGCTTCGCATCGGGCGGGTGCTCACATTCCCCCCCTTGGCATCATCATGGGCACGGCTTTATTCCTGATCGAGTTTCTGATCCGTCTCTGGGAGCGTAGCCGCTGGAAGCCCACCCAGCCGGATTCATAATGAGCATTTATCGCCAGACCCATCCGTAGACAAAATAATTTCCGACCAAAATCTCTCGCCTTTTCTTGAAGAGTACGGTCATGCCCTGCTTGTAGAGACTATCCGCGATGTGCTGCAAGAAGTTCGCAAGACGATCGAAGCAGATAAAGAAACACCAGACTATGACCTAATCCTGAACAAAATTAAAAACAAGCTCTTACAAGGGACAATCCCCAGCCTGAAACCGGTCATCAATGCCTCCGGTGTCTTGCTGCACACCAACCTCGGGCGCGCGCCCTTGAGTTCTGATGCCCTATCAGCAATTCAATCCGTGGCTTCAGCCTATTCCAATCTCGAATACGATCTCGGAAAAGGCTCCCGCGGAAAAGGGACGTTCACGCTGCCGACTTGCTCTGCCAACTGACCGGCGCCGAAGCGGCTTTGGTCGTCAATAATAATGCCGGCGCTGTTATGCTCATCTTGGCGGCTTTGGCGAATCGCAAAAAGTCGCCATCAGCCGCTCACAGTTAGTAGAGATCGGCGGCGGTTTTCGCATCCCGGAAGTCATGCGACTTTCGGGCGCCAAACTGCTTGAGATCGGCACAACAAACCGCACCCATCTGGAAGATTACCGCTCAGCGATCAAGGAAGGCGCCAGTCTGATCCTGCTCGCTCATCAATCCAACTTTAAGATCATTGGATTCACCAGCGCGCCCGACCTTACGGAGATCACCCAACTCGCCAGGGAAAATAATATCCCAACGGTGTTTGACCTCGGCTCCGGCGCTTTGCTCGCCATGGAAGATTTTGGACTCAAACACGAGATGACCGTTCAGGAAGCGCTCCAGGCAGGCGTTGATGTCGTCTCGTTTCCGGCGACAAGCTCCTTGGCGGTCCCAGGCAGGTCTGATCGTCGGCAAAGCTGAACTCATCGCCAGGATCCGCAAACACCCCCCCTTTTACCGCGCCTTGCGGGCTGATAAATTGTGTCTGGCAGCCCTGAACGCCACCCTGCTGGCTTACCTGAAAGGGAAAGCCTGTCAACAGATCCCGATACTGTCAATGCTAAGCAATACCGCGGATGAATTAAAAGCCAAAGCCGAAGCCTGGCAAAAACAGCTTGGCACGGGATCAGTCGTCCCCAGCCTATCAACCATTGGCGGCGGCAGTTTGCCTGAACAGGAAGTTGCCACATGGTGTCTGGCATTAAAGCCAGGATCACTCAGCAGATTTTCCAGGCGGCTCAGACAAGCCGACCCTGCCATAATTGGAAAAATTGAGAACAATCAACTCCTCTTTGACCCTCGCACTGTGCTGCCCGAACAAGAGGGAGTATTATTAGAACAGCTAAACAAGCCCTAAGTGAGGAATAAGGATGAAAACGATCTTGAACAACTAATGAAAGCCAACAACGCCGACACTCTTTGGATCAGCGGCGCAGCCAGTCATAACCCAAGCATGGTTTATTTCACGGGGGGAATATTCATGTAAGCGCTGGCGACCTTTTATAACTCCCGGGCGTAAGCCCGTTCTTTTTCACGGTATGATGGAACGCGAAGAAGCCGCCAAAACTGGCTACGACCTGATCTCTTATGCCAAATACCCCCCCATCCAGGATTACTTGAAGCAAGCCAATGGTCAACTGTTGGAAGCCGCGGCGCTTCGCTATCAAAAGATGCTGGAAGATATTGGCCTGACCTCTGGTAAGGTTTTCTGTATGGCACACGTGAATTTGGTCCTTTTTTTCGCACTACTAACCCGCTTGCGGGAACTTATGCCTGAACTCGAATTCACCGGTGATTATAATGACGCGATCATCCTCGAAGCCCGCGCCACCAAAGACCTCGCTGAGATCGAAGAGATCCGTAAAATGGGTCGCATCACCGTTGGCGTGGTTCAACGCGTGCAGGATCACCTGGCAAGCCATAAAGTTGAAAACGAAACCCTCATCAAGGAAGATGGAACACCGCTCACGATCGGAGACGTCAAAAGTCTCATCAACCTCTGGCTGGCAGAAGCAGGCGCGGAAAATCCGGAAGCCACCATTTTTGCCATTGGTCGTGACGGCGGCATTCCCCACAGCGCCGGCACGCCCGAAGACCCGATCCAGCTTGGCAAGTCGATCGTTTTCGATATCTTCCCCTGCCAGGGTGGCGGCGGATACTTTTACGATTTCACCCGCACCTGGTGCCTGGGCTATGCCCCCCCAGAGAAGTTCAAAAAGCTTACGACCAGGTCAAGCAGGTCTACCATCAGGTCGTTTCCGAGCTCCAATTGGGTGAAAACCCTGCCAAATATCAGGATCGTACCTGTGAATTATTTGAAGAAATGGGTCATGCCACCATCCGCCAAAATTCAGCCATTGAAGAAGGCTATATCCATGGTCTTGGCCACGGTGTCGGACTGGACGTGCACGAAAAACCCTGGTTCGGGCGAAAAGAAGACCCTACCAATTGTTTGCGGATCGGTTCAGTCTTCACTATCGAACCCGGACTTTACTACCCAAGCAAAGGTTATGGCATTCGCATTGAAGACAGTTGGTACGTACCGAAGACGGCAGTTTCCAGAAATTTGTTGACTTCCCCATGGAACTGGTCGTCCCAATGAAAGGTGGCTAAAATGAAAAACGATTATTTGAGAGTCCTTGGTATCGAAAGCTCCTGCGATGAGACAGCAGCCGCAATCGTCGAAGGCGGACGGGTAATCCTGAGCAATGTCATTGCCAGTCAGGTCGATCTACATGCCAGTTTGGCGGCGTCTATCCTGAATTAGCCTCCCGCGAACACGTCCGCGCGATCCATGCCGTTGTCGCCCAGGCTTTACAGGACGCTCACCTGCAAATGAGCGATCTGGACGCCATTGCCGTCACCCGCGGACCTGGTCTGGGCGGATCGCTGGTCGTCGGCGTCAACATGGCAAAAGCGCTCGCGCTTGCGGCTGATCTGCCGATCATAGGAGTCAATCATCTGGAAGGTCATATCTACTCCGCCTGGCTTTATTCTGTTGACAATCCTCCCACACCGGAACCCAAACTGCCGGTTGTGGCTTTGCTTGTATCCGGTGGTCACACCGAGTTGGTCGTGATGAAAGAACATCTTCAGTACGAAACCCTCGGCAACACCCTCGATGATGCCGCCGGCGAGGCTTTTGACAAGGTCGCGCGCCTGCTCGGATTGGCATATCCGGGCGGTCCTTCCATTCAACTGGCTGCCCAAACTGGCAATTCAAAGGCTTTCAATTTCCCCAAGGCTCGTTTGGATGAAAAATACGACTTCTCATTCAGCGGTCTCAAAACCGCGGTTCTTCGCACGGTTGAAGAATTTAAAAAAATCCGGCAAAGAAATACCCGTGGCGGATATCGCCGCAAGCTTCCAGCAAGGCGTGGTTGAAACGCTTTATGAAAAGACCATGGCTGCCGCTGAAGAATACGATGCCAACGAGATCATCGTGGCGGGCGGTGTCAGCGCCAACCGCGCCCTGCGTGAGGCTTTCCGCTCGCAAACGAAATTCCGTGTTCACATTCCTCACATTAAGCTCTGTACAGATAACGCTGCCATGATCGCTGCGGCTGGTCACCGCCATATTGTTGCCGGACAAAGCGATTCGCTTGATTTTGACGTTCAGGCAAACTGGCCACTTGTTACAAAAGTTTGATTTTCCTCGTTAAGGATAATAGCATTCGGTCAGGATAGAATTTATATCCTGATAAATACTACTATCGACCAACTGCTTGGAGAGGAGAAAAATGAACGTAAATATTAAGTGGAATCAAGGAATGGAACTTACCGGTGAGGCGGAAACTGGTCACACCGTTATCATGGACGCAGCCGAAGCTTCCGGAGGGCAAAACAAAGGCTTTCGACCAACCGCGTTGATCGCCCTCGGCGCCGCGGGCTGTTCGAGCATGGACGTTTTGTCGATCCTGCGTAAAAGAAGGTCAATATCAGCGCGTACGAGTGCAAAGTGAACGTAGAGAGTTATCAGGAAGACCACCCCCCCACGTTTTCACCAAGATGCACCTCGAATACATCGTGACAGGTAAAGACATCAAGCAAAAGACGTCGAGCGAGCGGTGGAATTATCTGAAAGCAAGTATTGTCAAGGCATCGCCATGATGAAAAAGACCGCCGAAGTCACCCATACGATCACGATCATTGAGGAATAAGTTTTATCCTTAATATCGGTTGGTTATTAGGGTAGGTCGGGTTGCGTATTTGGCGGCTGATAGGTTGGATTGCGAACTTGGCGGATGGTAGGTCGGGTTGCGTATTTCAACCCGACAACTAGTAGTAGGTCGAGATTGAATAAATGGGGCGTCTTGTGCCCTATTTATTCAATCCGACGTCCAACAATTGTGAATGATCGTTTTTTTGTTAAAAAAAATATCAAATTAATTGTGAAATTAAATCTTATCAATGATTTTGTGAACACGTCGGATTGAAAGAAGGGCGCTTAGAAGCGCCCTTCTTTCAATACCCTTTCGGGCACTTCGTCACGACCTACTGAGAAGACCTACAAATGATTAGATCAACTTCTCCAACCCCCCCAAACGAATTCTTCGCAAGGTTTCGTCTTTCCCCCCAACATGGCTGCCAATTCCGTCGCGCCGCCAGGGGAGGCTTCCTGACCGCTGAGGGCGGTCCGGATGGGCCACATCACTGTCCCAACCTTAAAACCGATCGTCTTCGCAAATTCCTTCAAATTCGCAAACAAAACATCATTTTCAAAGGGTTCGATCCCTTCCAAAACAGGGATGACTGCCTCAAGTACCTGCCGTGAACTTTCAAGGGTTGACTTTGATTTTTCGTGCACGAACAATTCCTTGTCATATTCCGGTAGCTCACCAAAAAAGCCAATCAATTCAGGGATATCACCGAGTTTATCCGTTCGTACCTGGATCAGATCGCTCATTTTACGCAGGTCCAGGCCCTTCACGCTCTCCGGATAATAAGGTAGAGCCACCTGATGGAACTCCTCAGGGCTTAAAGCGCGGATGTGCTCACCATTTAACCAGCTTAATTTGTCAAAGGTAAAAGCTGCGTTAGACTTGCTGATACGGTTCATGTCGAAAGCCTCGATCAATTCAGTCAGCAGGAAATGTTCACGGTCATCACCCGGATTCCACCCAGAAGTGCTACATAGTTAACAATCGCGGTCGGCAAATAGCCCATCGCCACCAGATCTTCAAACGAAGGATCCCCCCCTCTGCGTTTGCTTAATTTGCTGCCATCCTCATTCATGATGTGTGGCAGATGAATATATTCCGGCCGTTGCCAGCCAAAAGCCTCATAGAGCAAATTATATTTTGGCGTCGAGCTGAGATATTCCTGCCCACGGATGACGTGCGTGATCCCCCCATCAGATGGTCGTCAACCACATTGGCAAAATTATAGGTCGGGAATCCATCTGACTTCAACAAAACCTGATCGTCCAATTGATCGTGGTCGATCGTAATTTCTCCGTAGACATGGTCAAAAAGCTGCTCGTGCCTGGTTCAGGGATGCGCTGGCGCACAACCGGCACGATCCCTTGCGCTCGTTTTCCTCGATCTCTGCCGCGCTCAAATTCCGACATGGGTCGCGAAAGCCCTGTACGCGTTCACCCGTGCTTTCCAGCGCAGGTTTGTCTTCTTTTTGACAAAAACAATAATAGGCATCGCCCTGCTCGATCAGCTTTTGCGCGTATTCCATATAGATCGGCAGTCGCTGGCTCTGAACATAGGGTCCATAGCCGCCATCCTTATCCGGACCCTCATCATATTCGATTCCAGCCAATGCCAGGCCATTGTAAATTGCCTGAACCGCTTCAGGGACGTTGCGATTTGGTCGGTGTCTTCAATTCGCAGAAGAAATTTCCCACCGGCTTGTTTGGCGATCAAAAAAAAGCGTACAGCGCGGTACGAAGATTGCCGATGTGCATATAACCAGTCGGGCTGGGTGCAAAACGAGTTCTGAACATAGTCACTTCCATTATTTTAATGCTTTTATCCTACCACAGGTCAGTCTTTGCAGGCTTCGTGGTGATGGTCCATTACATATTTTCGCAGATACTGACCGGTGTAACTTTCACCGTTCTGGCAAATTTGCTCCGGTGTTCCCTGGGCAACGATCTCGCCGCCGTTGATGCCTCCGTCGGGTCCCAGATCGATGATCCAGTCAGCGACCTTGATGATATCCATATTGTGTTCGATGATCAGGACGGTATTGCCGTTGTCAACCAAAGCCTGCAAGACCTCGATCAGTTTATGGACATCAGCCGCGTGCAAACTGACCGAGGGTTCGTCGAGGACATAAAGCGTCCTGTCCGTAGCGACGCGGGAAAGCTCTTTTGCCAGCTTGACGCGCTGCGCTTCGCCGCCGGAAAGGGTCGGGGGGGCGGGCTGCCCGAGGCGGATATAACCCAGACCGACATCATACAAGGTCTGTAGTCTCCGTTTGATGCGCGGAAAACGTCAAAGAATTCCATTGCTGTTTCAACGGTCATGTCCAAACATCAGCAATATTTTTGTCCTTAAAACGGACCTGGAGCGTTTCGTGGTTATATCTTTTCCCACGGCAGACCTCACAGGGGACGTAGACGTCCGGCAAAAACTGCATCTCAATTTTCAACTGCCCCCCCTCGCCCATACAGGCTTCGCAGCGCCCACCCTTGACGTTGAAAGAGAAACGACCTTTCTTATATCCTCTGATCTTGGATTCAGGTAATTCGGTAAACAGATCGCGAACCAGATCAAACAAACCCGTGTAGGTTGCCGGGTTCGATCGGGGGGGCGTTCGGCCGATGGGTGTCTGATCAATATTAATGATCTTATCAAGATTTTACGCCATCAATTCCTTTATGCTTTCCTGGGCTGGTATGAGCGCGCATCAGTTTCCTTGCCAATGCATTGTACAAAATATCCACCATCAGGGTCGATTTGCCCGACCCTGACACACCGGTAATGCAAACCAATTTGCCCAAAGGAATGGTGACATCGATATTCTTCAAGTTGTTCTCTTGCGCGCCTCTGATCTTGAGCACATTCCCATTGCCTTTGCGTCTTGCTTGCGGCAGTGGCACCTGTTTTTTTTCCAGAAAGATAAGCGCCTGTCAGAGATTTTGCTTCCGCCTCAATATCTTCGGGTCGCCCTTCTGCCACCAGCCAGCCGCCGTGCTCTCCGGCACCAGGACCCAGATCAATGATCCAATCAGCATTTAGCATGGTCTCTTCATCATGCTCGACCACCAAACCGTATTACCCAGATCGCGCAATCCTTTCAAGGTTGCCAAAAGCTTGTCATTATCCCGCGGGTGTAGACCAATGGAAGGTTCGTCCAAAACATACAAAACGCCCATCAGTTTCGAGCCGATCTGTGTCGCCAGGCGGATGCGTTGCGCCTCACCGCCACTGAGAGTCGAGGCTGATCGATCCAACGTGAGGTAATCCAAGCCCACATCCGTCAAAAAAAACTTAGCCGGGCATGGATCTCACGCAAGATCCGCTCACCGATCGCCTGATCGCGTTTGCGCAGCGGCGTCTGTTCAGACCCGAGTAATTCGATCCACTCCAGAAGATTTTCAACCGGATATTCGGTAACTTCAACGATGTTTTCCCGTCAACCAGCACCCCCCCCAAAGCTTCTTTGCGAAGTCGCTTTCCTCCGCACTCTGGACATGGCGTGCGGGTGATATAAGAGCCCAACTTCATGCGGATCCAATCGGAATTGGTGTCCTGATAGCGGCGCTGCATATTCCCGATCACGCCTTCAAAAGGAGTCTTAAAGGTTCCTTTTCGTCCGTTTCTGCCGACATAATTTACGGTAATTTCCTTTGTTCCAGTACCGTGCAAGATCGCGCGTTGAACAGCCTTATCCAATTGTTCAAAAGGCGTTTCCAGACTGAATTGATAAGTTTCAGCCAGCGCTTCCAGCATCTGCCAGCTATAGCCACCGACATCTTTCGAATCCCACTCGGGGGGGTTTTTGATCGCCCCATCCTTAAGCGAGAGCGTCTTGTCCGGAATGACCAGATCAGGGTCAATATCCTCGCGAAACCCAGTCCCTGGCAGGTCGGACAAGCGCCATGGGGGGAGTGTTGAACGAGAATGTTCGCGGCTCGATCTCGATCAAAATTGAGCCGTGTTCCGGGCAAGCCAGGTTCTCCGAGAACATGCGGTCTTCGGGTGGTTCGCTGCTCATATTATGAACCGTTAGATAGCCATCGCCTACGCGCAAAGCTGTTTCCACGGAATCAGTCAGCCGGGTGATCATCCCCCCAGTCGATCTTCCTCATCCTCCGGTTCCGAGATCACGATACGGTCAACGACCGCCTCGATCGTGTGCTTTTTATAGCGGACAAGTTTGATCTCTTCATCCAGCATGTAGACCATGCCATTGACCCTCACCCGGGTAAATCCGGATTTACCAATTTCCTTGAAGAGAGCCTGATAAGTTCCCTTGCGTTCCCGCACCATTGGCGCCAGGATCAACAATCGCGAACCAACCGGCATCGCCAGAATGGTATCAACAATTTCCTGAGCGGATTGTTTTTGTACCGGTTGCCCGCAGACAGGGCAATGGGGAACCCCCCCAACCCTCGCGAAGAGCAAACGCAGGTAGTCGAAGATCTCCGTGACCGTTCCAACCGTTGATCGGGGGGGATTGTTTGAGGTCGATTTCTGATCGATCGCCACAGCAGGCGAAAGACCCTCGATCGAATCGACATCGGGTTTGTTCATCTGCCCCAAAACTGGCGGGCGTAAGAAGAAAGCGATTCTACATATCTGCGCTGTCCTTCGGCGAAGATGGTATCAAAAGCCAAAGAACTCTTGCCCGACCCCGAAATGCCAGTCAGCACAACCAGCTTGTCCCGTGGGATTTCGATATTGATATTCTTTAAATTATGTTCTCGCGCGCCAATAATGCGCAGATTGTCTTGACTCATAGTAATAAACTCCGGCGAGTATTATATCAAGTGTTCTATTCTCCGCCCCTAAAACTGTCCAAACTCATTAATATTCATGTTATCAAGAGTTTCATGACCGGTGTGCTATGATATTGATAGTGCAAATCAAAAGCCATTGACGATTAATAATTAAGGAGTAAGACATGAAAAGTTTCCGAAAAGTCCTGACCATCACTGTACCAACGACGTGCCTTCGTTAACATTACCCACGAAGTTGAACAGGCCCTCCACGAAAGCGGCATTCAGGAAGGTTTGCTGCTGGTTAATCCCATGCACATCACCGCTTCAGTCTTTATTAATGACGATGAACGTGGGCTGCATCACGATTACGAACAGTGGCTCGAAACCATCGCGCCCCACGCCCCCCCTATCGACCAATATCGCCATAACGATACCGGCGAAGATAACGCTGACGCCCACATCAAACGCCAGATCATGGGTCGGGAAGTTGTCGTTGCCGTCACCAAGGGTCGCCTCGACTTTGGCACCTGGGAACAGATCTTTTATGGCGAATTTGACGGTCGGCGCCCAAAACGCATCCTGATTAAAATTATTGGAGAATAAACTTTTCATCCTGATAACCTTGTACGCATATTCGACAAATCAGAGACTGATTTTTATAATATCAGTACCAATAAATATTAAATAAAGGAAAGTTGAGAAAAAAATGTCACAGAAACAAGAATGGATGAAAACCCCGGTCGGACTCCCTGAGCTCCCCTACGCGAAGGACGCTTTGGCTCCTTATATCTCCGCAGATACAATTGATTATCACTATGGCAAGCATCATAAAGCCTATCATGACACAACCCTGGATCTGGTAAAAGGCACCGAGCTCGAAGGCGCGACGCTCGAAGAGATCGTTGAAGTCTCCAGCAAAGATCCTTCCATGCAGAAGCTTTACAACAACGCTGCCCAGGCATGGAACCATAATTTCTATTGGAATGGCTTTGTTCCTGCCAGCGAAAGCAAAATGCCCGCAGAGTTGGAAGAGCTCCTGACAGAAGCCTTCGGTTCCGTTGAAAACTTTAAGAACGAATTAGTCACCAAAGGCGTCGGTCAATTCGGCAGCGGCTGGGTTTGGCTGGTTCTCGATGAAGGCAAACTGTCAATTTATTCCACACCCAATGGCGTCAACCCTTGGAAAGACGGCAAATTCCCGGTTTTGTTCTGGATGTCTGGGAGCACGCCTATTATATTGACTACCAAAACCTGCGCAAGAAGCATCTCGAAGAAGTGCTCAATCACATCGTCAACTGGGACAATGTCCTCAGATTGATCAAGAAATACCAGGCCGAATAATTTCGCCTTCGTATTGAGAAAACAAGCACATAACTTGTAAAACGAAACGACCCTCCGGGGGTCGTTTTTCATTGCATTTCTAACTGCAATTCTTTGAAATTGCAGTTACAAGCCAAATTATCTTTTCAAAAACCCTGCAGATTATTTATCTTCAATCAATTCTTAAAATACATCAAAATTAGCAGTATGAAAACAATAGTGGTCGTGGCTTGGAACCACGAGCGAACCGTGGCAAGGGGGGGCGAGTTTCCACGCCCGCCCATAGTCGGGAGACCGTGGAATAACCTGACGGGCACAGGTGGCGCCCCCTACTTGTTCAGGAGGAGGATCTTTTATTTTCAACTTACCATTCGTACGAGGAGGTCTTTTTATGGAAGCTCAACGGCGGATTGAGCAAAGCACTGCTCAATCACGCCCTACTGAACGGCTGTAGTCGAATCCACCCCTCCAGCGCAGCGCTGGGACTGCTTGCGTGCCTTGGCTGGGGGGGAAATTAACCCCCTTACACGGGCAGGCGGGGGGGTGGTTCTTATTATTTTAGTTCAGACATGATCTCCTGACCGCGCATAGGAATAAATGAGAATTGCTGCAAATTCAGGCTTAAATAGGTCTTTTATGGGTGTATAATAGTTTTCATGAATCTCTAGTATCCTTTTATCCTCATCAAAGTTGTGGATACTTCTGACTCACATTGTTGGAAAAGCTTGTGAAAATCACAACAGCATAGTTAAACTTCGATCAATTGTATTCTTGACAACAGAGGTGGCAATCATAAGATGTTTCTAAAAATCATTCCAAATCATTATCAAGGTCTATAAACTATTAAAACAATAGCTTGGAGGTAAGTGTGCAGGAAAATACGATTATCTTGTAATTGGGGAGGCGTTGTCGGGTCGATGATTGCCCGCTGGCTTTCCCGCTATGAAGGCAGAGTCCTACTAATTGAAAAGGAAGCTGATCTCGGCATGGGGTGTTCGTCTGCCAACACTGCAATTGTCCATGCTGGTTACGATCCTCTCCCTGGCTCTTTGAAAGCGCTCATGAATGTGCGCGCGAACCCAATGTGGGACCAACTCGCGGGTGAACTCGGCTTCGCCTTTGAACGACGCGGTGACTATGTGGTCGCGATTGGCGAAGAAGAACTCCCCTTGGTTGACAAACTCATGCAACAAGGCGTCAAGAATGGTGTGCCCGGCATGCTAATGATCGATGGGGGGGCTGAAATGCGATCGCGCGAGCGCGACATCAACCCCCCCGAGGTCAGCGGAGCCCTTTGGGCAAGCACCGGTGGGATCTGTGACCCCTTCCAGGTCACCGTCGCGGCTGCCGAAAACGCCGTCAACAACGGCGCCACCGTCCTCTTCAACACTGCTTTTGAGGATTTCATCTGGGAAGGCAGCCGCGTCATCGGCGTCAAGACCAACCGCGGCGACTTCTTTGCCCGTTGGGTGATCAACGCGGCTGGTATCTACTCCGACGATGTCATGCACAAAGCCGGCGTCCGCCCTGAATTCTTCATCAAACCCCCCCGTAAAGGTGAATACTTCATCTTTGACCGCGCCGAAGTCCAGATCCACAACGTGCTCTTCCCCCCCGTGCCTTCCAGTCGTGGCAAGGGTATCCTCGTAACGACAACGCTACACGAGAACACCATCATCGGACCTAACGCCAACATCATTGACGATAAAGAAGACACCTCCCTGACCAAGGAAGGCATGGACGAATTG
>JMBV01000417.1_pt1 | contig 13924 bp, 21 predicted proteins | sample 616531 | NCBI WGS metagenome assembly JMBV01 (sample SAMN02727904, study PRJNA239997) | anaerobic digester metagenome | biome: anaerobic digester; isolation source: mesophilic anaerobic digester inoculated with municipal waste water sludge... | place: Germany: Bielefeld University, CeBiTec ... | reverse complement strand
ATACTGTCTCCAATTAACATATCATAGGTTATAGTTCCCTTGTATACACCACTTTTATGGTCTCCTGATATTTTATTCATAGGTACTAGTAACCAATAGGATTTTCCTTGTTGCTTAACCAATAGTTCTACTTCCGTTACTGCTACATCGTCAGTTATTTCTGCTTCTATATCTATATCTGAACCAGCATAGGTTTCAAATACTTCCTGTTCATGGATTATTACTGCGTCTTCTACGTCTTCTCCTTCTTGTAATACCCTACCAGATATATAACCTGTACCTGAGGCAACTTGTGATACTGCTTCAAAAGCATCTACTATTCCATATCCATATCCAAAGTTTGGTGATTCTGGATAGGTTCCATCTGTTAATCCCCTTGCTGTATTTTGTATAATCTCTTCTAAATCTTCTACTGTTAATGAACTATTAGCTGACATTAGTAGTGCTGCTGTACCACTAATATGTGGTGCTGACATAGAAGTTCCTGAATAAGTTCCCGTATATCCACCACCTGGTATAGATGAACGAATCCCTACTCCTGGTGCAGAAATATTGGGTTTGATTAGGCTTTCATCATAAGGGGAAGGTCCTAATTTTGAAAAACTAGCTCTGCTATCATTTCTATCTGTTGCAGCTACTGCAAAGGATTCTGGATAATTGGCTGGTACTGAAATAGAGCCTGGCCATGGTGCTGGTTCCCCCCCGTTCTTTGGTTCCCTGCTGAAAATACTGGAAGTATCTCTGCTGCTCTCCAATTATTAACTGCCTCTCTGTACCAATCGTCTATTCCTGCTCCTCCGCCCCCCCATGAATTGTTTACCACATCTGGAGCATTATCTGGATTTCCCCCCCTGGTGCTGCCATCCATTCTGCTGCATCTAATAGAAGTCTATCTGTAGTTGAACCTGCGGTGTTGAATACCCTTGCAGCTATCCATTTTGCCCCTGGTGCTACACCTACTTTATTGCTGCCGTCTGGTTCTTGTCCTACAGCAGTTCCCATTACATGGGTTCCATGGCTATCGGAATCTGCTGGTAATGTAGCAAAATATACTGGATCAAACCAGTTTCCATCTGGATTGGTTTCTCCTGTATTTGGATCATATCCTCTCCATTTGTTTTCAATGCTGGGTGGGTCCAATCAACTCCTGAATCTAAGGAGCCTACGACTGCTCCTGTACCATCAATTCCTAAATCCCATGCTTCATTGGCTCTAATTCTCTCTATATTCCATTCTACCCCATCAGCATTTAATTCATTTTGCTCATCAGTTAATATAATCTTTTCCATTTGATGAGTTTTATTTTTATATACCTTTGCTACTTCTGGCATATAGGAAATATTCTCTACTACTTCCTTGGTAGCTTTTACATATACTATATTTACAATACTATAAGATGTAAATTCAACTACATTTCCTTTTTCTTTTTCTTGTTCTAGATATTTTAGTAGATTTAATTGAGATATTTCTGCTTTATCTCTTAATGCTTCTACTACCCCCCCTTCTAACTGCCAATTTAGTATTATGAGGAGTCATGTATGATGATACAGCTTTCCTTGTAGCTTCAGCTATCATACTGGTATCCACCTGATCCTCCATATATACTAATATCTCTATTAGCTCCTCCTTCTCTAGATCCTCTACTACTTCTGGCATAAGTTTCTTTGATGCCTCTTCTATTAGCTCCACTCTTGCTGAACTAGTCTTATCCCCCCCTTCTGCATAAACAAATGATGTCAAGTATCCCAATACCATCATAATGGTAATTAATAGGATAGTACTTTTAAAATTCCCTTGTTCCTTGACATTTTACCAATACCCCCCCCTTATTCTTTGTAAAAATAATAAACTAGTTTTCGCCTCCTTTTCCTATTAATCTATTATGTTAATAACAGGGTTGTCTAAATTTTACATATACTTTATATTTCAATAATTAATAAAATAAACTAGTATTTAACTTTGAACAATATAATAACGATTTTATGTGGAAAAGTATATCTATAGACAAAATTTAATATAACTTTCAGAGATGTGTATATATAATTATCATTTATGTAGGTTTATATACAGTTATGCAGGTTTGTGTTATAGGTTGTTGAATATTGTTGAATATTCCATATATGTATTTTTATTCCAATACACTTTTATTATACCAGCTGCTTGTCTATGCATCAAGCTCTTTTTCGAATATTCCCAATATTCTGCAGGATATGCTACTTTAGTCCTAGGTCCCTTCTTCTAATACATCAAAAGCCTAGGAGTTTGCCCCCCCCTAGGCTTATTTACTTACTTAACATATTTAGTAGTTTTCCCATTAATATCATAGTAGATTAGTTCATCTGGTAATTCATCTATACTAGCCATTCCTCCTCTAATATTTGCTATCTTGTTTTTGCTTATTTTTACATATATTTCCTTTCCCTCGTCATGATACCTTCTTAATTTATTCTGGGCTTCTCTATTGCTATTTAAATACCCAGTATCATAAGCTTCATTTCCTAATATAATTGTGTTTATTGGTAAACTCTCCATAGGCTGAACTTCAGGCTGTTCTTTATCTATTATTATTTCCTTAACTGTTTCATTTCCAGCAGTATCAATTAGTGTAAATATAAATCTATTTTCATCCTCAATATCTACAGTATATGTTATACTCTTTTCTACAGGCTCTACTATAACAAGGGGATAATCATACTCATATATCTGGCTATCCCACAACATTAATTTTAAATATCCTAAATTATCCCTCATTGTTATTTCCAATTCTGCTGTAAGATTTTCATAATCCACCTCTTTTACCTCTATTTCCAATTCTGGTGGAGTAGTATCTACATAAAATCTTCTTACCAAGCTTCCTGAATTACCTGCTTTCGAAATGGCCTCTACCCTTATCTCCTGATATCCATCTTCAAAGGTTAAAGTCTTTGTAAATTTATAGGCTGGTCCTGAATATATTATCGTATTTGGATCATCAGGATGTCTTAGATCTATATACTCTATAAACTCAATATCTGCCTCCACTTCCTCATTTATTATTACCTTGTCTAGAAGATTGTAATTAGCTACATAACCTTCAAACAGTACATCCCTTGTATTATATATATCGAATAATTTTGGTTTCATTAGGAATATATAAGGATCATAATTATCCCCTATATATGTTATGGTCTCACTATTCATGTTTAACAGCTTATCCACAGATATAACTGTAATTTCATATTCGCCAAAATCATCCATATATTCTTTTATATCAAATTCGTAAGATTCCATTTCTTCTTCTATAATCATTATATCTTCTAATAATTCATCATTTATCATAAACATGAATCCAGCTATACCTATACCTTCATCCTTTGCCTTCCAACTTAGTTTCCCTGTCTTATCATTATAGGTTAAATCCGTTATTTCAGGTCCAATTGTATCTATAGTTATTGGAATTTTCTTAGACTGGATTTCAGCCCCCCAGGGTAGTGAATCTTTGCAGCAATCTCATAGAAATAATCACCATCAGCTACTACTTCTCCCTTTACGGTTCCATCCCATCTCCCATTAGATATTAATCTTGAAGAACTATTGCTACCACTATCTATAAAGTTCTTCCTCATATATTCTTGAGATAAAATAGTTCTTAGTAATTTTCCATCCTTATCTAGTATATTGTAATTAACCACTTCAGCATTTCTCATAAAGGATAAATAGGGTGTTATATTTCCAGTACCTTCTTCATATCCAATTTCAGTTCCTGGATTCATATATATATGAGGAGCCCCCCCATAGAACCAACCATTGCCCTCAGCATCAAAAAGAACCATTCCCGAACTTTCAAAATAGGATGAACCATCAGGATCTATAAACAACATATTGTCCAAAATCCTTGGCTCTCCCCCCCAGTCCCCCCCATAAAATCCTACATAAGGTATAGATAAACTTGGATAGGTATCCGTCTTTTCATTCAATATAACAAATCCTTCGATAAACATATTCCTATATATTTCCGGATCTATACTAAAATCTATCCTAATTGTAAATTCTTTTTCACCATTGGCTGGTACAGTTACCTGATAATCCCCACCGAGTATAAATTCCATTTCCCTAGGAACTAATAGATTTAATTCCTCTCCTTCAAGGGGGGGATGTATATGGTCTGTTAACAGTTTTACATCTACATCATAAGATACAGCTTCATCTGTATGATTTATTGCTTTAAAAGTCATGGAAAAATTAGTGGTATCAAAATCCTTCAACTCTACCTTTGCTTCGTTCGTAGCTTTATCCATCACTCTCACAGGCGTAGTAATAGCAGAATTTAAATTCATCAATCCTGCACCTTGCCTTCTAGGGGGAATAGGATATTTCAGCATTAGGATCACATACTAAATCTGCAGTATTCATCAATAATACCTTTGCTAATCTCCCTTGTTCTGATAGAGACAAATTTTTAAGTTTATCCTGATTTTTAATATACTGCATCACTAATCCTGCTCCTCCTGCCACATGGGGTGAAGACATTGAAGTACCACTAGAGGTACCATACTTATTGTCATTTAATGTGGAATATATTTTCCCACCAGGGGCTGTAATCTCTGGTTTTAATTCTAAACTTGGCGTTGTTCCCCCCCAGGATGAAAAATCTGACATTTCTTCAGCACTTGGATTAGGTATATCCATTGTACCACTATAAAAGGTAACTAATTTTTCTTCTAATTCCAACAATGCTTGCCCTGCTGAATTACCAATAAATACTGCTGGAATAGTTTGTACATCTGGTGTAGCCATATTTATTAGCTCTTCTCCCCCCAGCTTCATGATTATATACTATTATTCCAGTAGCCCCCCCTGCTTCTTGAGCATTTTGAATTTTTTTCCACAAAAGGTCCAGTTCTTCCTCCACGAATAACTAAAACTACTTTTCCTTCCACATCTATTAATTCATCTGGGTGTCCTGAACCACCGTACACATACTCTTGTACACCTGGTAATACTTCCGCTGGATCTATACTTCCTGCTACTATCATAGGAACTTTGATAGTCTCATTTTCACCTTCATAGGTTAAATAATTTACTTTTTGATGAGTATTCTCTATGGAAGCTACTTGTATTGTATCCTTATTTAATCCTGGTGAACCTACTACTCCAATATCTGGATGTTCCTTCCATGGATACCAGTAGCCATCAGTCATTTGTGCAGAATTCCCAGCTGAAACAGAACAAACTATACCATTATCTGTAGCATTTTTAATTGCAATATCTTCTGCAGAGTCCTCTATATAAAATCCTGCAGTTGAACCTAAGCTCATATTTAATACATCTGCACCTAACTTTACCGATTCATCTATTGCAGCTATATATATATCGGAAAAAGTCGAACTATTAATTGGGTCATTGGAAAACACCTTCATAGCTAATAATTGGGATTCAGGTGCTACACCCTTTATACCGCCATTTTCCAAATCCCCCCCATTTGCTCCTGCAATACCAGCTACATGCATCCCATGCATAGAAGGATCAGGCCCTAAATCTACTATTTCATCGTTTAAATCGTAATAGTTGTATCCATAGGGAATCTTTTCAGTAAAATACTTTCCTAACAAATCCTTGCTTTCTACCAATTCCCTTGTAAGCTTTGGATTGGTATCTTCACTAAGCACCATATCCCTATGGCTTGGGTCAATGCCAGAATCTATAATTGCTATTACAGTACCCTCACCCATATATCCTGCTCTCCATGCTGGTATAGAACCAATCATATCGTTGGATGAATTCATATCTAATTTTATTTTAGGCCTTTCGTACTCATTGGCTATATAGACCTTTTCTACTGAAGGCAATCCTTCAATAATTGGAATATCCCCCCCATATTTGACCTTACCACTAAATCCATTAAATACTGTATTGAAACTATGAAGAAACTCCATATCTATTTTGTTTGCCAAAATATTAGCTTTGACCTTTTGTTGTTCATTGTCAATTTTTCTCTCTATATCATCTACAGTTGATATAGATAATTTTTCATAACTTACATTCCTTTCTGTAGCATATACTATAGAGGGTTTAGATTTCAATTCTACAATAATTCTAACCTCATCGTCATCTTTAAAAAAATTCATCTAGATTATCTTTAACAGGTATCTTCATATTGTCCAAAATAGGTTTGAACTCTTTAATCATTTTTTTTCTTCCACTGTTTTTTTTGGCATCAATAGTACTTGTCTCCCTCTCTGCAAATACAATCCCTGGCAATAATAGGGCTAATATGAGGAAAATAGATAAAAATTTATTAAACTTTCTCAATACAAACATCCCCTTTGTAATTTATTTTTATTAATATTTGTTTTATGGGAAAACCCTCTAAGGTAAAAGCCTTAAAGGGTTTTATATATTATTGTCTAATCAATTTTACATCGCTAAAGGTATGGAGCAATGTTTCCCCCCCATCCTCTGCATATATTTCTATGTTTACTTTGTCCCCCCCTGGCAAATAGAATATTGTGTTTGATTTATAATCATCCCCCCCTTCAATATTCATAATTTCAGTCCACTCTGGAACTCTACCCTCATGTTCATCATTATAGAAAAACTGTACTCTATATTTAGCTGCTCCTTCTATATCTCTAACTTGTATCCTAACATAGCCAAAATTCTTTAAATATGGATACTCTAAAAACACTGCTTCTACCAATTTGTTATCCCCCTTCTAGCTCCCCATCTATCTGAGTTGCTACTACATTTATCATTACCTTTCCTGGTTTTCCTTGATACTCTATATCATAGTCAGAGTGCTCCCATTTCATATGAATCTTAAACTTCTCTACCACTTCATCTGGAATTATCTCTACTTCGTCTAGCCCACCTATATCTACCCAATCTTCTCCAACTTTTCTAAGTACTGTAACATTAACTGGACTATCTCCTTCAGCTACAGGCTCAAACAATTCATCATAAGGAGTTACAGTTATAAAATACTTCACTGGTACCTCAGTATTCTTTTTGTCTATTTCAAACTCGTATATGTCCTCATCTATTCCTGGATAAATTGGATTATCACTTAGATCAAATTTTTCATTTCCATCTAATGTACCATTAGAATCTACTTCAAATCTAGCTGCCCTTACCTTATTATTATCACTACTAAAAGTCTTGGTATAATATGCTATAGTTCCCAATGCCAATAACAATGCCAATGTCAATATTAAAAATATACTTAATCTTTTTTTTCTTATCCATAAATCTTATCCCCTTTTTATAGTAACCTCATAAATCCCATGTTTAAAAATATTCACCTCCTATATCGCCCTGGGATATTTAGGCTTTGCTAAAATTTACAATTTCCTTTCCTAACAGTATGAATAAAGGTAATACAAATAAAAGAATAAATCCTAAAGGCTTAGACATAAAGTCAGACAAATATCCAAAAGCAGGTACACGGAATATATATTTCCCCCCCACTACAGCCTCTTTTCTTACCAAATTTTTATCTTCAATATTATTAGCATCGCCTTTTGTTCTAAACATTGTATTACCTTCTTCATCTATTACCTCTACCACCCTATGGGTAACAAAAGCAGTAGTATTGGTTTTATAGGTGATAATATCCCCCTTCTCTAATATTAGACTTGTCTATATCCTTTACAATTATTAAATCCCCAGCCTTTATAGCAGGTTCCATAGAACCAGTCAATACTTTTAAAGGAGTAAAACCCAATACATCATCGGATTTTGTAAGTTTACTTCCCACCATTAGCAATACCAGTATCAACAATATAGCCAACACTATATTCCCTATCCAATGGAAAAATTTTCTCATGACAATACCTCCCTAAACAGTATGTAACCTTCACTCAGGCAATATATCCGATTCTAAAATTGGATCCTCTGGTCCTTTCTCTTCCCCCCCTTCATCTTCCAATATAGGATCTAATTTCTCTTCATCCTTTTGTTCTACAGGTTTCTGTGTTCCATTATTCCCCCCCTTTGGTTCTGTCCTCAATTTTTGGATTTCTGCTTCTAAACTGGATATATGACCAATTAATGAAGCATTCTCTCCTTCTAGCCCAGATATTCTAGTTAATAGAGCTTCATTTTCCTCTTCTAATCCTGCTATCCTAGTCAACAATATTTCCTTTTCCTCTTCCAATATATTTATCTTTTCCATAGCTAATTTCAAGTTTCCTAGCGTAATATCAAATACTTCGTATAGCCTTTCATTATAATCCAATAGATTAGGAGCTATTATATCTATTAACCCTGCTTGTTCAGGAGAAATATTTGCTTCCCCTATCCAATCTTCCCCCCCTTCTTCCCAATCTACAGGCTCCCATTCTAAATATCTTCCAACATAAAGAAGGGTATCTTTAACTAATTCCATTAGCTCCATCTGTTCCCCCCTTGGGAAAGATAATATCCATTTAAACTATCCAATCCCATATTTAAAAAAATATCGTTTTAGCAGATATTCCTTAGAAAAACTAATCTCCAGGTCTTCATCTATAAATTCGTTCAAATGCTTGACCCTAATACTTCCTTCAATCTCATCTTTCCCCCCTATTATCAAACTTAAACCTGGGGTAGATTAATATTTGGTACAATAGGTACTTCTACCTCATCATATAATTTGACTGAATTCACATGGAGTACATAATCCTTCGCATCCCCTTCCACCGAAAAAAAATATTACTGGAGTATACTCTACTCCATCTCCCTTTATTAATTTAAGTACTGGAGTATCCCCCCTATAGTACACTTCCATATGGGCTATTATATCTTCTCTAGAGGTGGCAATCACTTTACCATGACCATCCCTATTATCAGTAAACCATGAATAAGTATTGGTTAGAGTAAATCCCAATGCTATGATAATCCCTGCTAATACCAAGGCAATAGCTCTATACAATATATGTGTCTTTCTCAAGCCCCCCCCACCTCCTCTCTGATAAATATTAATGATATGTTGTATAGTATTATGATGATATATAATATTTACTAAAAATTCTGTCTACTTATGAAGGCTTGGACTATTTTTTTTAATACAATTTATGCCAATAATATATTGATTAATTCAATCTTTTTCATTTCAATAGTTTAAATATATATTTTAAACAAAATAAACAATTGAATGATGTGTATTAATCTACAATTATGTCTTTAAAAACAAAGGCTCATATGCTAATAAGTCAGTGCCATCTCTAATATTTTGCCTTTGTTTTCCCTTGAACACCAATTAAATAAAGTATAAAATATAAAGTAGTAATAATTTAGACTATTTTGACAAAAGAGAGGGATAAAATGGATAATAAAAAAAGCCATAGATATTTTAGATAATATAAAGAAAGTCATCCTAGGAAAAGACGATGTTATTGAAAAAGTATTAATAGCCATACTTGCTAGAGGCCATATATTAATTGAAGACATCCCTGGAGTGGGAAAGACTACCTTGGTAAAAGCTCTAGCCAAAAGCATGGATCTATCCTACAAAAGAGTACAGTTTACTCCAGACCTAATGCCTTCAGATATAATTGGCGTTAGCATATATGATAAGGACAAAGGTGAATTTGTATTTAAAAAAAGGCCCCCCCATATTTAATCAAATATTTCTAGCAGATGAAATCAACCGTACTTCTCCCAAAACCCAATCTAGCCTTCTACAAGCCATGGAAGAAGGAGAAATATCTACAGAAGAAGGAGATTATATTTTAGAGAAACCTTTTTTTTGTACTAGCTACACAAAACCCTTTAGAATATCAAGGAACCTTCCCCCCCCTACCCGAAGCCCAACTAGACCGATTTTTAATGTGTTTATCCATTGGATATCCAGATATGAAATACGAAATGGAAATATTAAAAACCACCAATCCATCAAAAACCTAGAAGATATAGAACCTGTGGTAACCCAAGAGGATATATTAAATATGCAGCTTATGGTGGATAGTATAAATGTTCATGACGATATATTAGAATATATAATAAATATAGCCAATACTACAAGAAACTGTAAGGATTTGCAACTAGGAGCAAGCCCTAGGGCTTCCATAGATTTACTTAAAACATCAAAAGCCAAAGCCTTTTTAGAAGGACGAAACTATGTAATCCCTGATGATGCAAAAAAAATATGGTTCCACCAGTACTAAACCATAGATTAATCCTATCTCCAGAGGCTCGTATAGAAAGAAAAACTATAGATGAAATATTAGAGGAGGTCCTCAATCAAGTATTTATTCCGGTGATATCCTATGAATAATATAAAAAGCTTCATTATATTATTTTCAATAGTATTGTTCTTCGTATTATTCGTTGGTGGAGTAATCCCTTATTTTCTATTATATATATTATTGCTGGCCTTCTTAATCCCGTTAATCCATAGCCTAATTATACTAAATAAAATAAAAGGCACCGTCCAAATTCCAACAGGTACCTTATATGCAGGAGATAAAATAGATATAGATTACCAGATAAACAATTATAGCAGCTTCTTCATTCCCTATATAGAAATCCAAAGCCCTATTGAAAAGCAACTGACAGGTAAAGATTCTCCTAAAATCACCACAACCTTAAACCCTAAAGAATCCTTCTTCCATAGGGAAACTTTGGTATTAAAAAAAACGGGGGGGATACTATGAATTAGGAGAAATACAAATAATCGTAAGAGATATTTTTGGTATATACTCTTTAAAGAAAAATATCACCACTAAAACCTCCCTTTTAGTATATCCTGAAACAATAGAACTATCTACTTTTAGAATAACTGCAGTAGAACAATCAGGGGGGGAACTACTAGTCGAAGATCCAGCCTTTCAGGATAGAAGCAGAATATCCTCTATAAGGGATTATAGGGATGGAGATTCGGTAAAATCCATCCATTGGAAACTTTCAGCAAAATTAGACCATATGATGGTCAAGGAATATGAAAACCGTGGAGATGCTCATGTGGCAATATTTATAGACAATTACCAAAAGCATTTCTTAAAAGACCTAGATAGACGACTAGAAGACAAAGTAGTGGAAGTAGCTCTTAGTATTATAAACTATTACCTAAATCAAAACATACCTATAAAATTTGAAACTCAATACCAAGAAGATATTATCCAAATACAAGGAGAGCAAAAATCTCATATAAAACCTTTTTTTAACCTTTTTAGCTAAATTTAGAGGAAATGGTACCATGGAATTTACTAATTTTATCACATCTAGGATAGATACCATTAGAAAAGATACCACCGTCATAATCATAACTCCTAATTTAGATAAATCCATGGGTGCCTTAGGAATACTTTTAAAGACAAAAAAATATTAAACCTATATTTATTATCATAGCTGATGTAGAAAACAACACAGGGTATTTAGATCTTTCCATTGAATACATCTTAAGACAAGAAGGTATTCCTTTATATCTATTGGATTATAGTTCTAATGTAAAAGAAACATTGGAGGAACAATATGGATAAAATTATAACTAAAAGACAAAAAATTATAGAAAATATCATATATTCATCCATGATATTTAGCCTAGTATATCTATTTGGAATAGCTATGGATCTAGAATTAAATATACTATTACAAGGATTTATGGTAATATTCATAAGTGGCTTAATTAAATTTTCCCTATTAAACCCCATTTTCTTATATATCTTACTAGTAATACTGTTTTTAATAAGCATATTGATAAACTACTATTTTCCCAATACTATGACACTAGTACTGGATAGGTATATTATCTATTTAAAAATATAGTGGACTATTTAACTGGTATAAGGGATTTAGCCTCTAATAATATATTGCCTTTTTGGAGCTTCCTCATAGTATTAGTCTCTTTATATACTGCTTTTGTAATATTCAAGAACAAAAGATTATTCTTATTATTACCTGTATATATGGGAGCTTTTCTATATTATTGGTATGTCTATTTTGATGAAGCCTATTGGATGATGGCTTTGTTTTTCTTCCTATTCCTTATACTAATAGGTTTAGATAAATACTATAAAACCCATACTAATTTTAAGGAAACCTACACCCCCCTGGATAAAAACTATAATACTATATAGCTTACTCATAGTAACAATAAGTCTTATACTACCAAAAACCCAAATTACATCCAATGGACTTGGCTTCAAAACAAAGCATATGATATTTTCCCTGGTATGGAAGACCTTCGATCTGCTAATACCTTTAGTAGAGGATATGGTAAAGCCTCTAATTTTCAATTTTCAATGACAGGGTATCAAGAGGATACTTCTAGACTAGGAGGTCCAGTACGCCTAAGGGATAAAACGGTAATGACTGTTAAAGGAGATGGACCCTTTTATCTACGAGGTAATGTACGCCATACCTATACAGGCCATTCCTGGGAAACTGAAGAAACTACTTGGGAGGAATACTGGCTAGGTGAGGATTTTAGCCATATCCCAAAAAAAATGATAGAGAAACCTACTATAAGGAACTCAAGGTAAACATCACCAACCATTCCTTTTCCTCAACAACCCTTTTTAGTCCCTATAGGCCAATATCGGTAAATTTTAAAGGAGACTACCAAATAAAATTAAGCCCAGACTACGAGATAGCCTTACCTCAAGGAGTCTACTCTGGAGAAAACTATACTGTAAAAATCCTCAAACCCCCCCATAGACCTGAAGAGCTAATAAAATTAGGAGTAGATAATAGAAAAGGAAATATAAATAATCTAAACTTATATCTCCAGTTACCAGAAGACAAGATAACAGAAGATACAAGAAAACTAGTAAAGAAAATAGTAAAAAAAACTCAAATACAGATTTAGAAAAAGCTTTAGCAATAGAAGAACATCTTCGTAAAAATTACAAGTACAATATAGATGTAAAAAAAGGTTCCTAAAAATCGAGAATTTGTAGATTACTTCCTATTTGAAACAAAAGAAGGCTACTGCACCTATTATGCCACATCTATGGCTGTAATGCTCCGTCTAGAAGGCATACCAAGTAGATATGTAGAAGGGTATCTAGCTCAAGAATTAATAGGAAAAACACATATATAGTAAGGCAAAAAAATGCCCATGCTTGGTAGAAGCCTTTATTGAACCTATAGGATGGATAACCTTTGAACCTACCCCCCCAGCCTATCCAATTGTAGGTAGAGCTAGGAATGAAAGCTATGATAATGAAGTAGCAATTGGAACTTCACAGAATACAGACTCTAGCCAAATAAAGGAAGATTTAGTCGAAGATATGAATATGCCAGTTATTAATTCCAATGAACAGCTAAAAAAATGGCAATATAGAAACTACTGTAGATAAAACAAGTCAGGATACTTTGCCAAAACTCCCTAAAAGAATGCCCATAATATTGGTTGCCACTATATTATTATTAATCACTGTGAGATTTTTGATAAGATTTATTCAAATAAAGCATAGAGAATCCAAAATTAAAAAAACTACCTAATAAAGAAAAGGTAATCTATCTATATAATGAAATCACAAAACTTAATAAACTATTAGGTTACTCTCAAAATCCTGGAGAAACCCATTATGAATATGCCCACAGAATATCCTATGGATTTTATACTTTTGGAAAAAAAAGGTATAAAAGACATAACTGAAATCTTTGTCAGAAATAAATACAGCCTAGATTCTACTCCAGAGGAAGATGTATTAGAGATGGAAAGGTATAAAGAAGTATTGGAAAAGCGTCTAAAAAAAATTATTTAGGTTGGAAAAACTACTATTATGGTAAATACTTTAAACTAAGGTAATAGTCTTTACAATGTTAACTTAAAAACTATAAAAAAATGGGAGCAGGCACCCTTAGAAAAAGCAAAAAGGGTACCAAATTTATCTATTATTCTTTAATGGGGAAACATAATAAAATAAGCTCCCATATATTCCTCCATGTGAATCACCAAATTTCTCATCTACATAATATATTATAACAAATATACAAAGATTTTAAAACCAAAACCTAA
>JMBV01000416.1_pt1 | contig 13948 bp, 15 predicted proteins | sample 616531 | NCBI WGS metagenome assembly JMBV01 (sample SAMN02727904, study PRJNA239997) | anaerobic digester metagenome | biome: anaerobic digester; isolation source: mesophilic anaerobic digester inoculated with municipal waste water sludge... | place: Germany: Bielefeld University, CeBiTec ... | reverse complement strand
TTGGGGCGCGCCAAGCGCGATGACTGCTGAGGGTAGTGGCGCGATGGACTCTCAGGACCTGCCTGTTCCCATGCAGAGCCCGTACCAGTCGGATTCCGCGTTGGCGTCCAAGCCTACCCAAGTCTTAACAACTGAAATGGATTTCATCAAAATACATCTCAATCCTGTTACTGGCGCGGTAACGATTTGTGACCCGGTCTACGGTTGCGGTTATGGGGGCAGCATTCAGACCCAAAGCGGGACTCATCCGGAAGCTAAAAATGAGATCTATGTAGACCCCCCCGCGCTTATTTATTTTGACCAGCGAACGGGTATGCTGAAACTTTGCCCTGAACTCGGGGGGGCGTGCCCGACGGGTGATGAAAACCTGATAGCTGTTAAGGCTGTTGAGCCTGGTGAAACAATGGAAGACTATGGCAGTGCTTTCCCGCTTATTTTTGGCATGGACCACGAAAACGAGGGCGAAGTCATTTCGTCATCGCCACAGTGGGATGACAGCGCGCTTGAAGGAGGGGATGTACTTGTTGAGGAGGTTTATGAAGAAGCTCCTGCTGGCCCCCCCTACGACGATGACAGCGACCATCAAGCCTATCTCAAAGACCAGTTCATCCTGTGGCTCAAAATCGGCTTGGCAGGGCTGGCGATTGTTTTTGGTATCATCTGGTTGATTATCCGCAGGCGATAAAATGATATTTAGGGGGAATGCCTCGCCCGCCGCATCGCTGCCTGGGTGACTGCGGGAAAGTAACGTGGTGATAGTGATCTAAAATGTCAAAATACATGGTACTATAATCTCAGAAAAGATAAAGTTTGAATCATATGTTTTTACCCTGATAGCCAACTTTTATCGGTCAATTAACTTAATAGAATGATTTTTTTTCCTTACAAATCTCATTCGATATATTAATAAAGAATGAGTTCTGATTAACAGGTCTAATTAGAATACAAGTTAAAAGAACAACGTGTATTATATACGAAAGAAACAGGATTCTGATAAAATATGAATCATCATATTTGAGGCTTTTGTCATGGATATTATTGTTTGGATAATCACAATAGCATTTTTGGTAATAACAACTATTCTTTTTTTCCATAAAGATTCAACACAATAAAGTACAAATAAAAAAAATCTAAATGAAAAGCTAGACGATTTTAGAGCTGATATCTACGAATTAATAGCTGATTTAACAGACAAGCAAATTGGAGTTGAGGTTTCCCTAAGAGATTATTCAAAAGAACTCGTTGAAAAGAGAGATTCTGAATTTAGCGCCAAGATTGAATTATTAACACTAATTGTTAAAAAAAATTCTTGAAGAAAACAAAGAGCTCCAAAAGAAACTGGAATTCTTTACTGAAATTGAATCGGATTCCAAACAATTAAATGCTCCAAACGAACCATTCGAAAACAACTCGCTCATTGAGAAAGCAATCAATGAGCTCAGCAAGGGTGTAGCATCTTTCACACAAGTTGACTCTTTACCTAAAGAAAAAGAAGTAATGGAGCATGACACAGAAATCAGGGATAACTATCATGATGATAGACCTGTTGAAGCGAATGTAATTGATGATGACCAATTTGTTCCAAGCATTAGTGTGCTAGACGAAGAGCAAAAACAAGCGTTCCTTCAAATGGAATACTCAAACAATAACATGTTCATTACCGGGAAAGCAGGAACCGGGAAAAGCTTTTTACTTGATTTATTCAGCAAGATAACAAACAAAAAGAGCATAAAACTAGCTCCGACTGGACGAGCAGCGATAAATATAGGTGGTGCTACAATCCATTCTGCTTTTGGTTTTTACAATCTTGAAAAATTAAATTTAGATGAGTTAGCCAGATCAACGATAAGGTTGAGACCTGAAAAAAGATTTGTGCTAAAGCATATCGAAACTTTAATTATAGATGAAGTTTCTATGGTGAGGGCAGATATTTTTGATAAAATCGAAAAAAAATTCTGCGCATCGTCAACGATTCAAACGAATTGTTTGGTGGAAAGCAAGTCATACTTTTTGGAGATCCTTTCCAACTCCCACCAGTTGCAAAGAAACCTGAAAGAGATTATCTTATTGATAAGTATGGAGGCATTCACTTTTTCCACTCAAATTCTTATAAAGTAGGTGGTTTTAAATTTATAGAATTGACCACCAACCATCGACAAAAGAGTGATTTTGGCTTTTACAATATTTTGAATAATATTCGTAGTGGAAACATATCAAGCAAGGACTTAGATGTTTTAAATAGGAGGGTGGTTAATAATCGAGATGAAATAAGGCGAATCGTCACATTATTCCCGACAAAAGCAGAAGCAGATAAAGTAAACCGTGAAGAATTAGCTAAAATTGAAGCGAAGTTATATACCTACGAAGCAATAATTGAAGTCAACAAGAAGAGTAATCAAACGCCATTATTAGAAAGTTTGTTTAATATAAAAGAAAAATTGGAGCTTAAGAGAGGAGCTCTGGTAATGTTTGTTAAAAACGACATAGATAGAAGATGGGTAAATGGTACATTGGGTATCGTTTCAATGTTGAATAATGAGGAAATTATTGTTTCCATTGATGGAAGAAATCATTCTGTAAACAAAGTCCTTTTTGAGGAAAGAGAAATTGTATATAAAAATGGTAGGTTAGAATACGAAGATGTGTTAGTTGTTAAACAATTCCCCTTAATCCTTGCCTATGCTATCACAATCCATAAGTCCCAAGGAATGACTTACAAAAATGTTGCTTGCGATGTTGAAGCTTGTTTTGACACTGGTCAGGCATATGTTGCCTTATCAAGATGTACAAGTTTAGATGGTTTACATCTTCTCAATCCTGTAACCTCTCACATCGCCAATGTTGACAAGGATGTACAAGATTTCTATTTCAGCCAAACTTAACAAGTATTCGTAGCCCCCCCTTCCTACTTGTTTTTTTTAACTAGAGAATTTCACACAACAAGTAATAAGAATGTAAGCCTAAGCAATCTTTTATCTCTTTATGACATTAGACCCATATGATTACTGATAAAAGTGATGTTTTTTTTAGATATTTAAAGTCAGTAAAAGTGCTGATGACCAAAAGATAAATAAATAAAATGTCAAAAGTAAGACTAGTCACCTGAATAATTTTGATGAGTGGTTGGATTAAAAAAAATATAATAAAAACTTGCCTAATTTGACCAATACAATCCCCCCCTCCAGCTTTCGATTTGTGTTTTGTAAATATCCCAATGTTCATCCGTAAAGGTAGAATAAACCCGCCAGGCTGATGGATGTAAAGTAGGCATCCAAAGAACTTGGTTATCCGAAAACGGAATAGTCTTTGTGAAAGGGAGTGCGGGGGGGACTGACTCGACTTTGAAAATTCTTGCTAAAGCGTGATTCGCACCTTGGCCCTGGCTGATAACAATCTCAGGTTTCAAGATTTCTAATTCACCTTCAAGGTAGTGGAAACTACAGATTTTATGAACACACGGGTCAGCTTGAGATTGGTCCGTTTTATTCATACTGCATTTGGCAACATTTACATGCGCAAAGTATCGGCTGACATTTTCGATTATAAAATTACCGTAGGGTTTTTCTACTACCGCTACATTTTCATTTGTTGGATATCCAAAAATGCGCAAAATGTCTTTGATAATAATTTGTGTCTTTGCCCAATGTTGGTTCGGTCTTTTCTGCTCAAAATCCCAATTTTCATCATGCTCAGTAACCGCCTGCGTGGTTCGTAATTCTGGTTCGTCTTTGCTGGTAAAATTTTTGGGTGGATCTAAAGAGACGACAACAATCCTCGGGAAATACTCACCATATTTAGTGCCAACCATGGACATTTTAGCTTGCGTTATTGTTTCAGGTGATGTACTTTGGCAAAAGGCTTCAAAAGGACAATTGAACTCAAGCGGATGGATTTGTTTCTGATAGTAGTAATCATTAATCTTTTTATGGAGTGGATTCATGATAATTAGATCCTTACGAAAAGGTTACCTTAATTATAGTTGATAAAAGGACAGAAACAACTTCCTTTTATAGAAACTTTTTTTGTATTTTCTGATTTGACAAACAGAAAGATCAGCCTTATTTACATCTCCACCGCCCTTGATAATGAATGTAATCAAATAGCCATATCAGATCTACCATTTCCATTGCAACGTAAAGTTCAATTCACGAGATTACTTCCATATTGATTTAAGTGTCATGCTAGTACTCGGCATCGGTTTTCAATTCAATCGCATTGTCCACGATGATTAAGCAACAAAAAAAAGCTACTCTGAAAACGAGTAGCCTTTTGTTTCAAATATCTGTTTTCGCGAAGGGACTAGATGCCGGCGGCTTTCTTGAGAGCCTCAACGCGGTCGGTGCGCTCCCAGGTGAATTCCACATCATCACGTCCAAAGTGGCCGTAGTTGGAAGTCTGGCGATAGATGGGTTTGAGCAAATCCAAATCGCGGATTATCGCGCGTGGGCGCAGGTCAAAGACCTCTTGCACGATTTCAGCCAGTTTGCCATCATCAATCACACCGGTACCAAAGGTGTCCACGTTGACGCTCAATGGCTGGGGAATACCAATGGCATAAGCGAATTGCAGTTCACAGCGTGTTGCCAGTCCGGCCGCGACGATGTTTTTGGCAACCCAGCGGGCTGCGTAAGCCGCGGTGCGGTCAACTTTTGTCGGATCTTTTCCGCTAAACGCGCCACCGCCATGGCGACCCATGCCACCGTAGCTGTCGCAAATAATTTTGCGGCCGGTCAAGCCAGCGTCGCCCATTGGGCCACCCACCACAAAACGGCCGGTTGGGTTGGTGTAGATGATGGTATCTTCGTCCATCAGTTCAGCAGGGATGACAGGCATAATCACATGCTCGATGATGCCTTCGCGAATGGTTTCGTTGGAAAGCTGAACGCCTTCGAATTTATCAGCATGTTGGGTGCTTACCAAAACGGTATGCACGCGTTTTGGTTTGCCGTAAGAATATTCGATGGTTACCTGGCTTTTTCCGTCTGGGTACATCCAGGGCAAGATACCAGCTTTGCGCACTTCCGCCATGCGACGGGTCAGTTTGTGGGCGTAGTAAATGGGCATGGGCATCAGGGTGGGGGGGTTTCGTCACAAGCGAAACCGAACATCATGCCCTGGTCGCCGGCACCACCCGCGTTGATGTATTCTTCGGTATATTCAACATCCTGGGTGCGTCCCTTGCGGTCAACACCTTGAGAAATATCAGGCGACTGTCCCGCCAAAGCGGTCAGCACACCACAGACTTCGGCATCGAAACCTTTTTTGCCACGATCGTAACCGATGTCTTTGATGACGCTGCGCGCCAGACTGTCGATATCCACAAAGCCATTTGTTGTTACCTCGCCGAGAACCATCACATAACCGGTTTTGGTCGCGGTTTCGCAAGCCACACGGCTAAAGGGGGGGTCCTGGCGCAGGAGTTCGTCTAAAACAGCATCGCTAACTTGGTCACAGAGTTTATCAGGGTGTCCTTCTGTAACCGATTCCGAAGTAAACAAGTACTTGGGTAAATTTGCAAAACTTGACATATAAATCTCCTATGTTTATTCAGTAAAAAGCCCCCCCGCGATTGAGGGGGGGCAAGTTGTTTTGGGATTTCTCACCTCTCATCTTCCAGTTTTCCTGTCGGATTTGGCACCATGCTGTTTGTGCTGGTTGCCGAAGTTTCACCGGGCCGATCCCTCCACTTCTCTGGATAAGAGCGCTAAAGGCTATTTAGTTTTCTTAATTATACGCGATGGCGCCTATGCGTCAAGCGAAATTGAAGCCCTGTAGCGACATTAGGCACCGGGAATTCCGTTGTTTGGCGGCATTGGCGTGCTACAATTAGCTAAGCAGAAGCAAGGAGATAACTATGGCAAGAGCATTGACCCCCCCGAAACCCGCATTAAGAAAGCCCGTGCATTAATTGAAGACGCACGCAAAATTGAGAAACCTCAATCAGTTGGATGGGCGTTTTTTTAGCTATACCGCGAATGTAAAAGACAACTTGCGCAAGGCCTTTGAGTTGGTCAAGTTGATTAATCACTCGCCAGCAACACCGGAAGACGTCAAAGCCGACGCGCGGGCGGTTATCGAAGAAATATCCCAGGCAGAGAAAGAAATTTTAGGTAAATAATTTAGGCTTGTGTTAGACCTTGCCGAGATAAGCAACGCTTTGGTGGGGGGGCATAAGGATAAAACCGTCGATGGCGTGTTGGTGGAATAAGGTTTCCAAGTCGCCGACGAACTCCGCGTAACCCACATCACTGGCTACAAGCGCGTAGGATGCCGACAATGCCCGCCCAACAAAGCCTGATAAGTCATAACGAACGGGGTTATCAAAGTGTTTTACCAGGGGCGCGTCTTTAAAAAAAGTTATTGATTGCCTGTGTCGTCTTTTGTTGTTCAAAACTAAAACCAGAAAAGTTGGGGCAATAGCGGCCGAAGATATCCCGAAAGCCCTGGTTTATTTGATTGTCAAGCTGACGTCGGTTCCAAACCAGGCAAACCCAGCCATCCTGCCATAAAATTCGCTGGCATTCCGCGCGGAAGGCATGGGTATCAAACCAGTGGAAAGCGCTTGCGGCGGTAATGAGTTTGACGCTTTTCTCTGCCAGGCCGGATTTTTCAGCTGGCGCGGCGATGGGATGAAAATTAGCATAGCCATTCAACAAGGCAATCATCTTTTCGCGCATATCGGGGGGTTGGGTTCAACGGCATAGACCGGCAGACCCAGTTCCAACAACTGGCGGGTGAGTTTGCCAGTGCCTGCGCCAAAATCCGCAACCGGCGTGTTCGCGTCTAATTCCAGCGTATCTGTCAGCCAGGTGATGAATTCCGTGGCATAGGCAGGGCGGGACTGTTCGTAATGTTCACTTTTGCCCGAAAATTTTTGTGTGTTTTCCATGCTTGCTCCTTTAATTTATTTTAACTTAAGTACCAGGATGTGGAGACATTTCTTTTAAGCTTGCGTATAATTGGAGCATGGAACAAAGCTATATCCCTCCGCGACAAAAACAACTGGCCTGGAACGTGGTAATTATGGTTGGTTTGGTTCTGCTTGGCGTGGGTTTGATTGTGCTTGCCAATTTGTCAACGCTAATCCGCTATGCCAGTGTCTTTGTGGCAGTGGCATTTTTGCTGGTTGTGCCTTTTTTTTCATGTTTTCAATCAATATAATCAAGCGAAGCAAATCCGCTATCTTATTGATGATGAAAGTTTGCGTATTCATTGGGGGGGCGTGAACAAGCTTAGCCTTCCGCTGAAACGAATCGACTGGGCGCACCATCTGAGCGAATTCGAGCAGCATATGCCCTTGCCACGCTGGCACTTGCCTGGGGGGGTGTATTTCAATCCGTTCGAAGTGCACGGCATGGGAAAAACGCAGTTTGTTGCCACCGACCCGCAAAGAATGATACTGATTAAAGCGGATGAGCGCTACGTGGTGGTGTCGCCTGAAGACCCGGTGGCATTTTTGGCACGATTACAGGAGCGCAGGAATTTGGCTTCACCCAGCGTGGCGACTATTGAAGAAGAAAACCTGAAAAGTTTCCTGCTTCGTTCATGGCGTGATAAGGGTATAAAGCGCTGGCTAATCGTCAGTCTTGTTATGCTGATTGTGTTGTGGATTGTGGCTGGGCTGATGACAGCTTTGCGCCAGACGGTTACATGGGTTACCCTGGAAGAAGTGCGGGCGATCCAACTCTTATTACTGCCGATTTTCGGCACGTTTATGTGGATCGTTAGTCTGGTTTTGAGCTTTTTCATCTTGACGGATGAACTTGCTGAAAAAGCATTTGTGTATATCTTATTGATAAGTACCAGCATAGTTTGCCTGATTTTAACGGTGGCTGGCTTGGTGATGGCACTATAAAAATTTTGGCGTTGAATCATTGGACAAACGCCTTGTATTTTGCTATAATCGCTACACTTTGGGCGCTTAGCTCAGTTGGTTAGAGCGCACGGTTCACATCCGTGAGGTCACTGGTTCGAGTCCAGTAGTGCCCATTTTTACCACTCTCATCGAGAGAAAACCTACTAAAGACCTCACGGTTTTTCTGCTAACGACATCACGGATAAAAGCGAAAGGAGACCAGTTTTTATAAAAAAAAGCTGGTTTTTTTGTGTTTTATACCGGCTTGTTTTTAATGAGAAAAAGCACTTAGGTTCACAATGCCAGTTAACAAACCAAGCAATCACCAGCTATTACTCATATTTATTAAGATAACAAAAAAAGCCGCCATGGTATACTAGCTCTTGATTGTTACCACTTTGAACAATCGAAAGGACCTGAGCTCTATGAAAAGAAATTTCTTAGTATTGTCATCATCGCGCTTATGTGGATTGGCATTTTGTATTTCGCCTTTGGTTCAGAGCTTGGCACAAACGCCATGGCTGATATCCATGAGAAATATCCTGATAACATCATTGATTTTGATGACTACTCACAAAGTGACGACCCTATAGAAAGTAGCCGGGGGGGTTATGTCAAGCCTGAGTCACGTATTTTTACCCCACCCAGCGAAGAGAGCCTAAAGCTGACCCGGGAAAAGGTCCAGGCTTTTGATTGTGGAACAATTGAAGGTGCAACTATACGTGAATGTCAGGCTCTTGTGGCACTTTATGCCAGTACCAATGGCGCAGCATGGACGAATAATACCAATTGGCTCGAATCAAAGGCCGTTGGGGGGGAATGGTATGGGATTCGAACAAATTACGAAAATATTTGGGGGGGCTTGGTGCTGAATGAGAACAATCTTTCTGGAACTCTTCCACCAGAGATTGGAAACCTCTCTGAACTTGATTATTTAGCTCTGTCAAAGAACTTTATTAGTGGCAATCTACCAAGTGAATTAAGTCAATTGGAAAAATTGGAATACCTCCACTTAGACGATAATCTACTGAATGGTCCCATCCTTTCAGATATTGGCATGATGTCTAATTTAAAAATCATTAGATTGAATAACAACCTTTTTTTCGGGACAAATACCAGCTTCATTGGGTCACTTGAATCATGCGTGGGAATTGGTTTTATGCAATAATAAACTTACCGGACGAATACCAGCCGAATTGGGACAAGTTGGATTCCTTTGGCATTTAGATTTATCCGGAAACCAACTATCAGGTCCGGTACCGAGTGAACTTGGTGATATTCGTGGATTAGGCAGTTTGCTTCTTTCATCAAATCAACTAAGCGGGAACATTCCACCGGAATTAGGCAATTTAACTAATCTCTATTATCTAGCTATTGCGGATAATATGCTTTCGGGGTCTATCCCTGCCGAGTTTGTCAACTTGAGTAAACTCGGATATCTTTTCTGCAAAACAACCGACTTTCAGGAACTATCCCAGCTGAAATAGGCGCGTTAACGAATTTAATCACCCTGAACCTTTCCCATAATAAATTTGAAGGTGCCCTTCCAGAGAGTTTTACAAACCTCGTCAATCTCGGTAAATACACAGACCTTGGGTATAACCGCCTGAACGTGCCCCAAGCTGAGCCGGTGCAGAGTTTCCTGAATGAAAAAGACCCTGATTGGTACCTGACCCAAGCCATTCAAACGACTATTCCTTGCGATTTGGGTGGAGAAATTTTCTTACATAACAACAGAGTGGAAATTACGATACCAGCGGGAGCATGCGATGGCGAACTAGACGTGTTACTCACGCCACTAGGGGGGGTCCAAGCCATGACTACAAACCTATGTACTGGGGGGGAAAAAAAACAGCTTTGAACTAAGCGCGTGGAACGCACACGGCTCGGTAACACAATTCCTAAAGCCCTTGAGTTTTACAATTTACTATTTCGAGGATGATTTCAATGTTATGCCCGAAGAAGAGCTCGTTGTTAAATTGTTTGACAAGGACTATGCGGTCTGGCGCGATGCTATTAGCACTTGTCCAGATGGCGAATACACGCGTAACTTCGATGAAAACTGGCTGCGTCTTCCAGTTTGCCACTTAACGGAATTTGGTTTATTCAATTTACTGGAATTACCCTTCCGTTTGTACCTTCCAATAGGTTTAAAATAGTCTAAACTGAACTAGATACAGAGACTGGCTGAGAGGTCAGTCTCTTATTATTTAACAGACACGGCCAAAAAAACTGCATTGAGAGAAGGGCTGAATGTCGCGCGCGTAAAATAGTTTGACTTTCAAATGCCAGAAAAAAAATGCCATGATATACTAGCCGTTGAAAGGAATTGCACTGTATGAAAAAGAAAATTATTGGTATTAGCATCATTGCGCTTCTATTGATTGCTATTTTGTTTGCCACATTCAACTCAGACCTTGGTGTGAACGCCATGGAGAAAATCAACGCGAACTATCCTGACAATATCATTATTTTGATGATATCGCGGAGCAAAGCGAAGGCGATGACTTGCCAGAGCCGCGTGTATTTATCCCGCCCAGTGAAGAGAGTATAAAACTGACCCTGGAACAGGTACAGGCATTTGATTGCGAAACAGTTGAAGATGTTCCCGTGTCTGAATGCGAGGCTCTTGTAGCACTTTATGCCAGTACAAATGGCTCGGCATGGACAAATAATACCAATTGGCTTCAGAGTACAACTGTTGGAGATTGGTATGGAGTTAGTGTTACGGCATCTTATAACGGACCGACCATATTATCGTTATCGGGGAATAATCTTGTCGGTACAATTCCGCCTGAAATCGAAAACCTTTCTGATTTAAAAAGCTTAATATTGTCTAAAAATTTTCTAACGGGCTATATCCCATCTGGAATTTTCAACTTAGTCAATCTTCTTAGAATTAATCTAAGCGATAATTTGCTAACTGGCACTATTCCCCCAGAATTTGGAAATGGAGATTATGTTGCTATAAATTTGGGTAGTAATCTTTTCACTGGTCAGATACCAGCTGAATTGGGTGAAGCTCAGAGCCTGCAATACTTAAACTTATCCGACAATCAGCTCACTGGCACTATTCCCGCTGAAATAGGACAATTATGGTACCTGTATACCTTAAATATTGCCAACAATAAAATTGAAGGCGTTGTACCTCAAAGTCTTACAAATTTAAGCCGTCTGAGGCAAGGAACAGACTTCGGATACAACCGTCTGAACGTTCCCCAGGAGGAACCGGTACATAGTTTTCTGAACACAAAAGACCCTGACTGGTACCTGACCCAAGCCATTCAAAAACCTATTCCCTGCGTCTCGGGCGGCGAGATCATTTCGCGCAATGGTCGGGTAAAGATTGCTGTTCCCGCTGGTGCATGCAATGGAGTGCTGGAACTGATGCTGGCACCTCTTATGAAACCAAGCCAGGCCTACGAACCGATGTTCTGGGCGAGAAACAGTTTTGAACTTAGCGCGTGGGATGAACGGGGGCCCGGTGACACAGTTCCCAAAGCCCTTGAACTTTACGCTCTACTACTCTGATGGTGGCATCGGAACCGCGCCCGAGAACTTTCTTACTATTGAGATGGTTGACGAAGAGGATATAGTCTGGCGCGATGCTGTTGGCACTTGCCCGGATGGCGAATATACGCGCAATTTTGATGATAACTGGGTGCGACTACCGGTTTGTCATTTAACAGAATTTGGCCTATTTAACCACAGGCCCGAGACACCGTTACGTTTGTATATTCCGATGGGTTTTAATTAGCCTGAACTTGACTAAATATAGGGACTGGCTTTTCAACCAGTCTCTTTTTTTTGTTAAGCCAGGTAATATAATGGTGCGTTAGATCAAAGCTGAGTTTTCACAATTGACAATTTCTTGGCCATGCTAGCCATATTGTGCTCAGCGAAGGTATAATTCAGCCAGACTTTTGAAGTCTTAGGAGATTGCTATGCAACAAAGTGTTTTAACGAACGATCAGGTATTGTTACTGCAAAAAGAGCGAAACGCCTTGGACGAAACCTATTCTGTTTTGTCGCGTTTCCCGCTGGAAGATGGCAGTATCACCAAACTTAAACAAGCTATCGCTCAACTGGATGAGCTTTTTCTCATTGTGATTGTGGGTGAGTTTAACGCCGGCAAAAGCGCGGTCATCAACGCATTGCTGGGCGCGGAGATACTTGAAGAAGGTGTTACGCCCACCACGGCGAGTGTCAAACTTCTGCGTTATGGTGAGCAAATCGGCGAGCAGGTCATAGATGACGGTTTTACAGTTGTCAATTTCCCGTTGGACCTTTTGAAAGAAGTCAACTTTGTTGATTCACCTGGTACCAACGCGCTCAACCGTGAACACGAGCGTCTTACGATGGACTTTGTGCCACGCAGTGACCATGTGCTTTTCATCAGCTCCGCGGATCGCCCGATGACCGAGAGCGAACGCCAGTTCCTGCAAAGCATCATCGGCTGGGGGGGAAAAAGGTGAGTATCGTTATCAATAAGGTTGACATCCTGGAAAATGTGCAGGCAGTTGAAAAGGTGCTCAATTTCACCAGGCAACATGCCAGCCAGATTTTAGGTTTTGAACCTGAAATTTTCCTGGTGTCAGCAAAGAAAGCCCAAAAAGCACAACATGCTACCGAGCCTGGCGAAAAACAACAGCTGCGCGAAGAAAGTGGCATCGCTGCGCTTGAAAATTTCATCAAAAACACGCTGGATGACAAAAGCCGGCTCCATCAAAAGTTGCTCAATCCCTTGGGCGTGGCGCGAAAAGTGCTTGAAAGTGCCAACGCGCTCAACAGCACGCAACTCAACGAACTGAGTGCCGAAATTGAGCTCGTTGAATCGCTGGAGGCGCTCATCAATAAACACGAACACGATTTGCGCCTGGAACTGCCCCGCGGCTTGCTGAAGTTGACAACATTTTGAATGACTTTGAAAAACGCGGACTGGATTTCTTCGACAGCAAGCTGAAAATCAGTAATATTTTCAATCTTGCCAAACCGGACAAAATCAAACTCGAATTTCAGGATGAAGTCCAGGCGGATGTGGCCAGCGAAATCGAAAACAAGGTACGCGAACTCATCGACTGGACGGTCGATAAAGACCTTGAACTTTGGTATCGCATCGCGGGTGACCTGGAACGTCGTAATGAAGAAACAAAACTCCTTGCGGGCAAGCGCTCGGTGAGTGAACAAACCGAAAGACGCAATGAACTCATTAATAAAGCGTCGCAGTCTATTCAAACCGTCGTGAGTGGTTTTGATCGCAAAAAAACAGGTTGAAGAACTGGGCGATTTGGTGCAGGACTCGGTGGCAAAGACCGCCCTTTTTGGCGTCGGCGCGGCTGGGATTGGCGTGCTGGTAGCCACAGTGATTACCGCGCGCGCTTTGGACATTACAGGCATCGTTTCAGCCGGAACTTTGGCGGTCTTGGGCTTATTTGTGATACCCTACAAACGCAAACAGGCCAAGGATAAGTTTTCAGAACGTATGGCAGAAATGCGCGCTTCATTGCGGGAAACTCTAAACAAGACATTCAAAGCCGAGTTTGCGCAGTCTGTTACCCGCTTACGCGAGAACATCTCGCCATATACTAGCTATGTGCACGCTGAAAGCGCCCAGGCATTGCAGAACCAGTCCACTTTGGCTGAGCTAAGTCAGAAGCTTGATGCACTCAATAAAGAAATTAATGCTAAAATCTGACATACGCTAAAATATGATTGAAAAGGATGTGAACAAAATGCAACGAACGAAAACAACACTCGCGAAAGCAATCTTGCTTTTACTGATGTTAAGCATGATTTTCGTCGCTTGTGATAAGCAAAACGGGGGGGTTGACCCAACAAATGAAACTGAGCAACAAGCAACGCTGAGTGAACCGCTGGCGAATGAAACGCCCGAGCCCGAAGCGACCGCGACACGTGATATGCGTGGTGTGACCCAGGTTGTGTTGGGGGGGATCTGCCCGATGACCCTGTCCCGACCTGGACCCAAAGCGCTATCCTAACCCAGGAAGCCCTGGCTAATCAAACACCCACCGCCACACTTCCAGGAACGGTAGTTGTTGGTGAACAGCACTATGTGGTCTATCAGGGTGGCTA
>JMBV01000415.1_pt1 | contig 13950 bp, 21 predicted proteins | sample 616531 | NCBI WGS metagenome assembly JMBV01 (sample SAMN02727904, study PRJNA239997) | anaerobic digester metagenome | biome: anaerobic digester; isolation source: mesophilic anaerobic digester inoculated with municipal waste water sludge... | place: Germany: Bielefeld University, CeBiTec ... | reverse complement strand
CACACAGCGAAGAACAACTGTTGAGCATGGATAATAGAGCGGCGATGCCGTTCAGGTTCGCCCCCCCGTAACCCACGCTGGTGGGAACTGCTATGACCGGACTGCTTACCAGGGCCGCCACTACCGATGCCAAAGCTCCTTCCATGCCGGCCACGACAATCACCACCCTAGCGCCCCTAATAAGGTCGAGTTTATCGAACAGGCGGTGGATGCCGGCAACCCCCACATCCATAATTTTCTCTACCTTGTTGCCTAAAAATAGGGCGGTTTCATACGCCTCTTCAACTACCGGCAAATCGGATGTGCCGGCAGACACAATGGCAATGTAACTGTCGGTTGTTTCCTCCCGGTTCCCCATCAGGCGGATCGTTTTGGCTACTGGGTTGTATACAACCCCCTCGACACGAGTGGAAACGTAGTCATACATTTCTCTTGTCGCTTTTGTACCGAATACGTCGTTCCCGTTGCGGAGCAGGGATCTTATTATACCCACAACCTGTTCGGGGGTTTTTCCCTGACAGAAGATCACTTCCGGTTGTCCCGTCCGTTCTCGGCGAAGATAGTCGACCTTGGCAAAGTCGATGTCTTCATAACCTTTGTCTTTTTGTTTTGTCGTCATTGTAAATTCCTGTTTAAACTTCCCATGGAGTAGCCCTCCAATTCCATACAGACATAGAGGAACCCGTATTCTTTAAGTTGCCGCGACACCCTGTCCAGGATTGCGGGGGGGTCGCAAAATCGCGCCCTCTCTTCCGGCTCTAGTTCGATACGAGCGATCAGATCGTGGCTGCGTACTCTTACCTGCGCATATCCGAGGGAATGCAGGTATTGTTCCGCTTTTTCAATACGTCTTAATTTTCCGGTTGTGATCTCTTCACCGTATGGTATACGGGTTGCCAGGCAGGCGTAAGCGGGTTTATCCCAAGTGGATAACCCGAGTTGCTTTGACAACAGCCTAATCTCTTTTTTATTCAGGCCGGCCGTTTTAGCGGACTGATAACGTTTAACTCTTCTATTGCTTTTGTACCCGGACGGTAATCTTTCGTGTCGTCCGCGTTGGAACCGTCCAATACGGCATTGAATCCTCTTTCTTTGGCTATTTCCACGATTGCCCGGAATGCTGTCTTTTTGCAATGGTAACAACGGTTTTCAGGGTTCTGTCTGACAACCGTATCAATCGTCGCTTTTTCTAAGAGGATATGTTCTATTCCTATTTGGGATGCGATTGCTTTCGCATCGTCTAAGTCCCAAGCGGGAATCATGGGTGAGACAACGGTAACGGCAATCGCTCTGTCGCTCAACACTTCCCGGCAGACTTTCGCCAGGAAAGAACTGTCCACTCCGCCCGAGAAAGCCACAACAACGCTTTCAAGTTGTCCGAGATGATCTATCAGGGATTGGTATTTAAATAGCGTATGGGTATCCATGAGAAGGATATTATGTATTGAGTTTCTCTTTGATCGTCCACAAGCCGGCCGACGGCGTGCTGATAAAGTATATCTCTTCTCCGCCTGGCAACCGGTTGAATCCGTTTCGTAACTTGTCGGGAGAATACACCTCCATCGCCTGATGATAATCGAGGTAATTAAAATTGACCGATTCAATATCCTCCTTCGACAGGTGTCCGGGGGCGTAAGTGATTTTAAACCGTCCTTCCGACGAACCGTGTATCAAGTGGGCCGTAGCATGGGTCAGATCCTGCAAGTCTTCATTTTCTTTCCAGAGTTTCATTATTTTTTTCAGTTCCCGCATACCCGTATTTCCGGATGACCTTGTCCACCTCATCCTGTTCGCCGAAACGTTTCAACCCGGGAGCGATGATGATGAGTTCCCCCCCTCCGTTGGCCATCGCCTTGCGTGTCCGGTATATTGCCTTGTTGGCTACCCACGTACTGAAAAACTCATCTCCCTGCATGACGGCAACCACTTTTTTTTAACGGAGGAACAACGGTGATATTTTCGGCCATTGATTGTTTGGCAGCCTGTAAGTAAGTATCCAGGTCGTTGCCGCAATAAAATCCTGTGTGTACAAGTTCTCCTTGTTCATTGTAGGCCATTACCACCTGGATATATACATCCGGCAAGCGGTTCATAAATTCGTTCTCGGCTTTATTGAAACAATGCCTCAGGGGGGGCGTCACCAGCGAACCCAGGTTATTCTCAATACCGTAGCAGGCCGCCGCCATATGCGAGGCACAAATGGTGTCCTTACCGCCCAGTCCGATGAAATAGTTCTTGTTGTGGTTGGCAAATCCCAATACTTCGTGCGGTACCACATGCCCTACATTGATGATCATATCCCAGGGTTCTTCCATCACATACCGGTTTATGGAGATAGGAATATCCCAATCGGCACAGCCTCCGGTGATTTTTTTTCCACGTAGTTCCCCGGCACGATGCCCAACCGTTTGCCGTCGCGGAGCCAATCGTGTTTCAGTATTTTGTTTTCGGGGGGGATATTCCCGAACATCCATCGGTTTTGCTCGACGGTATGGGGGGGAACATGCTGTCCCAATGTGGGAATTACATATACATCAGCCATCGGTTCAAAAAAAATGATACAATATTTCGGTCATCCAACCGGCCCCCCCGCTGTGGGCACGCGTAATATCCGGAGGAAGTAATAAAACCCGTTTCGGATTTTTGCAAACACGGATTAAACATTCGTTTGCACTTTTTACAACAAGAGCTTCCATCTCCTTCCTGCCAATCTCTTTTTTTCCTTTCAAAAAAAACCAAGCCATAATCAATTTTGTTTAGTGAATCACATAATTAAAACACTCCGCTAAAATTAGCTAATTTCCTGCCACGCCATGACTCAAACATACTTGGCTTTGACCGCACTATTTAACGCAAATAAATTGCTTCGCTTGTGTTTAAGCGCATAGATATTTGAAGTAGCAAGGCGAAATTACTAAATGATCGGAAAAGAAACAAAGGCATATCACGCATTTCTACTTTCAAAAACGGCCGGATGGATTGATGAAATATAATGAGAAATAGGCTTGTCTTACGTATCCTTCCTCTCCCAATTTTGAGGGTGTATACGCAGCCCGGGAAACCACGAAAGCGATATTTCGAACAACCCGAAGAGGGCCGTCGAATATACCAAGTCGCCCAACACCGTGTTTTTAAAGAACGGGATTCCCGCCGCATAGCAGGCTGCAAGACCGGCTGCGGTTTTGGGATACATTGTTGTGGAAAACCACACGCCGAAGTTGGAGACCAAAAGAAGATGATGGACGCGCCCAAAGCAGAGAACAGCAAGCGGGGAACACGCACTTTGCGCAGCGTGAATGTACCCATCAGCACGATAAGGGCAAAAGCGCCGTAGGTGAACAGAGAGCCGGAGTAGAACCAGACAAACCGGTCGAAATATTGCGCGTAAACCACATTGTTCAGGATTAAATCGCTTATCCACATGGCCGCGATAGGCACTAAATACGCCCACCCTTTGCGGGTGTAATACGTCGCCCCGAAAAGAGCCATGCCGCCAATGGGCGCGAAGTTGGCGGGGTGGGGGATCAGGCGGCTGAATGCCGCAAGGAGAATTATCACCGTTATGACGGAAAACGAAGGGTTAATTTTTTTGTTGTTCATATTATTTGTGAGTTTTGGCTGTTGGTGTAGGCAATCAGCCATCGGCTTTGCGCGAACCCATTGAGCCGTTGGTTTAAATTAGTTGTTTGACGAATACTTGTTTTTCAATATCCCGGTTTGTGAAAAACCGCTTACCAATGTGAGATATTCGGGGAGCACACCGTTGCAGCTCCACTTCATTTTAATAACTACGGTTTCACATATCGCCCGGCTTTCAGGTCTTCGAAAGTGGGATTGTACGCATTATCGTGAACGGTATTGCCGTTCCATTTCTTTTCGGTGATAGATCCTGATTCTACCGCTTTTTTTTCAGTCCGGAAAAGTCGGTCAGAAACTTACAAAACTTGATCTCTAATTTTTCCACCGAAGTGAGCGCTGCGAGAAAACTTAAATCGGTTAGTTTCTCATTTTGCCAACCCGACCAGGATCCGCCAACTTCTAAATTCCCCCCCACCGATGTAAGTTTAGGCAGATAAACGGCCTCTAAAAATTTTCCAAACAAACTTAGTTTGCCTATGACTTTTTCCAATTGGAACGACATAGAAGCAACTCGTTGGATGAAATGGATATCTCACCAGCCTCCAGTAGGTTCTCTCCCGAAACAGCGGTTACATTACTATACGAGGATAAGCTGTTGCTTATTTTCTTAAGAGATGCAGGCAATACTATTTCTGTAATTCCCGGTGCATTTTGTACTCGGAAATTTTCACACTCTTCCAACCCTGTTATCAGGGGGGGAAGTTGCGTTATGGAAGGATCGGATGCAAAATTAAGTTCGAGTGTTTTTTTTGAATCAGCTTAGGCAGTTTAATTTTGGTAACATCTGCAAGAGATCCGACAAACTCCACCGATCCGTTTATGGTAACCCCCGATAAATCTATTTCACCCTTATGCGGTATTTTATAAATCCGTATATTTCCAATCAATTTTAAATGCGATAATAACGGGTCGATAGAAGTGATTTTGGGGGGGCATTCCGAAATTCCCATATATTGGTTAACTTCCTCAAGCATGGTTGTTGAAATGTTCTCAAGGTTCGGACAATTACTGATAGTTATCCTGTCATTAACCGATTTTAAAAGGGCGATTTTTAAGTCCTTTAACTCTTCGCACCTTTCCACATTTATTTTATTGGCCGTTTTCATCAATCCCATATTTAAGAGGGACACCATTTTTAGATTGGCAATATTGACGTCTCCGGCGTTTTCCAATTTTTCCAAATCAATCGTTTCTAAATTCAACAGATTTTTTTTATATCTAATTTTTTTTACAACTCTGCAGGTTTGGAAAGGATATCTCTTTAATCGTTGACACGTCCACTTCCGACCATCCCTCTTTTCCGGAGAAAGACATTTGCCCGGCCCTTTCTAATTTAGGGGGGGCGGAAAATTCTGCCAGTTGGGTAGATTTAACCGTTATGTTTCCGGCTGAAGTAAGAGCATCAAACGAAATTTTGGAGATGTTGTTGGAACGAGAGATAAAATCTTCAAACAGATATTGCAGGTTGGGCAAAACAATCTCTTTAAGTTGCTTTGGCTCGCCGTTGACCATAATTCCGCCTACCGATCTCAAATTTTGCAGCGGTTTCAAGTCTCCTTTAAAGGTGGGGGGGTTCACAATCAATTTGTATTTTATCTCGTTCAGCAGATTCAGAGCATCGATATTGGATATGGAGTCCGTCCCTTTTTCAGCGCCGATAATTAGATTACCGTTTATGATATTGATTTTTTTTCTTTGCAAACACATCCACCTCCTCATCGGTTTGTAAAAAGACGTTATCGCCCAAAACCACATCCTCTTTCAATATTTTTACCTTATAGTCGCGTTTCGTTCCGTTATACGATGTTACCGTTAGTCTTTGTTCGCCGCTTCCACTCTTTATCGTCTCGGGTTTGGGATCAATCGTCGCTAACTCGCTGAGCATATATTTTGCCGTAAGTTTGTCCATCTCTAAATTCTTCGGCATTGATACCTCTATGACATTGTCTGTGATTTTTCCCTCATATACCATTTTGTCCGCACTCTGCAGTGAAAATTCCAAAAAGTAGTTATCCAACCCTTCGAAAGGCTCTTTGGTACATCCGGAAAAAGCAAAGTGCCTATAATGACAGCCCCAAAACTCTGTTTTATTGTTTTCATCTTTTTATTCTGTTTTTTTTATTGTTTTACGTAGTGTCCGGCCTGTAAATCTTGAAAAGTCGGATTATAGCCGTTATTGGCAATACTGAAATTCCTGTTCCAAATCTCTTTTGTTATTGAGCCGTTGGTGATTGCTTTTTTTTAAGAATGAGTAATCATTAAATTACTGATATTTTAAGTGTCAGAAATTCAATTTTTTTTCAAGTAGAAGATAGCCCATTCAGATGGGTCAACTTCTCGTTTTTATCTTTCCAGTCACTTATTGATAGGGTATTTATCTCTTGCAGCATCGGACATTCGATTGTTTTCAAAGAGAACATTTGAACGCAATTGAGTTTATTTAACTTAGTTAGCTTTGCAAAAGATATGCTTTCCCAATGTTTACTATTTCTATCCTCTCTAATCCATAATTCTTTGGCTTCTTTTAGGTCGGGAGCCGAAAAACTTTTCAGATTCATACTGTTTTTGATAAATATTGAACCCGATTCCAATCCCGTTAAAACCCAATCTTGAGGCTCTGACAGGATTAGGTTACTGATTTCAATTTTTGTTCTACCTCTTTTAAACCGGATATCCGGATCGGTTTTTACGAGGAGCATTCGTGTCCCCCCCTCCAACGTATAACTCTTTCATTACCTCCGGCACAATAATCTCTTCCAAGTTGTTGCACTGATCCAACAGAACTTGTTCCACGCCCGTTTTGCTGACATCCACAACTCCTTCGCAAAGCACGAAAGTCATTGAGAGTTCAGAGAGATTAGTCAGGTTTCTAAAATCGGTGATATGTCTTTTAGTGATGGGAGGTTGTTAGTAATCAATTTACCGTCAATACTGTTGATGTTAGCCATATCTTCAACAGAAGTTATTGGTATGGAACGGAGTTCCAAATTTCCCTTTACTGTTTTAAGTTTTTGAGAGATATATTTTTAAGATTATTATTGTTGACGATAAACAGGTCACCCGTTTCTGTTAATGAGGGAAAGAGGGCTGAAGTGATTTTTGAATTATTGATGTTCAGGTTGCCTCCTACCCAGGTTAAATTATTCAACTTTAACCCAACCAGCTCGGGCCCTTTAATTATTAAATCTCCGCGAATTTCCTTCAATTTCGAGAGGTCCAAGGTTGTGAGCATGGCACTTCCTGCAAAATAATGGAGTTGAGTGTCTCTTCCAGCTCTCTTAGTTTTAAAATGCCGAGGGAGCTGCCGCTTATCTTTATATCTCCTCCTCGCTTAAGTATCGGCAACTGTAAATCCGTGAGCTTGTTGGAGGAGATGAACAGCTTACTGTCTACTGTCTCCAGCATGGGTAGAACTATTTGTTTTACACTGTGGCTGTTCACAAAGAGGTCCTGTCCAACCTTTTTTTTAAATTCTTTAACGTGATATCCGAAAGATACTTATTCGCATTAACGATAATAGACCCGGTCTCCTCAAGGTTTCTCAGCCCGGAGAGGTCTTTTCCTTTGTATGTGGAATTGATAATCAGCTTATATCCTACCTTTGTCACGTACGTTAACGCGTCTATATTACTGATGGAGTCCGTTCCCGTTTCATTTCCAATAATCAGATCACCCTCTACGGCTGTGATGTTTTTTTTCGGCGAATGCTTTCACGTCGCCGTCGGTTGCCAATAAAACGGTTCCCTCCGCTTGCCCGAGTTGCCTCTTGATATGAATCACATAGGTTCGTTTCACGCCGTTGTATGAAAAGACGTTGAACACCTGCTCATCGTTCCAGTTGGTTATTTTTTTTCGGGTTCTGGAAGGATAGTGGCATTTTCACTGAGAGTGTATGCGACTTTGGCGTTGTTCAGATCGGTCTCCACCGGCAGTGATATGATTATCTCACTGTTTTCACCGCCCCCTTTATACTCTTTCCCTCCGGTTGTTAAAGAGAAGGATAGCAAACGGTTATCCTCACCGTTAAAGGGCTTTCGGTAGCACATGATAGGAGCATGACCGCAAAAAAAACCCGCAAGTAATCCAATATATGTTTTTTTTCATCTTCTGTTTTGTTTAAATTATTCTACTTGTATATCCACAAACTTGAATACCTCGGTGGAATTTTCACCCAACCAGCCGGCTTTCACGTTCAGCCCTGTTTGTACTTTAATAAAATCGATATATTCGAGATGAATCTTCTTTCCCTCGAAGGTAATGGCGTTGCTTATTTTAAAGTGGTTCGAGTATGCCGCCGCCCCGTAGTTGATGTCGTCCGTAAGGCGGTCGATGGGACTGAAATTATCTGCATATCCCCAATCGAACTCCTTGTTAACCCAATAAGTGCCTTGCCCCGATTCATCTTCCGTTCTCGCTTCTAGTCGGGTTCCCCGCAGCGTATATGTGTTCTCCTTTACCCAGTTGGGGGGGTAATAGAACGGTTGTTGGTGAAATCCCAACCAATCCACTTTACCTTTTCCTCCCAGATTGTCTATCCACAAGGTGTTGGATTTTGGAATGGCAGGACGAAAGTAAGTCGCCTCGTAATCTTGGATTGTTCCCGGTTTGCCGGTCTCGCTCCCTTTCAGCTCATACCAGTTGTCGTCGGGCAAACCGTTTCCGTTCTCATCCTGCATCACCCACACGATACCCGGCTCGGAACTTCCTTTAAAGGAGTTTCCCATAATAGCGAAATCATATCCCGCTGCAGTCGTGGTGCTGAGGTTGGATTGGCTCCTATTTTTGATGCTGTGGTCGAATCCAACCACAATATATCCTCCGAATCCCCCTAAGGAGACATACGCCTTCTGCGCTAAACGACCTTCCGCGTATTGGCAGGCCTCCTCCATGGTGTTTGCGGTGTACCCCTCGTTCACGAACTGTCCCGGTGCCGGAAGAAATTCATAAACCTTTGTGGAGTAGGGTGAACTTCCCGGTTGGGCGGCCCGGAAATGTTGCTCCGGATTTACCGTGTTCACAACGATGGAGGCTTCGCCTTTTTTCCGCCCTTTGTGGCGACCACTTTTATATTTGTTTTCCCAAGCGCCGAAGGCTTATAGACATATTTGTCAGAAGTTTGTGTTGGGTCTTCTTTCCCATTCACAAACCACTTGAATGTGACATTTTTGGTGCTCGACATATCAGGAATGAGCCGAATGGCTCTTCCCAACGATGCCGACTGTTCGGGATAAGCGAACGATAGGCTTAACGGCACCTCTTTAACCACCAATATCTGTATGAGGTATTCATCATCACCGTCATCATTCTCAGCTTTGAGAATGATGAAAAGTTTCCCTCTTGTTGTGAGCTGAAGGCATATTCATCAGCCGTGGAAACCTCTTCCCCCCCATCTATCTCCCAGCTTAACTTCAAGCCCTCTTTGTTGGCAATCTCCGGCTTGAAAACGTACTCTTCGCCTGTTTCCAAGATAAACCCGTCACCCGTTTCGTCCAAAGAAATGATGGGTGGAATCAAATCAGTAACTTCAACTTTCACCTCTATTTGCGCTGTCCCGTGTTCGGTGACGGTTTTAAATTTAAGGTAATACTCTCCCGTCTCTCTCTCTTTAAACAGGATATTTTTTTTCTGTTCCTATTATTTGCCATTAAGAGACCACGAATAAACCGTTCTCTCATCAACATTCTCCACTTTGGGCTCAATAAGCACGCTGCGGTTCGGTTTAACGGTAAACGTTGTTTTCTCCATTTCAATTGTTGGCGGAACAACGGTCTCTATATCGTGACATGACGTGAATGCCGCTATCAATACCGTAACCCCGATTAAAAAAAATAACTTCGTCTTTTCATGTTTTACATAAATTAATGATTATTAAATCTTTGTTCTATTCGAATAAAAAGGCAAAATGCCCGGGAATGTCTCCGGTATCCACTTTCCATTTCAACTTGCCGAATTTGTTGTAGCACAAAAGGGTTCCCGGCGTGACATAATCAATGGCATCGGTCACATAGATGTCTTTGGTAACGGGATTCACCTTCACTCCGTAGGGAATGACAATATCCTTGTCTGTGCCGTCTTTAATAAAGTTTCTCGACACTATTTCCTTGGTTTTTATATTCAATATACCGTAGGTAATGGTGTTTTTTTGAGTGTTGTGGCTCCACTCCACGGCATAGATGTAAGCCGAGTCTCCCACTATATCCAAGTTGCTGACCGCCATCTCGATGGTTTGAGTCACCTCCTCTCTGTCTAAGTCGATCACAAACAGCTTTGACGGTTCATTGTAGTAATCGCCCCTGCTGCTTACTATCAACTCATGGTAAGGGGTTTTTCGCAGGCGGTGCAAGTTGATGCCCACATCTATCTTCTTCTCTTCTTTAAATGTCTCCAAATCGATAACCGATACCGTGCGGTCGTAATTGGGAAACATATACTCCCGAGTTGGCAACGTATATCTTGTTGTTTGCGATTACTAACTCTTCGGCTGGTAGCTACATTTACCGTACGTAGCACCTCAAGTGTTGCGGTATCTATTTCGGCGACATAGCCCACGCGGGCGTTTTGGTCGAATTTTACCGGAGCCACGTAGGACGAGGCATACGCTTTTCCGTTGTGGAATTTAATATAGCGCACATTGGGTATTTCGATTTTACCGATATGTTTGGCGGTTTTGGCCTCCATCACTTCAATGTAATTGGATACATTGATGACCGCATACAGCTTGCTTCCATAAATTTGGATGTCGTTTCCCACATCCCCTAATTCTTTAACAATAAAGGGATTTGCCTCGGCATATATATTTCTGTGGTATATACCCGTTGCGAAGTCGAAATAATCGAGGCTAGCTTTGTTACTACCCATGTTTCCCTCGTTTAAGAGGTAAAAACCCTTTAAATTTCCCGTATTCTCTTCACCTAGGCTTGTTTGGGTTTGTGAAGAGTGGAGGATCTCATACTCTTCCCTGCATCCAAGAAGAATCAGCATGAGACTGATAAGTATGAATTTTTTTTCTAGCCATATCCGCTTATATCATAAAAGTTACAGTTAGACGATAATTTCTTCCCGGCATCGGGTAATTGAGCACCACATCGTAGTGTTGATTCAACAGGTTGTTAATATCCAAAGCAGCCCGTAAACCTATTCTGCGGCAAACGGCGGAAAAATCTTTCCTGATACTTATATCACTTGTGTACCACGGTTGCATGTGGCTGTTTACATCGTTGTACTTGGCATTGTATCTCTCTCCGGTGTATATAAACTGTAATTCACTCCCCCCCAGTTTTTGTAGTCAGCCGAAAAGATGATTGAACCGCTATGGCGCGGGATATACACAATTTGGTGTTTATAGTTTTTCGCTTTTTCATCGGTTATGTCCAACGCCTGTTGATAAGTGTAATTCAGTCTCAAGGAGGCAAACAGCTCATTGATGGGTTCCACAGTCGTGTTTGTGTTTATCTCCATCCCTTTTATTTGCACTTTCCCTAAATTCAGCATCATCCAACGAAACATGTTACCTGCAGGAACAGCCACAATTTTATCGTCTATCTCATTATAATACACATCGGTTTGCAGATAGATCGTTTTAAAAACGGACTCTTTAGGCGATACGGTATAATTGAGACCAATGTTATATTGGGTGGCGTACTCGGGATTTAATACCGAATTTCCGATAAAGGTGTAATACAAGTCGTTAAAAGTGGGTATCCTGAATATTTTTTTTATAGAAGCTTTGCAGGTATAATTGGTGCTGCTTGAATGGCTTAATGGAGAGGATAACCGCCGGAGTGTAGATGTCCTTTTTGGGAGCGGCTTTGTTCATCTTCACCTTCTCGCGGACAAATGTTCCGAGCAGGCTTGCCTGGAGGGTGAGCCTATCAAAAGAGAACTCTCCCGCGGCGGCGGTTAAGATTGTGTGACGCGTGGGGGGGTTGGCGAAATTAACCAAGTTTGCCTTCATCTTATTCAATTGATAGTCGGCGGAGAGATTGAAGCGCAGCCATCTGGCAATTACGAACTTGTTAGCCGAGGAGATATAAAAATCGTGCTGCAGGTATTTATTGTCCACATATAACGGGCTTGTCCACTCGTTGTCAATATAACGCGTATAGTCGTTGGCATATTTCGCGTTTAATTTTAGACTGTATATGTTGTTGAACTTTTTCCTGAATTTGCTTTGAATGAAAAAGTTTTCATCGTGCAAGCGTTGCCCGTGTTCAAAAACATTCTTCACGATAGGACCGGGCAACCCTCTGTGCGATTTGTAAAAATAGCCGTGCAGATCCCATTCGCCATCGTTCAATGCTTTGTAAAGGGAGCTCTCTAATCGGCAGGCTTTGATGTCACCGTTTTTCGGATGGCTACGGTATCGTATGCCACTGTCTTGTCTTCAAACACTCTTTTGTAACGAAAAGGATACTTCCCGTGTGAATAAATCCATTCGGCATTAAAGTTAAAGGCATAATCGGCAGGCAGTTTTTGTTCTATCAAGAGCGAGGGGGGGTTGACAAGTCCGAACGACCCTGTTTTGAACGTGAAACGCGCATGGGTTCTCTTTCCCCTATCGAATGTGGGGGGGCGTTTGGTCTGTAAATAGATCGTTCCCGCCGACCCGAAGTCTTTGGCCGGTTGAAAAATATCGCTCTTTTGTCCATTATACAAAGTGACTTGTTCTATATTATCCAATGAGAATTTACCCAAGTCTATTTGTCCGTTTTGTGCGTTCCCCCCCAACTGAATCCCATCATAGAAAACGCCCATGTGGTTCGTACCCATACTGCGGATATTCACGGTTTTTAATCCCCCAATCCTCCATAGTCTTTGATCTGCACGCCGGAAAAGTAGCGGATGGCATCGGCCACGGAAAAACTGCTTAGCTTTTTCAACTCCTTGCCCGATAGTTTTTGGCCGGGTATCACCTCTTTGGGAGCATCAGCCGTAACCACCACTTCGGGTAAGTGATGCAAACTGTCGAGTTTATTTTGAGCGAACGTTTTCCCTGCCGCAACCTGAAAACAGATTGCAGCAAAAAGAGTGGTTTTATTACATATATTCATCTTACCGAAAATTTAGCTTTCGGAAAGTGAGGTTTGGAAGTAGAGTTAACACACAATTGAAGTGTTCTTGTAAACAGAGTGACCCAAATAAAGAAAAACGGCTGTAACGCATGTTTGTTCTTCAAGCTCCAATCCCCCCCGAAAGCTATTAAACGTCAATGAATTTGGCAGGTCTTCTGACTTACTCCCGTGTCTGAACGCCTTCCCATCCCCAGGGGGGGACAGTGGCAATTGAGGTATTTGTTCGGCACGTAAGCGGAGCTTACAGCAGCGGGTCTGTTCAGGATTTTCACCTGATTCCCTTTTCATTGTTCACTTCGAAGCCGTGTGAAGTGAGCAATACCAAAATTCTATGCAAAGTTAAAATTATATTTTTACATACGAAAAGGTTTAAGGTAAGATTTCCAGAAAATATATGGCACCTTTTTGACAGTCTTTTTGATTATCATTAAAATATTTTATCAGGTATTTAATGATAACAGTCCGGTAAAATAGTGCCGAGAAGCCATGTAATCCATTAATTAGCAGCTAAATAGATCTATCCAAAACTCAGTAGTACTTTTTACTATTGCCGCCTGCCTGGCTAAGGCACGTATAACATGCAATAGTTCAAGGCAGAGGAAGAGGAAGAGGAAGAGGAAGATCCATAATACCTTAAAATCCCTCTATCACTCCCGTATAAAAACCCTTAAGACACCTGTTATCATTAAGAGCCAGAGAATATTTAAGGTTACAGGTGCCAGCCCCGTCAAGAATGCGGATCTTAACATTTCCACTCTGGAAACCGTTTCTGCTTGAACGATTACCTGTATATAGGATATTGTCTGCTTTTCCCTTCACACTCCACTCACCTTTAGATAAAGGTATAGTGAAAAGGGTGTCTTTCATTGTTTCGGGAAAGGACAGTTCTATAAAAAAAATTACTTTCGGACGAGTCGCCATTTGAATACAAATAAAATATAAACGAACCGTCGGATCTGATTGATTTTGAATTTCTGATAGGAATTTTCTGATCACCCAGAGTGAAATAATTATTGTTGCTTATTCCCATCTCTTCACCCAATTGGTCGCATGCTGTTACAAGCACTAAAAGGGCAGTCAATAATGTGCAAACAATTTTTTTTCATAATTTAATTGCTTTTTTTGTTTGTATGATAATTGTTTTTCAGTTTGCTACGTAATATTTTGAACATTTAATATAAATCAAACTCACGGAAGTAGTTTATTACAGAAAAATGCAATAAATGAATTTTGATATTCA
>JMBV01000414.1_pt1 | contig 13961 bp, 20 predicted proteins | sample 616531 | NCBI WGS metagenome assembly JMBV01 (sample SAMN02727904, study PRJNA239997) | anaerobic digester metagenome | biome: anaerobic digester; isolation source: mesophilic anaerobic digester inoculated with municipal waste water sludge... | place: Germany: Bielefeld University, CeBiTec ... | reverse complement strand
GGTTACCGATGCTAAGGGGGCGGTATGTGATGGAGGGTTGGTTAGCTGATTCTCATCAGATTGATTTACGTACACAACCGAAAGGTATCTATTTTATTAAGTTTACCGGCGACAATGTTCTCCATATCGAGAAGCTCGTTGTCAGGTAATCAAAGATGAAATAAATTAAAAAGCCCTGCCAATCGGCAGGGCTTTTTTTATTATCGCTCTTGAAGTGTTGCGATCTAAACAGGTTCTTGTACAATTTCTGGTACTTGTTCAGTTTATTTCATTTAACCATTAACGTCAAGCATAACCATAGCATGCGAATGCAAGCCTTCTAATAGGTCATCAGTTGTGGTAACATTATAATTAATGCCAGACGTTCCATTCCTAAAATACAGTACATCTGATCCAACGACCGGAAGCAAATTACACTTAGCTTGCAAACAGATGGTTTAGTAGATAAATGATCCACTATGTAATAATGACTAATGGTAATGTAAAAACAGATAATTTTTTTAAGTGAAAAGAGATATTGCAAAGCGGGCGCTAAAGCCTATTATGATAAATCTTCACCCTTAAAATGTAAACTCAAAATATAAAATAAGCCGCCCCCCCGGTTTAAATTTTTGATATTTAAATAATTAAGGTTATTTTGTTTTCAATATCCTTTTTTTAAAATCGTACGAGTGTTTTATTCAAAATAACAGTTGTATTTAATATGTCTTAGTCATGGAAGTAGTGATACAGATAGTATAGTCGGCAAGATTTTTATTTTCTGGCGTCAGTTTTGAAATTGAATCTTGCTCAACGGAAGCTATTGTAAGGATATTTAGGTCTGGATTATGTTTTTTTTCAGGTACCAATATATTCCTTCGAAATTATTTGAATGATAGGTGCCATTATAATGTATTATTATTGTTCCTTGTTGTAAATATTTCAGGATAAAATATGCCATGGTAGCATCTTTAACAGCTTGCGCTTTTGGTAAATTGTCGTTGGCGTGCGGCGATCCCATACCGCCCGTCATTTCCAACATTCCTTTGTAACCAGGAAGTTCAGGATTATAATCAATAGGTAATGGTGCTATAAATTTTTTTGCTTCATCACTTAGTTCCTCCAGCGCCTCAAATCCTCTTTGATGCACTATGGAAGCATAACGGCGGGGGATGTTACTGGCTATAAATTTGAGGTTATTATCTCTTGCGAACTCCATTAGTGGTTTATAATCAGTAGTGTAATTTTCCATAGTCTGGTATCGTCTTCGAAATTTCGTTGGCGAATAGCGCCAGCGGTATATTCGTCGAGCTGTAATTGGTTGTCGGCTTCAAACATTTCGGCTGCAAGTATTAGGTTTTCCCAACAGAAGCGTGAAGGTCTTTGGTTAATTCGTATTGCAGCCAGTGACAGACTGGGTTATTATGAAGCTCTCCAAACAAACCACGTCAGCTTTAGTGCATCATTGAGCAAAGTTTGGTATTTAACGGGTTTCCCATTTATGTTAAAGAGGTTATAAGCAGGTTTATCGCCTTTTAGTGAAGTAAGCGTTATAAAAATTATAAGAATTAAAGGATAATACTTAGTTTTCATGGTAAACTGTTTTTTTTATTTTTTTCAATTAGTTTTATAAGACTATTTCAGATTTCGACATTGCTTGCAATATTCCTGATTCGCCTATTATAAGAGTTATTATGTTGGGAGAGCAGGCTAATTTTGTCGCTATTGTTCTTCCTGATTCATCCATCCATGATAGCATGGTGCAGTTAAAAAGATTATTATGAATTCCAATGTCGCTTACTTTACAAATTTTAGTAGATACTAGTTGCATCTATTATTGTTTTAATTAATAAATCCGAGCTAATTTTCGACATTTTATTTATCTAATCTTGAGGCTTGGAACGACATAGGGAGAAGGTTTTCAATGCTGTTTGAAATAAAAACTCTTCCATTATCGCCTTGCATTATAACCCTTATATTTTTGTTGTTTCGGCTTTCTGCTTCAATCATTACCTGTCTGCATGCGCCGCAAGGAGGTGTTGGGTCTTTTATTTTGAAGTCAGAGGTTTTTGCTTTTATAGCAATCGTTTGTGGCGGATCGTCAGGGAAGTTGGCTGAGGCATAAAAAGGGCGACTCTCTCGGCACATAAACCGGAAGGGTATGCAGCATTCTCCTGATTGTTGGCAGTAACTATTTTGCCACTTTTAAGCCTGATGGCGGCGCCCACTTTATAATTGGAATAGGGTGCATAAGCATTTTCAGCAGCCTCTGCAGCCATCTCCAAAAGCTTTTTTTTCGTCATGGCTTAATTCGTTTTCGGAAGAGTAAAGCTCTAATTCAAGTATAAGCTGTATTTTTCCATATGCAATTTTTTTCGTAATGGTGCGAAAATACAAATATTCAGGAGAGTAATACTGTTCTTTTCCAGTTTTAAATAATGTCAGCTTAAAACTATTAATTAATACCTATTAATCGGCGAGTGTTGGAAATTTATGTTAAAACAAATGCCAAGCATGATATCGTATGATTAATTCATTGAAGATTTTTAGTTGTGCTTGAAAGAATGTTGTTGTACTCTTGTTGGTTACCAATCAATTCTATTGCTTTTTTTATCTCCGGATCGTTGCTAAGACTTGCCTTTATTTTGCCTTTCTGATAATAATAGCGGGTTGCAATTTCAATTTTAAGGATTTCGCTGATCTCATCTCTGTGTGTGATTATGTCTTCCGATTTATTATGCATTAGTTTTTTTTCTAATGCTTCTAATTCAGGTGTTACACTATTGAGGTAATGTTCTTTTTCGGTAATTTTTTTAAGCGTATTTACAGCAATCTCACTCTCTGTAGTATAGTCGAAATTTCGTGAATCAACAAATTTGATGAAATCGTTGTAAATATCATCTGTGATTTCAAACTTTTCCGGATCGTCAATTTTATCATGTTCCCTGCGAAATTTATTGGCATAATCAAAGATTATAAACTCTGTGAAGAGAGCTTGTGTTATTGAGTTGAATTTTTGTGGCTCTATTGTAACATCCGGATCAATACCGCCGCCATCGTACACTTTCCGGCCGCTTTTTGTTGTAAATTCCGAAATCAACGAATCGGGTACTTTATAGGCGTGTCCCTCCTCATCGCGATGTGAATAGTCAATGGCTTGAATACATCTGCCGCTTGGAATATAGTATTTGGCAACCGTGATTTTCAATTTTGATTTGTAGCTTAACGGCAGTACATTCTGTACCAATCCTTTGCCATAGGTTCGCTGGCCTATTATCACCCCCCCTCTGTCGAGATCCTGGATGGCGCCTGATACAATTTCCGATGCTGATGCTGATGCTCTGTCAACAAGCACTACAATAGGTATTTCAGTATCAAGGGGCTTGGTGTGAGTGCTATAAGATTTGTTTTTTTTGCTATATCTTTCCCTTTTGTGCTTACCACTAATTCACCTTTGTCAACAAAAATGTTAACGATATCAACAGCTTCATTGAGCAAGCCGCCACCATTGCCGCGAAGGTCTAAAATAAAACCTTTAAGGTCGTTTTTTTTCTTTTAGTTCGGTAAATGCTTTTTTTACTTCTCGTCCGGCATTTTGCGTAAATCCAGATAGCTTGATGTATCCAACTCCATTTTCGAGTATCCCATAGTAGGGGATATTATCAATTTTTACGTTTTCACGTTTTACAAGTACCTCAAATGGTTTGGCTGTTTCTTCACGGGATATTAGCAGGCGAATAGTTGTGCCGGGTTCTCCTTTTAAAATTTTGCTAACCTCTTCGGTATTTTTCCCTTTGCCGATTGTCCGTCAACTTCAAGAATTTTATCCCCCCCTGCTATCAGTCCGCTTTTATCAGCCGGAAATCCTTCATAAAGCTCTGAAATAGTAACAAAATCACCCTGTTTTTGAATGATAGCGCCAATGCCTCCATATTGCCCGGTAGTCATTAATGTAACATCTTCAATGTCAGCTTCGGGTATGAAATTGGTAAAGGGGGGGTCGAGTGTGCCAAGCATTGAATCTACGCCTGTTTTCATCAATTGCCCGGGGCTAATCGGATCAACATAATGAATGTCGAGCTGCTTATAGATCTCGGTGAAGATGTCGAGGTTTTTAATGATTTCAAAATCGTTGCTGCGATCCTGAGCTGTAAGGTGCAACGAAGAAAAGAAAAGAAAAAATAAAAATAATTAGGCGTCCATTAATTCGGTTCATTGTTATACTATTTTTCATTTGGCAGGTGTGTATTGTTTCCAATTATTAAGTGGTTTAAACGTTTTATGATTGATATTATTTTTGTGTTTAGGAGTGCAAAATCTGGTATGCTTTCTCCTATAAAAACAAGATTTACGATAATATGTTTTTCATGCTTATTTATCTTTTCTGTTAGTGGTGATTTGTTGATTCTCCAGCACTCGCGCATCAAACGTTTGATTCTATTTCTTTGAACTGATTTCTTAAATCTTTTTTTCGAAACAGAAAACATAACTTGAAGTGGCGATTTTAATCTTGCAATCTCCCTTCCTTCAATCTGAAAGTAAGTAACCCTGATAGGAAAGACTAAAAATGAGCTTCCCTCTTTAAAGAGCTTCTCAATGAGATATCGGCTGCAAAGCCTTTCATTTTCCTAAATCGTTGGCTGAGCTGCATAAATTTTCCATTTTGGCGATCACCAAGAGGATTTAACAGTTATTTAGCAAGATATTAACAAAACTGTTGTGAGATTACGATAATATCTTGATACCGTTTTCTTATATAGTTTTTCTAAATATTGGTCGAGCGCCATAGTCATCGAGGGAGCTGTTTTGGTTGGTGCATTGAGGTCGAGGCGCAATCCTGCATCTTTTACGGCTTTTGCTGTGGCAGGCCCAAAAACGCCAATCAATCTATCTTCTTGCTTAAAGTCAGGAAAATTTATTTTAAGTGACTGTACTCCAATAGGACTGAAAAAGATAATCATATCATATTTGTTGATATCAACATCCGACAGATCAGCAGCAAGTGTACGGTACATAACAGCTTTGGTAAATTTTACCTTATTGCTTTCTAACATTTTCGGGATGGATTGCTTATGGATGTCAGAGCAAGGAAAGAGGAATTTTTCGTTGGGATATTTTTAATGATCTCAAGAAGGTCATTAAAATTCTGGTGACCATGAAATATCTTTCTCTTTCTGAATTGTACATATTTTTGTAGGTAATACGAGGTTGACTCAGATATGTTGAAATATTTCATGGTTTCCGGCACTACCACACGCATCTCTTGACAAAGCCGAAAAAAATGATCAGCCGAGTTGCGGCTCGTCAAGATAACGGCAGTATGGTTCAGGATGTTGATCCTTGTTTTACGAAATTCTCTTGCAGGAACTCCTTCTATTTTTATGAACTGATGGAAATCCACATTAAGATCATACTTAGTGGCCAATTCATTGTATGGGTTTTTTTACCGCTTCCACTGGCTGCGGTTGTGATATAAGTATATTCTTGATCATCAATATAAAATTTGCTTAAACTCCTGACATTTAAGTTTTTATTGCTCAAAAACCCTTCCTGCGATTAATTTGTAAATAACTAACCAAGGAAAATTTCAAGCGTGCAAAATAGACAAATTTTTGATAAACCGAAAATTCTTCAAATCCTATTAATAGGGTAAGAGACCTGTAAGTTCTTAAAAGAATTAGAATCAATGCGATAGAAAAAAAATAAAATAGAGCGCAATTTCTGATCGGGTTATGGAGGAGAAATAACAAGGAATGGAATTAAAACAATTGTTCCAATAGATATTGTAATAAAATGAGTTGGTAAGGTATTCTTTGGTTATTGATTGAGTTTTGTAAATATGGCCAATTATCCAATGCGTAAGGTATTTTGCTGAAATTGTTATTGTAATGACTGTAAAGAAAAAAAAGTAAGTCTTATCAGCTCTTCAGCCTGATTATAGTAGCCATCGGTTAAAAATATTGCATCTGCCTGAAAAAGTAACACAGAAAAAGTAAGCATACAGGCAATAAATAAAAGTAACCTGACAGGTAATGGGAATAGCAAATTGTCACGAATCATTTGTTTGAAAAGTAACCTCGAATTGAACACTGATTTAAGGTTTTATAAAACCTTTACGTACAAGCCTGATGTAAATCAAAATACTTCCAGCAATGAGCAATGCAAAAATTGACTGATAAATCCAGGCTGTTCAATAGTTAAGGGCTTGATAATTACAGGTGTATCAGCATCTTTGGTGATAAATCTAACCTTTGGCGTAGTTTGAATTACATGGAAGATAGAGTCCTCTTGTTGAGTACTTACCAAGCAATGATCTTCTTCATAGCCTGTAAAAACTAAACATGCTTCAGGTAATGAATCCTGCATGGCGAAAAGAGTTGATTCGTCAGTCGTTGAAAAATAAAATTAAGAAAGCTCATAGCTAATTGAGCTTGGGAGCAAAATAAACTATTTCGTGCAGCGATATTTTATCAAATCTGTATATTTGATCTTTATTTTGTTAACAATAAATTGATTTTGCAATGTTAAATCTAATATTGTTTGGACCTCCCGGTTCAGGTAAGGTACACAGTCAATAAAATTGCTGAGTGTTTTAATCTGGCGCATATTTCAACCGGAGATATTCTCAGGTCGGAAATTAAAAATCAGACTCCACTTGGGCTTAAAGTTAAAGCTGTTATTGAAAAAGGTGAGCTTGTATCCGATAACCTCTTGATGGAATTACTTGAAAATGCCATTGAAAAAGAAAAAAGTAAAAATGGATTTATTTTTGATGGTTTCCCTCGTACTAACTTCCAGGCAATGGGCCTTGACACAATGCTTGAGAAGCGTAATACTTCTATTTCTCTTGTAATATCACTTGAGGTAGATCGTGATGAGGTGGTTAAAAGGCTGTTAAGCCGAGCGAAGCTTGAAGGGAGAGTGGACGATACTGAAGAAGTAATATCAAACCGGTTGCAGGTTTACCATAATCAGACAGCGCCATTGATTGACTTTTATAAAAAAAACAAAAGAAATTTGTCGAAGTTAAGGGTATTGGCTCTACTGATGTCATTTTTGACTCAATAAAAGAGATAGTATCGGCTTTAATATAACTGTTGTCGTTTTTAGGTAATCCTTATTTGTATTTGTGTTAAACAAACCTTAAAAAGATATTGGATTCGCCAAATAAATAGTTTAGCCTAAAACTGTTTTTTGTTGCTAATTCGGGTTAAACTATTTTTATGCAAGTATTTTATGCTCCGTAACGGTACGAAAAGTTTAAAAGAAGACAAGAGTATTATTCTATTTTGGTCATTAGTAAGACTCTCTGTTTCTGTGTTTTATTTCATTAACACTTCAGTTTTTTTTGAACTGGCAATGGTTGTGGTCTCAGTGGTAAGAAAAAGTAAGAAGCCGCTTTTAGTATGTATTGTTGCTTATTTAAAGTGTTAGTAATCAAAACGTAAAATGACCGTTAAGCTTTTCTTTTATCTTTTCTTAAATCTTTTTTTTGCATTGGTTTACAATATTAGGAACCCAATTACCTTAATAAGTGCATCAAAAATTTTATTTTTGCGTCAGTTTTTTTAATATTATCAATTTGAATATCAATTTAAAAGTAATAAACTTAATATTCCATTAATTTATGAGTAAAGACAAGTTGAAGTATGTTTACCTTTTTGGTGATGGCAAAGCTGAAGGCGATGCAACGATGAAAAATCTTCTTGGTGGTAAAGGAGCTAACCTTGCAGAGATGAATCTGATAGGCATACCTGTACCGCCGGGATTTACTGTAACAACTGAAGCGTGCACAATTTATAATGAGCAGGGACGCGATACCGTAGTTAAGCTTATCGAGGATGAGGTGCATAAGGCAGTCAAGAACTTAGAGAAGATCATGGGAACAAAGTTTGGCGATTCCAAAAATCCGTTGTTACTCTCTGTTCGTTCGGGGGGGCAAGGGCATCCATGCCTGGTATGATGGACACTGTGCTTAATTTGGGTTTGAATGATAAAGCTGTTGAAGGACTTGCATTGAAAACCGGTAATGATCGTTTTGCATGGGATTCCTACCGTCGTTTTGTTCAGATGTTTGGCGATGTGGTAATGGGACTTAAACCGGAATCCATTTTTGAAGAAGACCCCCCCTTTGAAGTGATAATACATCAATTAAAAGAAGAACGTAAGGTTGAAAAAGACTCTGATTTGACCACTGATGATCTGAAGGAGCTGGTTAAAAGGTTTAAAGCTACCATAAAGGAAAAACCGGTAAAGATTTTCCTACCGATCCATGGGAGCAGTTATGGGGGGGTTCTATAATGGCTGTATTTGATAGCTGGATGAATAAGCGTGCTATCACTTATCGCAAGCTTAATAATATTCCGGCTTCCTGGGGGGGTACTGCCGTGAATGTTCAGGCCATGGTTTTTGGTAATATGGGTAATCATTCGGCTACCGGTGTTGCTTTTACACGCGACTCAGCTACCGGTGAAAAACTCTTTAATGGCGAATATCTTGTTAATGCTCAGGGTGAAGACGTGGTGGCAGGTATCAGAACGCCACAGCAAATCACACTTGAAGGTTCAAAAAGGTGGGCTAAACTGCAGGGTATTAGTGAGCAGATGCGCGCCGCCTCTTTTCCTTCGCTTGAAGAGTTGATGCCGAAAGCTTACAACGAGCTGTTTAAATATCAGCGTAAATTGGAAAATCATTATAAGGATATGCAAGACCTGGAGTTTACCATTCAGGAAGATAAGCTTTGGCTATTACAAACACGTAGTGGTAAACGAACAGGGATGGCAATGGTAAAGATCGCAATGGATCTGTATCGCGAGAATAAAATTTCAAAAAAAATGAAGCTTTATTAATGATCGAGCCAAACAGGCTTAATGAACTGTTGCATCCCGTATTTGATAAAGCTGTTTTACAAAAGGCAAATGTCATTGCCAAAGGATTGCCGGCATCGCCTGGCGCTGCTAGCGGACAAATAGTTTTTAATGCCGAAGAGGCTCAAATGTGGGCAAATCAAGGTAAGAAGGTGATTTTAGTTCGTATTGAGACTTCTCCGGAAGACCTTGGCGGGATGAACGTTGCCGAAGGTATTCTTACCGCGCGCGGTGGGATGACTTCACACGCCGCAGTTGTTGCACGTGGAATGGGTAAATGCTGTGTGTCGGGTGCCGGAAGTCTTAAGATCAATTATAAAACAGAACAGTTAAAACTGATAACGCAAACCTGAAAGAGGGTGATTGGATTTCGCTAAATGGAACGACAGGCGAAATTTATGAAGGAAAATCGGCACTATTGATCCGGAGCTTAGCGGCGACTTTAATCGTTTGATGGAAATAGCTGACAGTATTGCGAAAATGGAAGTTCGTACAAATGCTGATACCCCCCCAAAAGATGCATTAAAAGCACGAAATTTCGGCGCTACCGGGATTGGGTTGTGCCGTACCGAACATATGTTTTTTTTGAAGGCAATCGTATAACGGCTATGCGCGAAATGATCCTTGCTGATGATGAAGAAGGTAGAAGAAAAGCTTAGACAAACTTTTGCCAATCCAGCGTAGCGATTTTGAAGGAATATTTGAAGCTATGCACGATTTGCCTGTAACAGTTAGGCTGCTTGACCCACCTCTACACGAGTTTGTGCCACATGATGACAAAGAGCAAGAGGAGATGGCCAAGGTGATGAATATTGATGTAAGTATTGTTAAAGCTAAGGTGGAGGCTCTGCATGAAATAAATCCAATGCTTGGACATCGCGGTTGCCGCTTAGGTAATACCTATCCTGAAATATCAGAAATACAGTCACGTGCCATTATTGAAGCTGCTCTTAATCTTAAAAGCGTGGTATAGTTACAAAACCTGAGATTATGATTCCGCTCACCGGTAGCCTTAGTGAAATGAAAATGCAGGAAGATATTGTTAGAGAGACCGTTGAGAAAGTGTTTGAAGAACGTAAAGATACAATCGAATATATGGTGGGTACCATGATTGAGGTGCCTCGTGCAGCCCTTTTGGCCGATGAGATTGCACAATCGGCAGAGTTTTTCTCATTCGGAACTAACGACTTAACCCAGATGACATATGGTTACTCAAGGGATGATGCTGGTAAGTTCCTTGGCGTTTATCTTGATAAAGGAATATTACCAAATGATCCTTTCAAATTCTTGATCAAGAAGGCGTTGGACAATTGATGCGGGTTGCTGTGAAAAGAGGTCGTGACGCACGTAAAAACCTAAAGATTGGAATTTGTGGCGAGCATGGTGGCGAACCTTCGTCAGTTGAGTTCTGTCATACATTAGGCTTCGATTATGTAAGCTGTTCCCCCCCATTCCGTGTTCCAATTGCAAGATTATCAGCAGCACAAGCTGTTATAAAAGAGAAGATGGCCAAAAAAGCCGGAAAAGTAACTAAGAACAAGAAGAAGAAAAGACCAAGAAGTAATCTAAATAATTAGACATTGGTTAGATTGAACCCCGATTAAGTATTTGATTACACTTAATCGGGTTATTTTTAACACACAGCAGTTGGATTTTGATAAAGTATGGCTTATGTTTTAGTAAGGCGCTAAAAAAAATTACAATAGTCAGAAAGGGTTTTTAAAGGAGTTGTTTCTGGATGCAGGTAAAAGGTTTTAGACACGGTAATAATTTTTCAATTCGACATCATTGCTATTGACAAAGTGGAGGTTGTATTTATAGAAGTTAAACCTCTCTTCACCATCAAGATATTAATACATGTCATGAAAGTATATGGAAAGTGAAGTAGTAAATGCCTGAATTTGAAAACAAGCCTTTTTATGGCGCTGTCGCTTTTCTTATTGCTAATAGCTCCAGTGATTATATGGCTGAGAAGATCGTCTAATTTGTAATCAGCGCTCCCAGCGGGAGCGCCTCCATTATCAATAATAAAGTTTTTACATCAAAGGCGTTTTAATCTATCTGTTGGTCTAAGAATTACTCATTGGATGATTTAAAGTTATCCGGCGAGGTTAACGGGTTATTGAATGTTTTCACTTTCCGGTAACCCGTATTCTTCAATCATTCTTATATCCAATGCTTCTAAGCTATCTAAGATAGGGTTGTATATTTCGGGGGGGATTACTGGTATGTGTACTCCGCGGGCATTGATTTTACCTTCGAGTATCATCTCCACGCCTACGGCAGCAGGTAAAGCTACTGTGCGGGCTATTGCTGTGTCGGTTGCTGGGGTACCAAATCGAGCATCCTCGATTTGATAACCTCTTTTGACCCATCGGGGTATGATGCCAGAAAAGTGTGTTGCATCACAACCATGTCGCGCTCGTTATAGCCTAGCATCATTTTACTGATCATCATATCGGAGGTGATTTCGTAGGGCGTATCTTTTCCCCCCGTCCCATTGGTTTGTCGTCAAATAGTCCGAGCCATTCCATAGCATCAAAGGCGTAGCTATCTGCTGGAAGATTAATATATTTCGCAGCTTTTTTTTCCGAATGTCGGTAGGATCTTTTTCGCCAATAAGTTTAGCTACAAAGCCGGCATAGGTCAGATTGGTGAAATCATATTCGTCGCTGGTGATCAGGTGCAGGCGTTTCATTGCGTCCAATGTTTCACACCATCTCGGGAATCGAAAGGTACCTCTGAAGATTGTTTTTGTTTCGGGGGGGATACCATAAATATTAATGTATGGGATTGAGTCGCGGTTTGGATAAACTTCAAGTTCGCCGACATCGGGAAAGTCAACGATGAATGGATTTTAAATATGTCTATCGGTTCAATATATATTTCTTTTCCTCTTTTAGGAAATGGCCATCGTTGTTACCGGCCATTACAACCCCTTTTGGGCTCCACGAGAATTTATAGTTAAAGGGGGGTTATCGCAGGCCTCCGGTGCAGGCAAAGCTCCACAGAGCGAATAAAACTCTTCTATTTTACCCTTTTTATTGTGAACATAGTCAATGATACGCATTGCCGACATGTGGTCAATACCCGGATCAAGTCCAAGCTCATTAAGAATGATAATTCCAGCTTTTTTTTGCTTCTGAATCAAGAGCTTGCATAGGTGGTTTTACATAAGATGTGGTAACCATGTTTTTCTTATGTGTGATACATATTTTGGCTACTATAACATGATATGCCCAGGGTAACAGGCTCACTATCAAATCGTGATCCTTTATCATGTCGTTTAGTCCCGGTTCATCATCTACTGTCCATGCGATAGATTTTCCGTTTTTGTGTCCGCCGATCATGTTATCGGCCTTTGATTTTGTGCGGGTTGCAACGGTGACATAGTAACCGCGTTCGAGCAGGTAGGCTACTATTGGCTTCACCACAAGACCTGCACCCAAAATGAGTACTCTTTTCATCGAAATTGATTTATAAATTGTTAAAAAAATATTAATGTCAATCGAGATATTTCTGAAGATACTGGTAATCAGGGGTTAGTTTCCCTTTATGGAGAATGAGCGCTCGTTTTATCTCTGGTGGAAGCTCTAATTTTTCGAAACTTACATTGTAATTAGCTCTTACTATTTCGGGGGATGAAATCAATAAGCGCGTCGCCAAATGCTTCTGAGGAGTCGCGCGGTAGTTCGCTGGGCAGGATATCAACAGCCATCACAAGGATACCATTTCCTTTAAAGCCCATTGTAGGGGTACGATTAACCGGATCATAAACAAATACGGGGTCTTCGATAGCGGTACCTTTATGAGTGAATTCAATCGAGCCATCGGGATCGCACGTAACATCGCCTATCACTTTGAGCTTCATATCACCTTTCTTATATAGCTGTTCTATATCGTCTTTTGAGACTAAACGTGGAAAATTCTCATCCCAATACATACAGTTCATTAGGATGGTGAGGTGAGGAAGGTATTTTGGAACGAGTTTTTATAGTTTTCGGGATGTTGATGAAATTCTTTTAGGCTAAAAGGTTTTCCTGGCTCAATGGGTTCGGTAATATCATCTTTATAAAAAAACGGTTTTGTATATCAGCTTGTTTGAATAATTTCCCGAAGCCTTGAGATTAATCAATTCGGCAGGTGTGATTTCTACAGCAGGTAATAAGTTGGCTATATGTTGCGAGCCTTTACTAACGTTTCCTCTACCTGTGAACCCTATGGTAAATGGTGCCATTTCGTCGGGTAATCCTTGAGCGCGTATTAGTTCACCAACTTCACGTATGGCCTGTTCGGCATCGGCAAGAGAATGGTAGTTTACTGACTGTTTGATCCTGAGGAATGGCGTTTCAACACCAAGCACTTTCATCCTTGCACCAAACGACCACAGGGAATTGATCATACCGGCCAAACCAGCAAAGCGGCCAAAAATATCAAACGCCTCCCCCCCGAATCGTCAACAATACGTTCGTAATCAATAAGATTACAACGTTTGCCCATCATTTCGGAAAGCATCGGCATATTGTAAGGCTGCCCCTTGATAACATGTGAAAAAAAGATGTAGGTCTTCTCCTCTTCAAACCACGATGCAGGAATCTCTTTTACTCCAAATATCACAGGTATTTCTGAGAGGTTGTCAGTTATTACTGCTCCTGCATGCTTGTATTCGTTTTCGTGAAATACTCTTTTAGATCGCTCCACATGTACTTCTATACCGTGCCCGACTAACTTTTTAACATGTCGGGGCGTTAAGGCGCTACGTCGCTCCATAAGGTATTTGTCTTCGTGCCTGATACCAACTTTTCTGTTCATAATCATCTTTTTAAAAAAATTACGCCACAAAATTACATAAAGTTGTTAGGTCGAATTGTGGTAGGAGGTAAATTATAAATGTTTTAAATAGATCGAAAGAAAAAGGAGAATGGGTGAGTGGAGGAGAAGCGATTTAACCTGATAAATGCTTTTACTGGATGTGAAGAATGGAGGCTTTAAAAAAAAATTCACTATTTAATTTCCTAATAATTAATATGTTATTAACTATGTTAAGTAAATACCCAAGCGAAAAATAGCGATTATTATTTTTTCTTTAATAATTATTCTATTTTTGCCGGCTGA
>JMBV01000413.1_pt1 | contig 13980 bp, 29 predicted proteins | sample 616531 | NCBI WGS metagenome assembly JMBV01 (sample SAMN02727904, study PRJNA239997) | anaerobic digester metagenome | biome: anaerobic digester; isolation source: mesophilic anaerobic digester inoculated with municipal waste water sludge... | place: Germany: Bielefeld University, CeBiTec ... | reverse complement strand
TGCTATATATTGATTAAGAGGTGTCTTAATTGTATAAAAACAAAGATAAAGGTTTTATAACAATACTTTCCTTATTGGTAATGGGAATTATATTGATTTCAAGTATGTTTTTGAATTATAGTTCTAATATAGAATATATGATTGTAAACTCCAGCAAGAATAATACTCAAGCATTATATTTGGTGGAGGGTAAGATATTAACGGTAATCAATAATCCTAAATATTTTGATAATATAATTTTACCTGGAGTAAAGGAATTTTTAAATATGGTAGGATTAAAGATGATAATAAAAGGCATATTATTTTAGATGATGAGGATTTAATAGAAGGGGGGGATAATTATAAAAAAAGTAAATTTAAGTTTTTATAGGGAAGAAAATAGAATTATATTGGAGCTACAAACTAATTCTACATATAACAATATAAAAAGAAATGGGGGGGTAGCAAAGCTAACAGTAGTTAATGAAATATTTGAAAGGGGGGGAATACCTATTATATTTCCTAGTGGATTAGAGGAAAAAGATAAACTATATAAGGAGTATATGGAATATTTGCAGCGAGAAATATATATACCACCCCTTGAAGAAAATATGATGGCAGTAGAAATAGATGATTATGAGATTATCAATATTTTGAAAAAGATAGACGGTAGAACTTATATTGAATTGTATAGAAACGATATAAAGTATCCTATAAAGAAATATTGTTTAGATAGGGATAAGATTTTTTTTATTAGTTAAAAATGATACTCAGAAAAATATTAATGTGAATATTTTATCTGATAAACCTGGTGAGGTTGTTAAATTAAATGGTATTATATATATTGAAGGGGGGGATTTTCGTATATATACAAATGTTGAGTTTTCTGGGATAGCAATTATAAATGATGGTAATATTAATGTAGAGTCAGATAGCAAACTGAAAATGAAGGGTATACTCTTAGTAGATGATGGAGAGAAATTGTTAGATGATGAAAAGATAGATATAGAATATGATTTGATGATATAAAAAAACACTGGTATATATTTACCTGGTTTTATAGATATTAAAATAAAATCTATAAATATATATTAGATAATTTAATTTTATGTAGGGAGGTAAAACTATTGAAACTTAAAAATTTAAAGGAAAAGCAAGTTATGGATACTATAGACAGAATAATAAGGGAGAGAGATGATATTTGTGATTGTGATAGATGTAGATTAGATATTGCAGCTATTGCTTTAAACAATTTAAAACCTAAATATGTGGTTACAGAAAAAGGTGGTCTTTATGCTAAAGTAGATATTTTAGATTATCAATATGATGTAGATTTGATAAAGGAAGTTACTCAAGCTATTGAAATTGTGAATAAACAACCTCATCATGAGTAAGGTGATAAATTTGAAAAATATTGTATTAATAGGCATGAGTGGAGCTGGCAAAACAGTGGTGGGTCAATATATTTCTAATAAACTTAATATGGAGTTTGTAGATACAGATGATATAATATTACAGAAGACAGGAAAAACTATAAAAGATATATTTGAAAAATTTGGAGAAGAATATTTTAGACAACTGGAAAGTCAAGTAATACTAGAAAATTGCTTAGAAGGCAATAAGGTTATATCCACTGGAGGGGGGGAGCTATATTAAAAGATATCAATAGAAAGGCCTTAAAAGAAAATGGTATTCTATACTTTTTAAAGGGCACCATTGAAACTTTAATATCTAATATTCAATCATCCCCATCATGGAAAATCATAGACCTTTATTAAATAAGGGTAGTCTATATGATAATATGCAAAATATGATTAGGGATAGATATAAACTGTATGAAGAAAGTGCAGATTATATAATAGATATAGACAATAAATCTATTAATGAAATTGGGGGGGATGAAATAATTTTTATATTTAAGCAATAAGACTATTGTAGTTAGCTAAAAGGATTGATATAATTATATAAGTAGAACAAGGGGGGGAAGATATAATGAAAATATTAATAATTCATGGTCCTAATATGAATCTATTAGGGAGAAGAGATAAATCTATATATGGAAATTATACACTAAAAGATATAGATAATCTTCTCAATGATAAAGCAAAGGAATATGGTATGGAATTATATATATTTCAATCCAATTTAGAAGGGGGGGAGATTATCGATAGACTACACAAAAGTATAGAAGAAGATATCAAGGGTATTGTAATTAATCCTGGAGCATATACTCACTATAGTATAGCTATTAGGGATGCTATAGAGATATTGGATATTCCAATAATTGAAGTACATATATCCAATATATATGCTAGGGAAGATTTTAGAAAACAGTCTGTTATTGCTCCTGTTTGTACAGGTCAAATAACGGGATTAGGTATATATAGCTATGTGTTAGCTTTGAATGCAATATATATGATGATTTAATAGTTATTTTAAGGAGGATTTATATGATATCTGCAGGAGATTTTAGAAAAGGCATCACATTTGAAATGGATGGAGAAGTATATGAAATTATTGATTTTCAGCATGTAAAACCAGGGAAAGGTGCAGCTTTTGTACGAACAAAGATAAGAAATGTCATGACTGGAGTCACAAAAGAGACTACATTTAACCCTAATGATAGGTATCCATTAGCTCGTATAGAGACTAAAGAGATGCAATATTTATATAATGATGGTTTACTATATTATTTTATGGATAATGAAACCTATGAACAGTTGCCTTTAGAGAAAGACCAAGTAGAAGAAGCTATTATGTATATTAAAGAAAATGATAATGCCATCATTAGTTTTTATGAAGGTAAGCCTTTTAAAGTAGAAGCTCCAAATTTTGTTGAATTAGAAGTCACTCATACGGAGCCAGGAGTAAAAGGGGGGGATACAGCTACTGGTGCTACCAAACCTGCTATTGTTGAAACTGGTGCTACGGTAAATGTTCCTTTGTTTGTAAACATAGGAGATAAGATTAGAATTGATACTAGAACAGGTGAGTATTTATCAAGGTTATAGGTAATGATATAAATATATAATTAATTTATTAAGGGAGGGATACTATGGATTATCTATATCAAAAAGTAGCCTATTTAAAAGGTTTAGCAGAAGGAATGGAAATTGAGGAGGAATCGAAAGAAGGCAAATTATTGATAAATATTATCGATGCTTTAGAAGAGTTTGCCCATGTTATAACAGATATGATTGAAAACTATGAAGATTTAGAGGAATATGTAGAGTATATTGATGAGGATTTATCAGATGTAGAAGATGAAATATATGGATATGATGAGTTTGACGATGAATATGATTATTATCCCTTTGATAATTTTGATGAAGAAGATTTAGAGTCTGTTGAATTTGACTGTGATTGTTGCGAAGATGAGATTTTAGATGAATTTGAAGAAAAAGAATAGTGTTAGTTTTTAAATAAAGACTTAAAGCTTTAAAGCTTTAAGTCTTTATTTTTTTTGCATATTATTTTAGCTTGTTCATATTTATATATAAAGGAGGGACATGTTATGAGAAATAAAGATATTGAGAAATTTAACAATGTTTTAGAATATATATGCTTAGATTTAAAAGAGCCACTGAATGCTTTACCCTCAAAATACAAAACAAAAATAGAAGAGATAAGACTTAGAATTGGTTGTCCACTTATTATAAGCTTTGAAGGGAAAGATTATTTTTTTTAGATCTCCAGGGTAATCCTACAACTAATTATGATAAATGTATAAAGGTAAATAAAGAAAATATTATTAAAACTTTTAAATTGATTAGCAATTATTCTATTTATGCTTTTGAAGAAGAAATAAGGAATGGGTTTATCACACTGAAAGGCGGACATAGAGTGGGAATTACAGGAAAAGTAATATATAGAGGTAATATTATTGATACCATAAGAAATATTTCTTCTTTAAATATTAGAATAGCAAGGGAAAAAAATAGGAGTTTCTACAAATATACTAGAATTTATTATATCTCCATATAACAGAAGCATATATAATACATTAATAATTTCTCCACCTCAATGTGGAAAGACCACCCTTTTAAGGGACATTATTAGGAATTTAAGTGATGGTTATTGTTTATTAAATAAAGGTTTTAAGATAGGAGTTATTGACGAGAGATCAGAATTAGCAGGTATGTATAATGGTATTCCTCAACATGATATTGGTCTAAGAACAGATGTACTAGATGGATGTAACAAGAAGGATGGGACTATTATGTTATTAAGAGCCATGTCTCCAGATATTATTGCTATGGATGAGATTGGAAGTACATCAGATGTGGAAGCAATCCATGAAATCCTTAAAGCAGGAGTAAAGGTTTTAGCTACTGTTCATGGAAAGGATATACAAGATTTAGTTTCTAGGAGGAGTCTAAATGTTCTAATAGAAGATAAAATATTTGAAAGATATATTTTTTTTAGATAATTCAAAGGGAGTAGGGACTATAAAGGAAATTTTAGAAGGAGAAAATTTTACTTCTATTTTAATGTAGAAAGAGGTTGCCTATGATTATTATGAAATTTTTAGGGGGGGGACTATTAGTTCTTATTTCCACTAGTTTAATTGGATTTTTCTATGGAAACCAGTACTCCAATAGATTAAACAACTTAGTTTATATGGAACAATGTATTAAAATGCTAGAAACTGAAATTGTCTATGGAGCAGTACCTTTACCAGAAGCAATGTTAAATGTATATAAAAAAAAGGTAATAAGAAGGTTTCCTTCCTTTTCAAAGAGATTAGAGATCATATCATAGAAAACAAAGTTGAGGAGGTATATTACAGCTTTTATGATTTAAGGCATATTTTGAAAAATGATTTAAATTTTAAACAACAAGACATAGAAATAATATTATCTTTGGGAAGGGTGTTAGGAACTTCTAATAGAGAAGATCAAGGGAAAAATTTCCAACTAATATTAAATCAAATTATTATATTAGAAAAGGAGGCAAAGCTAGAAAGGGATAAAAATGAAAAGATGTTTAAAAGTTTAGGGGGTCTTAGTTGGCCTTGCTATAGTAATAATACTTATTTAGAGGAGAGAGATAGTATGAATGTTGATTTAATTTTTAAAATAGCAAGTATAGGGATATTGTTGTCTATACTTCATACCCTTTTAGATAATGCGGGAAAAGAAGAATTTGCTTTTATTACTACTTTAGTAGGTGTGGTTATAGTATTTGGAGCAGTAATAGGTCTAATAAGTAAATTATTCGACAGTATTAAAACCCTGTTTCAACTATATTGATAGGAAGTGATTATATGGAGATTGTACAAATCGTATCTATAGGAATCGTTTCTACTATATTGGTGGTATTACTACGTCAGTGGAATAGACCAGAGTTTGCCATAATAATTAGTATAGTAACAGGGATATTTATAATTTCTATGTTATTAGATAAATTGAAATTTATAATTGATACATTAAGTCAATTAACTAGATACACAAATATAGAGTATGGATATTTTACCACTATGCTCAAAATCATTGGAATTGCATATATAGTAGAATTTGGAGCTGAAATATCTAGAGATGCAGGAGAGGATGCTATTGCTTCAAAAGTGGAATTAGGTGGGAAGATTATTATAATGGTACTTGCTATGCCTATATTATTGGCTTTAATGGATCTTATTATAAAAATACTTCCATAAAGGTGAAGAGATGTTTAAAAATACTAATTTTTTTTATTGAAGACAATTTTGTTTTTATTTATAATTACCTTCTGCTTTCATAGTAAATCTATGGCTGAAGAAAATATTACAGATAGAATTATGAGGGAGCAATTAGAGAATTTAAATATTAGGGAACTTGAATTAATACTAGATGATATAGTAAAATCTACAGATGATTATTATCCTAAAATAAATATAAAGGATAGCATTATATCTTTATTAAGAGGGGGGGATAATCCACTGGACTTTAGAAGGATAAGATCATTTATTATTAAAGTATTTTTTTTCTGAAATAGTTGACAATATTATAATGGTTTCCCAAATATTAGTAATTATTATAGCTAGTTCTATACTTACCAATTTGCAGAGTAGTTTTGAGAAGGATACTGTAGGACAACTAGCCCATTATACTTGTTATGTTATTTTAGCCATGATGATTGTTAATAGTTTTACTGTATCCTTGAATCTAGGTAAAAAAAACAGTAGAGCAAATGGTAAATTTTATGCAGATAATATTACCTCTTTTATTGACTTTATTAACAGCAGCTAGTGGAGTTACTACAAAGTTATTATTTCATCCTATGATAATTGGAAGTATAAATATCATCGGGTCTATAGTTAAAGAGTTGGTGTTTCCATTAATACTATTTTCTTTTATCATAGGAATAATTAGCAATATATCACAGAAAGTTCAGTTTTCTAAATTATCAGAATTGATTAGACAAATAATAATCGTAATAATCAGTTTATCTCTGACTATATTTATTGGAATAATTACCATATATGGCATAGGCACAAAAGTAGATGGAATAACTATAAGGACTGCTAAGTATGCAGTAGATAATTTTGTACCTATAATCGGGAAATTTTTATCTGATGCAGTAGAAACTGTTATTGGCTGTTCAGTAATATTAAAGAACGGAATAGGAGTTATTGGTTTAATAGCATTGTTTTTAGTATGTGTAGCTCCCGCAATAAAAATAATGACTTTAATGTTTATATATAAATTTGTTGCAGCTATTATACAACCAATTGCCAGTGAGAATATCATTAATTTATTTGTTGAAGTAGGAAAAGCTCTTTTGTTAGTTTTAATAGGAGTGCTGTCAGTAGTTATTATGTTTTTTTATAACTATTACAATTATAGTGGAAGCAGGAAATACTGCATTAATGCTTAGGTAGGTGATAAGATGAAATTGGTTGTTTTTTTTAAGATATTGGATACAAGATATAATTTTTGTTTTCATAATTATTTCTATTATGGAAATAATTCTTCCTAGTAATAATATGAAAAAAATACATAAATATGGTAGTAGGTTTTTTTGATAATTATTGTTATAATTTCACCCTTCATAAAGTTATTATCTAAAGATTATAATATGGACAAAAATATTTTAGAGAAACATATAGAAGTGGAGAACTTTGCATTTAAAGAAGAAGGAAAATTATCATCAATACATGAGCAACAGATTAAAGAATTGTATATAGAAAAGATGAAATTAGAGATAGAAGAGTTTATTGATAAGACAAGCAATTATCGTGTGGTAGATATGGAACTTAATATGGATGAAGAAGAATTAGGAAAGTTAGAAGGATTGGAAATAGTAATAAGGGAAAAAAAAGGAGGAAGAGGAAATAGAAGATTTCAGAGGAAATATTACTCCAGTAGAAATTCAGGATGTGTTAATAAATAAAAATAATGAGAAAACTAAAACCTATATTGAACTAGAAGAGGGAGATTGGCTTAAAGATGAGATTTCCCAAAATTTTAATATTCCAAAAGAAAATATAACCATAGCTTTAAATATTTTAAAGGAAGGTGAAATTGGTGGAAAAGCTAATAGATAAAATAAAAAAAACACTTAGAAACTATAGATAACAAAAAAACTTATTAATAATTTATTCATAATCCTTATATTAGGAATCATACTTTTAATAATAGCTAATATATTTATAGAGAATAGGAATAGTAATGTTATAACTAATTTAGAATCAGCTACTATTGAAGGAAAATTAGAGGCTATGGAAGTAGATTATGGTGTGCTATTAGAAAAAAAATTAGAAGATATATTAAGTCAATTAAAAGGTGTGGAAAATGTTAGAGTCATGATAACTTTGGAAGATACAGTAGAAAAGATTCCTGCTTTTAATACTACAAAAAAAACAATGAAACTACCAATGAGATAGATGCCCATGGAGGCACAAGAGAAATTATAAGAGATGATATGACTATTCAGGTAGTCACTAATAGTGAAGGAGGGATGATAGTTTTAAAGGAGATTAAACCCAAGGTAAAAGGTGTAATAGTTGTAGCTCAAGGAGCTGAGGACATAGAGGTTAAGGAAATGCTTTATGAAGCGGTTAAAACCGTATTAGGCATATCTGGAAATAGAGTGGAAGTATATTCTAGTAAATAGGAGGGATGTGGATGTTTTCATTAAAGAAGCCAACAATAATTATAATTTTAATTGTATTACTGGTAGTCACTGGCTATATTAATCACAATCTTACATTAAAAGCCTCATCAAAGGTTTCTAACGAATATCAGAAACATGAGGAGATGGAATTGACAAAAAAATTAGATGGGAATGATAAAGAACTAGTTGAAGCTATATCTGAAGGGAAAGAAGATGATGATATAGATGATATGGAAATATTGGATACAAAAGATGAAAATGTAGATAAGATTTCAAAAGAAGCTAATTCTAATATTAGCCAGGCTATAAGCAAGGAAGATAGCTTGCGTTCTAAAAACTATTTTATAGAACAAAGATTATCTAGAGATAAATTAAGAGCAGGATTGATAGATAGATTAAATTCTATAGTAGAGAATGAAAAAAAACCTCTGAGGATGTAAGGACTGAAGCACAAAAAAAGATAATGAGCATAGGGGGGGATATGCAGAAAAGGAATTGACTATAGAAGGATTAATAAAAGCTAAAGGATTTGAAGAAGCATTAGTCTTTATAACTGAAGAGAATGCTAAGATAGTGGTGTCTAAAGATGAACTTACAGAACAAGATGTGGTCAAAATTTTAGATATTGTTATGGGGGGGGAAACAAATTTAGACTCTTCTAATATAAAAATTATGAAAAAGAATTAGAAATGTTTGTAAAAAAACCCTAGGCTTTGATATAATAATTTTAAAGAGTTTCAGAATATAGGGGGGGAGGTGTTTATAGTGACAGAATTTGCAAACGATGAGAAAATGGAATATGGTACAGTAAAAATTGCTAATGAAGTTGTGGCTATAATAGCTGGTTTAGCAGCTACTGAAGTTGATGGTGTTGCTGGAATGAGCGGTGGGATGACAGCTGACTTTACAGAAATGTTAGGGATGAAGAATTTATCAAAGGGTGTTAAGGTAGAAGTTGGCGAGAAAGAAACAGCTATTGATATATTTATTGTTGTGGAATTTGGTTCTAAGATTTCTGAGGTGGCAACTAATGTACAAAAGAATGTTAAAGAAACAGTAGAAACTATGACTGGTTTAAGGGTAGTAGAAGTAAATGTAAATGTACAAGGGGGGGTTAATATACCAAAAGAGGAACCAAAAGAAGAAATGGAAACACGAGTAAAATAGTATATTACCCTCTGGAATCCAGGGGGTAATTTAAATGTTATTTGGGAGGATGAAGCTAATTATGAATATTATAGATAAAATAGTGCTAGTTATTTTCTCATTATGTATTGCTATACTTTCTTTAGCTTTAGCATTGTTTCCTTTTCAAGGAATTGAGATGATTTCTAGAGACAATGTATACATGTTGATAGATAACATGATAGGCAATTATATATATACCATAATAGGAATTATATTTTTATTAGTTTGTATAAGATTTATTGTTATAACCTTTAAAGGGAATAAGGCTAAGGATAAAACCACTTATTTGATACAAAGAACAGATCATGGAGAAATAAATATATCATCTGAAACCGTAGTTGGATTAGTAGAATCTGTTTCTGAACAATTTACTGGTGTTAGGAATATAAAAACTAGAGTAGATATATTAGAAGGTCAAATTTTTATTAATCTTAAAGGGGGAAGTAATTCCCGAGATTAATATACCAAAAACTACTGAAGAGCTACAATTAAAAGTAAAGGAACATGTAGAAAACTGTACTGGAGTCAATGTTAATGAGGTAAAGGTATTGATTACTAATGTAACTGCACCTATAAGAAATGTAAAATAATGTAGAGGTGTTGGTAAATTGTCTAAACAAATGTTTAATAAATTTATAGAATTGATCAAAGGTCATAAGGGCAAGTTTTTTTGGTTCTATTATAGGGTTTATAATAGCTATATTGGTTTTAAGCATAGGATTTTTTTTAAAACTTTGTTTATAGCTTTGTGTACTTGGTTAGGATATTATTTAGGTAGCAGATTAGACAATAAAGAGAATTTTAAAGAAATGATAGAAAAATTATACCTAGTAGGAAAGAATAATTAAAGAAATTATCTGGGAGGCAAAGGATGGGTAGAAAGTACGCGAGAGAATCTACAATGAAATTATTGTATCAAATGGAAATAAACTCAGATTTCTCAGAAAAATCGGTCAATATTTTTTTGAAAACAACAATTTTAATAAAGAGGAAAAAGCTTATATTGAAGATGCAATTAATACTATATTAGATAATATTGATTTGATAGATTCGTATATAGAACAAAATATTCAAGGGTGGGGGGGAATACATAGATTGGCTAGGATAGATTTATCTACCCTTAGAATAGCAATCTATGAGATGCTATATAGAGATGATATTCCCATTGAGGTTTCAATTAATGAAGCTATAGAGATTGCTAAAAATATAGTACAATAGAGTCTGCCAAATTTATCAATGGAGTTTTAGGTGGATTTGTAAAATCGAGGGATAATATATGACCCAATATTTTATTGGAATAGATACTTCTTCATATACAACTTCTCTAGCAGTTATAGATGGAGAGGATAATATAATATTGGATTTAAGAAAAGTACTAGAAGTAGAAAAGGGGGGGAAAAAAAAGGGTTAAGACAGCAAGAAGCTGTATTTCAGCATATCCAGAATTTGCCTTTATTAATAGATTATATGGCTCAGCATATTGATATTAGAAAAATAGAAAAAAATAGCATGTAGTAATAAACCTAGAAATCTGAAGGAATCATATATGCCTGTTTTTGTTGTTGGTAAAGGACAGGCTTTTGTTCTGTCTAAAGTTTTAAATATACCTTATAAAGAATTTAGTCATCAAGAAGGCCATCTAGGTGCTGGAATGATAGATAGTGGATTTAATGATATTGATAAATTTATAGGGATTCACATTTCAGGAGGGACTACTGAAATGTTGTTAATAGAAAACATAGAGAAGGGTTTCCAAATAGATATAGTGGGGGGGACTCTTGACATAAGTGCAGGTCAACTTATAGATAGAATAGGGGGGTTGAGATTGGCTTAGATTTTCCATCTGGGAAAAAGATGGACCAAATTTCTCAATGGGGGGGAACTAAATTGGATTTAAATATACCAATAAACATTAAAAATGATATCTGGTTTAATCTATCTGGGATGGAAAACTATTTTAAAAATATTATTAAAAATTCTGAATATCAGCCTGAAGATATTTTAATGACCTTATTCTATACATTATCTCAATTTTAGAGAAAATCATTTTAAAGGGTTGTAATATCTATGATATAGAAAATGTATTGGTAACTGGAGGAGTGGCAGCTAATAGTATTATAAGAAGGGAATTAAGTAAGCAGTTGTATAAAAAGGGATTAATCTATATTTCCCTAAACAAGCTTGTGTACAGATAACTCCGTTGGTATAGCATATTTAGGGAAGATTAAAAAGTAATTTAGTAGGTGATATATTTGGTAACAAAACCATTAAAGGTAAGTGAAATAAATCAATATATTAAAAAGATGTTTTCAAGAGATTTGATTCTTTCAAACGTTAAAGTAGAAGGAGAAATTTCAAATTTTAAACACCATTATAGTGGACATATGTATTTTTCTTTAAAAGATGAAAAAGGGAAAATAAAATGTGTAATGTTTAAATCAGATAACCGTTTTTTTAGAGTTTCAGCCTGAAGATGGATTAAAAGTAGTAATTACAGGATATATTTCTGTATATGAAAAGAAGGAGATTATCAACTTTATGCAAAGAAAATAGAAAAAAAGTGGTTTAGGGAATTTATATGCAGCTTTCGAGGAATTAAAAGAAAAATTAGAAAAAGAAGGTTTATTTGACTCTACAATTAAAAAAAAGAAATACCTTCTATGCCTAGAAAGATTGGAGTAGTCACTTCTTCTACTGGGGGGGCTGCTATTAGGGATATTATCACAGTAATTAAAAGAAGATATCCTATTGGAGATATATTAATATATCCAGTATTAGTTCAGGGAGACTTGGCACCTAAAGAGATATGTGAGGGTCTTAATTATTTAAATAGTAGGGAAGATGTAGATGTGATTATTACTGGACGTGGTGGGGGCTCTCTGGAGGAGTTATTTGCTTTTAATGATGAAAAGGTGGCTCGTACTATCTACTCTATGGATAAGCCTGTAATTTCCGCAGTAGGTCATGAAACAGATTTTACAATAGCAGATTTTGTTGCAGATTTAAGGGCGCCTACACCCTCAGCTGCTGCAGAACTAGTTACTCCTGACTTGGACAAACTGATAGATGATTTAAAGGATAAATTTGATAGGCTAAATAGAGTATATCATTATAGACTAAAGGATTGTAGTATAAAATTAAAATACATAAAGAGAAGCTTAGATTATTACAATCCTATAAATCAATCTAGGGAAAAAAACTCAAGAACTAGATAATTTGTTTAGAAATTTGATTAATTTAATGGAAAGTAAAATTGATAGAAACAAGGACCATATAGAAAATCTTAAAAGTAAGATTAATTATTTAAACCCAATATACTATCTAGATAAAGGATATGGTTTATTATTGGATAAAGAAGGGAATAAAATTACTAGTATAGAAGATGTAAAAATATATGAAAATCTAGATTTAATAATTAAAGATGGTATGTTAACGGTGGAAGTGGTTAAAATTAACAAAGGAGAGTTTTATCATGGATAATTTTGATATGAGTTATGAAGAGGCTATAAAAGAACTAGAAGATATTTTAGAGGCTTTGGAAAGGGAAGACATAACATTAGAGGATTCTTTAAAAAAAGTTTAAAAGAGGAGTAGCACTATATAATTATTGTAATGGAATATTAAAAGATATAGAAGGTGAAGTGAAGATATTACTTGAGGATGATGAAGGGAATATGACTGAAGAGGATTTTCAAATGGAGGTATAGTCTAATGGCATTGGCTGAAAAAAATCGAAGAATTTAGAAGTATAATCGATGATGAATTAAGAAAAATATTTTATAAAAAAAACTGGTTATCAAGAGATTATATTTGAATCTATCAATTATAGCTTATTTACAGGTGGTAAAAGGATAAGACCAATTATATTATTAAAAAGCTGCGAAATGTTTAGTGGGGGATTATGAGGATGCCCTTCCTTTTTCACTAGCAATAGAAATGATACATACTTACTCTCTTATTCATGATGACCTTCCTTCTATGGACGATGATGATTTTAGGAGAGGCAAGCCAACTAATCATAAAGTATATGGTGAAGCTATGGCAATTTTAACAGGTGATGGATTGTTAAACCTAGCTTTTGAGACTATGATAGATTATACCTTAAAATACTCAAAGGATTTTGAAGATTATTCTAGATACACATGGGCTATGAAGGAAATAGGAAATTACTCTGGAGTATATGGAATGATAGGGGGGGACAAGTAGTGGACTTATTATCCAATGAAATGTCCATGGATGAAGATAGGCTTATGTTTATGTATAGATGTAAAACTGCTGCTTTAATTCAGGCCTCTACCGTAGCAGGAACTATATTAGGTGGTGGAAATGATGAGGATGTAGAAATATGAGAAAATACGGATTATATTTGGGATTAGCCTATCAAATAAGGGATGATATATTGGATATTAAAGAGGATGATAAAATAGATAAATTAACTTATCTAAGCTACTATGATATAGAACATGCAGAAAAAAATACAGGATTTTAGTAAAAAAGCTATAGACATATTATATAAATTTGACGATAAGGATGTCCAATTTCTTGTAGATATGACAAAAGTTTTAACAAATAGAATGTATTGAACTTATATTGAATATTTATAAATATTATGCTATAATTAATAAAGCAAAGAGTGGCACAGTATTCTAGTCAACACAGCTAATCTCGAGGGCGGGGGGGCTAAAAATCCGTCGAAGGGCATATCGATGAAGTTCCTTG
>JMBV01000412.1_pt1 | contig 14006 bp, 20 predicted proteins | sample 616531 | NCBI WGS metagenome assembly JMBV01 (sample SAMN02727904, study PRJNA239997) | anaerobic digester metagenome | biome: anaerobic digester; isolation source: mesophilic anaerobic digester inoculated with municipal waste water sludge... | place: Germany: Bielefeld University, CeBiTec ... | reverse complement strand
ATATCGGAGTCTATTTTTTTTCCGTTCATATCTCTATTATTTGCTGCTTATCATCCCTTTCCTTTTAACGATAGCTATTTTAATTATTTGGAGAAAAGAGATGAAAAAGCGTGCTGATGTCGAGTTAATGAGGAATCTTAAATCAAACAAAATAGCGCGTAAACGCTTGAAGCAAGCGAATATATTTATGAAAGCCGGAAATGAGAACGAATTTTACAATGAAATTGCCCGTGCTTCATGGGGGGCTATCTTAGCGATAAGCTTAATATCCCTGTGTCAGAGCTTTCTATGGATAATGTCAATTCAAGATTATTGGCTAAAGGCTTGAAAGAGGAGACAATCCAGCAGTTCATCGAAACCCTTAAACAAACGGAGTTCGCTCGTTTTGCTCCCGGCACTAAAGACGAAAATATGGAACGCCTCTATTCCGGAGCGCTTGAAATAATTACTAAGATTGAAAAAGAATTAAAATAGACGCCAAATCATGAAAAAGAGTCTAATAATTGTTTTCCTGGTTTTTGGTTCTCAACTATTTGCTTCAGATAATCTCTTGCTAATAGAGCAAGCCAATAAATATTATGACGAGAGTGAATATTCTTTGGCAGTCGAAACGTATGAAACCATAATCAACAATGGATTTGAGTCGGATAAGCTGTACTACAACCTTGGCAACGCTTATTTTAAACTCAACAACCTTCCAATGGCTATATTTTATTACGAAAAAGCCAAAAAGCTTAATCCTTATGATGCTGACATACTTTTAATCTTGAGATTGCCAACGGCAGGATCATTGATAAAATAGAACCTGTCCCTCAGTTTTTTTCTATTCAAATGGTGGGATTTGTTGGTCAAATCACGTACGATGGAGCAGTGGGCGAGAGTTAGTATTTTCTCTTTTATCATATTTCTGGTAATGGCGCTTGTGTTTTTATTAGCAAGGTTAGTTTGGTTACGAAAAACTGGTTTTTGGGTAGGAGTTTTATCATTAGCTTTATTTATCCTGTCGTTTATATTAGCCAATCAACAATATAATTCTTTTAATCATCGCTCCGAAGCTATTATTTTTACTCCAACAGTAACGGTTAAAAGCTCACCCAGAGATAATAGTACCGATATTTTTGTTATCCATGAAGGTTTAAAAGTCCAGTTGACTAATCAGGTAGGCGATTGGTATGAGATAAAAATTGCCGACGGCAGTAAAGGCTGGATAAAAGAGAATGATGTTAAGCTGATATAAAATGCCTCATGTGAGGCATAAATTGAAAAGATTATTTTTAAAATCCAAGCTTCGAATTTAATCCAGCGGGTAAACCTTTTTTTTATTTACTACGATAAAGCCAGTGTTCAATTTTAAAAATGCAGATGAAAGATGAAGTGTCTGATTACCAGCTTCACATACGTTCTTTGCTATTAAATATTCAGTTCCATTTTTGTCCTTGCTTATCCCCGAAATCAACAAATAATTTTGTTCCGTTTTAGCCGAAGTTTCAAGAACAGCTTGACGTTCTGTGTTTGTTATTGTCTTTTCGGGTAGCGGGTTAAAGCTGTTTTCGTCAGTCTCATCGCCCTGTGTAAGGTCGGCAATTTTTCCATCAGGGACAATGGCTACTTTTTCCGCATCATAGATCATTTCATCGGGTAGGCTGCCATACCATATTGTGCAATATCCATTATTTACAGCAGACTGAATCACACTTACAAGAATATCTGGATTAACATTGTAAGCCTGACTTTTATTCCAGTTATTTTTGCAGTTAAGGGTGATTTTTGTATCCATTGCCGATTTGTCATCTGATGTTAGAGTAACAAAATCGGATGCTTTTAAACCTGATTGGGCAGCAAATGATTTTGGAGTATAGTCTTTGCCTTCATAATTGAAATTGATACGGGTTTCGCCTAAATAGCGGTATAGTGAGGCGTTGAAAGTGTTTTTCCAGTTTTCGGTAAAGTTACCGCCCTCTTTTTCCATCACCATGTGTAGAGTGGCTCTTATTATAGCATCCATTTCACCTGATGAGGCTTTTTCAGGTTTATCTTCCGACTTCATGTACATTGATTCTGGAGCCATGCCATACTCTTGCATAAGAGTAAAAACATCTTGTGGTAAGCCCTTTTCGTCAACATAAATAGCGCCCTTGGAACTGACATGAGCATTTGCTTTTAACTTGTACAAATCGGTGATAAATGTCATTTCAGAAAGGTCAATTTCCTGATTTCTATTTTTAATCCATTCAGCTTCAAGTAATGCTGTGCCGGCATTGGCCCAGCACGAGCCTGTTCGTTGAATATCTTTGGAAGGAGTTGTCTTGATCTGTTTTACCGTTTTAATATTGTAAAACGTCTTTTGTGCCGAAACGCTACCCACTACAACTAAAAAGATAATACTGTAATGGCTAATCTTGAAAAATTTTTCATTGGAATTTATGATTTTGGTTAATAATTGTTGTTTTGTTTAAATTGATTGCAAAGGTAGTACTTAAAGCAGATGTTGTACCAAATATTGTGCAAGAATGAAAATGATAAAATTGCCTTATTCAAAATTGACTATAATGATTATTTTTGCTCTTTTAGGATGAAAGTAACTTACCGATAATCTTAATTTTTGGTGTTTTGCTATTTAAAATCAATTTATATTGACTAATAAATGATTTTGGTTTGAATTTTTTTTCAATTTTGCTAAATCAATTTAAAATAAAAAAAACGTACTAAAATATTTAATATCAATATATTGAGAGTGTTTCTAAGGAGTAAATACTATCTCAGGACTTGTTTAAAGATAGAGGTTCACAAGTGTTTGATACTAATGCTACCTGATGATTTTAATAATTTTATTCAACAAAAATCAACGGGTTAAATGAAAAGAAGTATTTTAGTGCCTTGTTTTGAAAAAAAATAAAATAGAAAAAAAATATAATAATCAAATTTTACGAATATGAAACGTAAACTTTTACAATTGAGCTTTTTAGTGTTGATTTTTGCGATGGCTGGGCTCTTTGTTGCATTTGCTTACACCGGCAATCAGCAGCCAGGTTCTTCGAAAAATGCTAAAACTGATTTTGAACGAGCCACTGAATACCTGCAGCAAATGCGAAACAATCAGATTACCGGTGAAATAAATCCGTTTGATGTGCTCAATGCCAGGCAGCAAGCAGAAAAGATGTATTTTAAATCTGGAAAAGCATTTGATCTTGATTGGCTTGAACTTGGCCCTGACAACGCACCCGGTCGTGTCAGAGCTTTAATTTTTGACAATCGCGATGAAACTGCAAAGACCTTGATCGCTGCGGGAATAACCGGAGGACTCTGGAAAACTACAAACTTGGGAGCAACATGGAAAAAGATAAATGTTGTGAATCAAAATCTTTATGTATCATCATTGGCTCAAAGTGCCGACGGCACTATCTATGTCGGAACGGGCGAATATTTCTGCACAACAAACGAAACTTATTTTGGAGGACTTGTTGGCACTGGAATATACAAATCAACCAACTCTGATGAATTTACATTGATTGAAGAGACTAAACCTTCCATAACTGCCCTAACAGATACCGTTGATTGGGCTTATATCAATAAATTAGTTGTAAGCAAAACTCAGGTAGAATATTTGCTGCAACCAATACCGGTTTGTGGTATTCTGATAATGGCGATTCATGGACAAAGGTTACTCAATATTACCATGACACACTAACTTATAATGTTACCATTTCAATTGATTCCACTGTAAAATGCGATAGTTTCATTGTTGAGGGTAACAATATTATCATGAATAATCCTCAGATGAACAAAGCTGTTGTGGATACGGTCAGTTATGAAAAGACAAAACAGACGCCGATACGTACTGTCATGAGTTTTGCAAAAATTAATTGCACGGATGTCGAGGTAGGAGGCGATGGTACGGTAGCAGCAACTTTTGGAGATATGGTGTTTACAGCCAATTCTAATGATTTGATTTTACAAACAGATCGGGAACCCCTTCCAATCCAAACTTGATTACCAGAGAGGATAGAGATTATACAACACGGCTGATAGCTGTAGATACTCTTAATAATACTGCTGATCGCACTGTTACTTTTAATCAAATCACCAATTTCGTAGCAGATCCTGCTTTAGGCCGCCCCCCAGCCCGTTATCCAATAATCCAAGTCGCGCTAATGTAGCTTTTGCACCAAATGACCCTTCGGGTGATATCTTGTATGCCGTTAGCACTATGGCCGGATATTTATACAATGTTTATCTCTCAGAAGATAAAGGAGAGACGTGGAGAACAATTTTCCCAGGCGGCTCCAATACATTAAAGCCCTTCAATGGTACGGCTTGCTATAACAATACTTTCGAAGTCTTTCCTGATGATAATTATAAGGTGTTACTTGGAGGCCAAACTATGTGGATGGGCACACAGGTTGGTAACGGGGGCTTTTTCGATTGGGGATTAGGCCCTATTACAGCATCTTTGCCCTCAGGTCATCATGTTTATGCATTTCAGCCCGGTACTAATAACAAATTAGTAGTAGCAACTAATCTTGGGATTTATTATGGTACTTTAGGGGTAGCTTATAACCAATTTACTGAAATTAGTCGCAATTTAACGATAACACAATGTTATACAGTGGCAACCGGAGGATTGAAACGAAAGGTGCTCACTGGAACCCAGGGCGATGGAACTTGGTATATTAGCGGATTAGGTAATACACCGCAGTATGGCGAAAGATTGACGGTGGACATGGAGGGTCATGCGTGATTTCTATTATCAATCCTAATGCATTTATTTTAGTTCAAGTACCGGCACAATACAACGCTCTGACGATGAAGGTCAAAATGCTTCGATGAACTTCTCGGCGCCAAGTACAACATTGTTTATTACACCTATTGCTTTTGGGAAGATTTTAAATCTGAAAACTCCAGGGATTCCATTACTTTCAAGGCAAGGCAAGATTATAAAGCCGGAGATGTAATCCTTTGTCGAAGCAAAAATCCAGGATTCGGACTTGATGCCGGCTATCCTTTTGATTATGTTTTAGAAACAGATTTGGCTGAAGGTGATTCGATTCGAGTAAAGATATTATTCAGTCAAAATTATTCGTTGCCAATCAAAACACTGTCTATTTAACAAAAGATGGAGTGAAGTTCGGCAAAGAGAGCGAGTGGTGGCAAATAGCTTCGCTTGTAACAGCTAATGGACAGCCTACAGCTATTGCTTATTCAAAAGATGCAAATTATCTTTTTATCGGAACAAAAGCTGGATTTATTTACAGAATATCTAATATAGCGCACGCTTATGATTATGAAAGAGCTGATATCAGAAGCCCTTATTGTATTATTTCAACAGATGTTATTCAGATCCCGGAGTTTGAAAATAGATTTATCACTTCTATTTCCGTTGATCCTAACAACAGCAATAATATTATCGTAACATTAGGAAATTATGGGAATGAAGGTTATGTTTATCGCTCTACCAATGCACTGGCATCACCATGGACAGGTATTACCTTTGTTGATATTACAGGTAATATGCCAAAAATGCCAGTTTACTCTTCGCTTATTGAGATGAAGGACTCCAATAAAGCTATAATCGGTACAGAATATGGCATTTATACTACCGATGAGATTGGTAAGGCAGATGTTACATGGACTGCGGAAAATCAAGGAATAGGGTTGATCCCCGTTTTCCAGATAAAGCAACAGAAGATTTATAAGGACGAGTATGTCGTGCCAAGCGAAGATCCGTCTCAGCCTCCTTTGGTTTATCCACGAGTGGATAATTATGGATCAATATACATAGCCACCTTTGGCCGGGGGGTACTTATAGAGCTGATAGGTTTATGGTTGGTATTGATGATATTATTCCAACGAGCAACAAGAATATTGAAACGCTAAATATTTATCCTAATCCTGTTGATCGTAACACCACGTTATCTTTCAACCTTAACAGGAATAGTAACATTCAGATTTCGATTTATAATTTAAGCGGTCTCCTTGTTAATACACTTAATGTAGGCACATATTATGCTGGTTTTAATTCTGTAACACTTGATTGCTCACGTCTGACAAGTGGTGCATATCTTATTAAAATTGATGCAGAGAATGAAATTATGACTGCAAAAATGATTGTACGTTAATTATTTAAGTAATTTAAAGCTAAATAAATAATACAATGAAAAATATTTTTTTTATCCACAATATTGATAACTGCAGCTACCCTAATTATGGCTCAGGTGAAAGTTGAACCTCCTGTTTTAATTGCACCAGCAAATGCTGCAACTAAGCAAATGCCTGATTTAATGCTTGATTGGAAGGCTGTAATTGGCGCATTAAACTACGAGCTTCAATTGAGTGAAGATGAGGCTTTACAACTATCGTACTTGATTCTATTACTGATCTAACTGCCGTAAATCAAGTATGTTAAAGTTTTGTCAGGAATATTATTGGAGAGTTCGGGCTCTTTACCCCCCCGGTAATATCCACTCCGATTGGTCAACCGTATGGATGTTTACAATATTTTCCAATTTTGATTTAGTAAAACCAAATGATAATGCTGAAAATGTGCCCCCTGACACCGAGCTTAAGTGGAAAGATAAGGTAGGCCCTCTTTCGATAACCGGTGTTTTCTATTTCGAAATCCAGATTGATAGTGTTGATACTTTTGATTCACCTGAGTTTCATGAGTTTTTCGTTGGTGGGAATGTTTTTAAAAAGGATATGTCCAATCTTTTGTTTGGTACAAAATATTACTGGCGAGCACGTGCAGGCCATGACAAAAGTGTTTCGGAGTGGAGCGACGTAAGGAGTTTTACAACTGTTGGCAAAGTAACTCTCCAAAGGCCTAATAATAATTCCGTTGATAATGATCTGAATGTAAACTTAAGGTGGGGAGAAATTACTGGTATTTTAAAATATGAGTATCAGATAGATGTTGATGGTTCCTTTAGTGCGCCAATGGTCGAACTTACTGAGAATATCATTGAACCGGCTTCGAATCTGATGTATGGAACACAATATTATTGGCGCGTCAGAGCACGTCATTCACGAGATACTACTAACTGGTCAGATGTTTGGAATTTTACAACATTTAATTTCCCTACTTTGACTTCCCCCCCTGCTGATAATGATACAGGAATTATTTTGCGTCCACAATTGAAATGGGATCAGATTAAAGGTTCGATCAAATATGAGATCAATCTTAGTTTAGATGAGGCAACACTGTCCGATCACAAATACTACAAAGATGCTAGTGATGCCGAATTACCCCCCATTATAACGTTGCGCCCGATTTAGAGCCATTAACAAATACTATTGGCGAGTACGTGCTTTAGTGAAATTGATACAAGTGATTTAGTTCCGTTTGGTCATTTACCACATATACACCGGTGGGTATCAACGAGTATTTTGCAAGTTCAAATGTTAACTTATACCCAAATCCTGTTCAGGATGCTATTAATATTGAGATCACTTGCAATAAGTTTACAAATGTTGATTTTGTAATATACGATTTGTTAGGACAGGCTATGTTGAAGGATAACCTGAATTTAAACAGCGGCCATAATCAAGTTCAGATTGATGCCAGGACTTTACTAAATGGTATTTATATGGTAAATATTATGTATGGCGATCAGGTCATTACTAAAAAAACTTGTTGTTAGCAAGTAAATAGACCTTTTCAAATATTAAAAAAAGCCGCTTTCCTCTGAGGAAAGCGGCTTTTTTTTGAGCTTTTTCCAAATAATGGCGTTTAGCTGCCTAATGTTGCTACCATTACTGCTTTTATTGTATGTAGCCTGTTTTCAGCTTGATCAAAGACTATTGAGCGATCTGATTCAAAGACCTCGTCTGATACCTCCATTTCAGGTATTCCGAATTTTTTTATAAATCATTTCGCCTATTTCTGTCTCACGATTATGAAATGACGGTAAACAGTGCATAAATTTAACATCAGGATTTCCGGTTTTTTTTAATCAAATCCATGTTTACCTGATAAGGTATCATGTTGTTAATCCTACTGTTCCATGCTTCTTCCGGTTCGCCCATAGAGACCCAAACGTCGGTGTAAAGAAAATCAACACCTTTCACACCAATTTCAACATTATCGGTCAATGTGATCTTAGCGCCGGTTGTTTTAGCTATTTCACTACATTGTTCAACAAGTTCTTTGGCTGGCAAGAGTTCTTTGGGAGCTACTGCTCTAAAATCCATGCCCATTTTGGCGGCACCAACCATCAGGGAGTTCCCCCATGTTATTACGTGCATCGCCCAGATAGGCAAATGCAAGCTGATTTAATGGCTTAATAGAGTGCTCACGCATAGTTAAGAAATCGGCAAGTATCTGCGTTGGATGAAATGAGTCGGTCAGGCCATTCCATACCGGTACTCCGGCGTATTTTCCAAGCTCTTCAACAATTTCCTGCCCAAAACCGCGGTATTCAATACCATCGTACATTCGGCCCAATACCCTGGCAGTATCTTTCATTGATTCTTTTTTTTCCAGCTTGCGAACCTGACGGCCCCCCCAAATAAGTAACTCTGGCGCCTTGATCGAAAGCTGCTACCTCAAAAGCACAACGAGTACGAGTGGAATCTTTGGCAAAAAGTAAGACTATGTTCTTGCCTTTTAAACGAGGTTGTTCTGTTCCGGCATATTTCGCCTTTTTTTAATTCGGATGAAAGATCAAGTAAAAACATGATCTCTTGAGGGGGGTGAAATCGAGTAATTTCAGAAAATTTCTGTTTCTTAAATTAAAAGCCATAAGATTAATAATTATATTTTAATGAAAAAAAATGTTTACAACAAAGTCATTGTATTTTTAATGAAAAAAAACTACAACCACATAGTTAAGTATCTCTTATAAAACATTTTGTGTTTACACCATCACTATCCTTGTACCACCATTATCCACTCCCAAGCTTGTGGTTTTAGTAATTATAGCATCTTTTCCACTATGTTCTACAAAGTAAATTGCAGCTCTGATTTTTGGCGCCATACTCCCTTCAGCAAAATGTCCCTCTTCAAGGTAACGTTTTGCTTCAGCGATAGTAATCTGGTCAAGTGTTTTTTTCCTGTGGAGTATTGAAATTCAGACATACTTTCGGAACATCAGTGAGGACAAAAAGTTTATCAGCATTAATTTGAGCAGCTAACAGGGCAGAGGCGAGGTCTTTGTCAATAACAGCATCAATACCTTTAAGTTTGTTTTCTGAGACATAGTAAACGGGTATTCCACCACCACCAACAGCTATTATTATCGAACCTTGCCGGGCAATATTTTCGATGGTTTTTTTTATTATTTATAACTAATGGTTTTGGTGAAGCCACCACTTTTCGCCATCCCCTGCCGCGTGGATCCTCGGCAAAACAGCGCCGCTCTCTTTTATAATCCTGTCTGCCTCTTCTTTGGTATAATAAGGACCAATTGGCTTGGTCGGGTTATTAAAAGCAGGATCGTCCTTGTTTACCAAAACCTGTGTTATAATAGTGATGACATCACGGTCGAGATCGGTTTGCAAGAGTACGTTTTTCAATTGTTGCTCCAATACATAACCGATAAAACCCTGTGAATAGGCTACACATATACTAAGAGGCATTTCGGGCAAACCATACAGTTTGTTACCTGCTATATTGTTAAGCATCAAATTTCCAACCTGAGGGCCATTACCATGAGTGAGGACAAGGTTGTAATTTTTCTTTTTTTATCAGGGTTACCAATTTTTCACAGGTTTCGTAAGCGTTTTGTTCCTGTTCATCAATGGTGCCAACCTGCCCGCCCTGAAGAAGTGCATTGCCGCCAAAAGCTATTACTGCTAACTGATTCATATAAATGATATATGGTTTAAAAATCCGTGCAAAAATATGTAAAATTGGGTGATGGCAAAGGATACCAGATTACACATTCTAACGTAAAGGGTTTTTTTTAATCCAAAATGATTAATAAAAAGCTCTTTTAGGCTAACCTGTTGATTTTTTTTGAGGCAAATTACGATTCAGTGTTGGAATCTTCATCGCTGAATTGATGCTTTGGGTAATTAATGGTAATTAAAATGTAGTTTCGAACGATCTGTTTTTGTTCTTAATTGTGTCGAAAAAAATGAGTAGGGCCTAATTAATACTCCAGCGATAGCCCAAACTTTTGCTTTAAATCAGCAACTATCGGATTTTTGGCCAGCATGTGTTGGTAAATTTCATCCGGTTTATATGGTCTTGTTTGTACATTAGTAGTGTTCAACAAAATCTTAAGCTGTATAAAAGGATTATCAAGCTCGTTCCTCAAATGAGCAACGAGTTCGTTTTTCTTTCTATTAAGCTCATGTTCTTGAAGCGCATTGTGAACCTCAAAGGTGATTATGAAGTTTTCTTCAATTTCTGGATTTGTGGAAACGAGTGTGCTGTAAAGGTTAGGATTTGCATCCGATATTTTGGTGGCAAAGTCATTCCAAACTTGTAGAAGTTGATCAGTTTGGATAGTTTTAGCGTTTAAAATTCTTCTGATTCAAATCAAAATTTTCTGCTTCTTCATTCTCTTGACCGTCATCTTTTCTATTACTTCATCTTTTATTGAGATGGTGGTTGGTATATATGGCAGTTTCAAAGTTTCTGAAACCTGCGGAGGTTTTGTTTTTGTTATTTCTTTTTTTCTCTTTGGTAACCGATTGATAGTATGCTGGTTTTTGTGTTGAGGCTGTAGTTGGTAGTGTTTTTTTTGTGGTTTTGGTGTTGATGGGATAACTATTGGCTCATTTTTATTTTCGACTTTGTCCGTTGATAAAACAGCTTTTTTTTGTCGGCACTTAGAGTCTCATTTATTGAAGCAAGTTGCATCAACGCTATTTCTATGTGAAGGCGTTTGCTGCTACTGGTTTGTAGTTGAAATCTGTTTTTTTGAATAATATCCAGCCCATTGATGAGAAAAGTGGGAGTGCATCGGGCCGATTGCTCTAAATAGAGATCTTTTATCTTTTCTCCCACTTCAAGCAAATCAACGGTTTTGTCGTCAGTACACACCAAAAGATCACGAAAATGCGCTCCAAGTCCTGAAATGAAATGTTGACCATCAAAACCCGATTCAATTACCTTGTTGAAAAGTAAAAGAGTGTCATAGATGTTATTAGAAAGTAAAAAAAATCAGTGATTTTAAAATAATAATCGTAATCGAGTACATTAAGATGATTAACTACAAGTTTGTAGTTAAGCTCTTTCCTGTAAAACTCACCAACTGATCAAAGATCGAAAGGGCATCGCGCATTGCGCCGTCAGCTTTGTGAGCTATTACTTGAAGCGCTTCAGGCTCAGCTATTACGCCCTCTTCGCTGGCGACGTATGCAAGGTATTTGGCAATATCGCGTACTGTTATACGCTTAAAGTCGTAAATCTGACAACGGGAAAGAATAGTGGGAATAATTTTGTGTTTTTCAGTCGTTGCAAGAATGAATTTAGCATAGAGGGGGGGCGGCTCTTCTAACGTTTTTAAAAAAAGCATTGAAGGCCATTTGCGACAACATGTGTACCTCGTCAATGATATATACTTTGTATTGAACTGATTGAGGGGGGGTATGCGTACTTGATCTACTAAATTACGAATATCGTTAACAGAGCTGTTTGATGCAGCATCCAGCTCAAAAATATTAAACGATGCACTACGATTAAAAGAAAGACATGATTCGCATGCATTACATGGTTCAATATTTTCATCAAGATTTAGACAGTTTATTGTCTTTGCGAAAATACGAGCGCAAGTGGTTTTACCTACACCCCCCCTTGGACCGGTAAAAAGAAATGCCTGTGCAAGGGTTTTGGTACGGATAGCATTTTTAAGTGTCGTAGTTATATGATCCTGACCCACAACGGTGTCGAAAGTGGCCGGACGATATTTGCGGGCAGAAACGATAAAATCATCCATAGTTTTCCTTTAAATGATTTACAAAATATGATTTCTTAGGCATGGAATAATGATAAAATAATACTGAAACTACTGGAATTATTACATTTGCCTTTCAAAATGTGCGATATGATATTTATTTATACTCCAAAAATAACTAAAAGGGTTGAGTATATTTTCAAACTTTTTTTCAAGCAACTGCTTAATATTGAGTATGAGATTACATTGAAACCGGAAATTTTTAAACAATACAATGGCGTCAAAATCAATTACTCAAATCAGCGCTTTGAAGATTCATTGAATTTCCAACCTGTGGATTTACTTTTCAAAACCGGTATTGATAGTCAGGAACTTAAAACCATAGTTTACAAAGGTCAAAAAGTTTTTTTTCCTGTTTACGATCCTAAGTCAAATTTGCCTTTTGATCCTTTTGCTGCTGCTTTTACCTCGTTTCGCGCTACGAAGAGTATCTTCCTTATAAAAAGAAATCGGTTCGGCAGGTTTGATGCACCTGAGAGCTTTTCTTTTCAACAAATATCCTTGATAAACCACTTGTCAATATTTGGGCTTATTGGATTCGTAATTTGCTGTTGGAAAAATTCCCAGATCTGAAGTTCCGAAATAGAACATTTCAATTTTTGCCTACTTACGATATTGATAGTGCGTATGCTTATAAAAACAAAGGTTTTGTAAGGATTGCCGCCAACTTCGCTCGCGATCTGATTAATGGCAGGTTGAGCGATATGAAAGAACGATTCAGGGTGATTATCGGTAAACAAGCCGATCCGTTCGATACATTTGACTTTCAGTTTAGCTTGCAGAGAGAATATGATCTGCAACCACTTTATTTTATTTTAATAGCTAATTATGGGGGGGAGTACGATAAAAATTTACCTGTTAACAATTTGAAATTTCAACAGCTTATAAAATCCCTTTCTGATTACGCCGAAGTAGGCATTCATCCCTCTTTTGGATCAAGCACAAGTTATAAACTCCTGACCAGCGAGATCGAGCGGCTTTCCAGAATATTAAACCGGGAGATTGTTATCAGTAGGCAACATTTTCTTAGGCTCGATTTTCCTATCACTTATCGTAATCTTATCCAGGCCGATATTACAGATGATTATACAATGGGATATGCCTCAGCGCCTGGCTTTAGGGCTGGTATCTGCGATGCTTTTAATTTTACGACCTCGATATGGAAGTAGAAACTTCTCTACGGATACATCCATTTCAGGTAATGGATGGTACCTTACGGGATTATATGCAGACAGATGTTGACGGGGCAATAGAAATAATCCGAAAGCTGATAGATGAAGTAAAGGCTGTGGATGGCACTTTTAGCAGTTTGTGGCATAACGAATCGTTAAGTAATAAGAAACGATGGGAGGGATGGCGCACTCTTTATGTGGATATGATCCGGCATGCGTTAATCTAACGATTATATTTCGCCATTATCGGCAAATGAGAAATAACTTTCCATTCCTATAATTATATGATCAAGCATTCTGATTTCGAGTAAATCTCCACCTTGTTTTAATCTATTAGTCAGCCTGCGGTCCTGCTCACTTGGTTTTGTGTTACCTGATGGATGGTTATGGGCAAGGATGATAGAGGTGGCGTTGTTTTCTATTGCATGCTTAAAAACCTTTTTTTGGGTCAACTATAGTACCGGTAACACCACCTTCGCTGATATTCACCGTTTTGATGATCTTCATTGCTTGATTAAGTAGTATTATGAAAAAGTTTTCGTAATTTGGATCGCTGATGTGCATTTGCATAAGTTCAAAGGCATCCCGACTACTCTTTATCGTCTTTCGATCAATGACCTCAGCGCCACGGCGCCTATTGCCTAATTCAAGAGCCGATACTATTGTAATAGCTTTGGCTTGACCAATTCCTTTGAATTTTTTTAAGATCATTTACGTTGAGTTTCGAAAGCTCAATCAAATTGTTGTTTACGCTTTTAGTATTCGTTTCGACAGATCAACGGCTGATTCATCTTTAGTACCTGAAGCGATGAGGATAGCTATCAGTTCGGCATCGCTCAATGAAGCTTTTCCTTTAAGCATCATTTTTTTTCACGTGGCCGGTCATCTTCCGACCAGTTTTTATGGATTGTCGTCGTTTATCTTCTTTCATAAC
>JMBV01000411.1_pt1 | contig 14012 bp, 16 predicted proteins | sample 616531 | NCBI WGS metagenome assembly JMBV01 (sample SAMN02727904, study PRJNA239997) | anaerobic digester metagenome | biome: anaerobic digester; isolation source: mesophilic anaerobic digester inoculated with municipal waste water sludge... | place: Germany: Bielefeld University, CeBiTec ... | reverse complement strand
GGGATGAGATAGAGCAGTCACTTATAGTTGAGAATCCGCTGTTGTGGGATATCAGGCAGCCCAACCTTTACAAGGTATATTCAGAGCTGATTATGGTTGAAAGAAAGGTGAAAACAGAAGAGAATAAAACTACTACTGAGGAGTTGGCATATCCTGTAGATGAATTTACTACTTCTTTCGGCATTCGTAGTGTTGAGGTGGTTGCTGATAAAGGGTTCTTTCTCAATGGTAGAAAGGTGAAATTTCAAGGCGCATGCATGCACCATGATTTGGGGGGGCCGCTCGGTGGCGCAGTGAACGAAGCGGCGATACGTCGTCAGATTGGCATCTTGCAGGATATGGGTGTAAACGCCATCCGTACCTCGCACAACATGCCCTCTCCTGAATATGTTCGTATTGCTGATGAGATGGGGGGGATGATGCTGATGGTTGAGACCTTTGATGAATGGGCTATACCTAAGGTAAAGAATGGGTATAACCGCTATTTCAAGGATTGGGCAGAGAAGGATGTGGTCAATGTATTGCATCATTACCGTAACAACCCCAGCGTGGTAATGTGGTGTATAGGTAATGAGGTGGAAGAGCAGAGCAACCCGCAGGGTGCTAAGGTGGCCCGTTACCTTCAGGATATATGTCACCGGGAAGACCCCCCCACCCGTCCTGTTACCAATGGTATGGACCGCCCCCCCGATCATGTATTCAGCAACCATATGGCTGCTATCATGGATGTTCCTGGTTTCAACTACCGCTCATTTCGTTATCAGGAAGCATATGAGAAATTGCCGCAGCAGATAGTGCTTGGCAGTGAGACCACCTCCACGCTTAGTTCACGCGGGGGGGTTTACAAGTTCCCGGTGGAGCGGAAGGCGATGGTTATGTATGACGATCATCAGGCCTCTTCCTACGACCTTGAGCATGCCGGCTGGTCAAACCTGCCGGAGGATGACTTTATACAGCATGAGGAATTGCCCTATACCATCGGTGAGTTTATATGGACCGGGTTCGACTATCTGGGCGAACCCACGCCCTATTATAGCAACTGGCCCAGCCACAGTTCCCTCTTCGGGGGCGGTGGACCTGGCAGGTATTCCAAAGGATCGCTTCTACCTCTACCGAAGCCACTGGAACAAAGAGGCTGAAACACTCCATATCCTTCCCCCCCACTGGAACTGGGAGGGCCGTGAGGGCGAGGTAACACCGGTATTCGTCTATACCAATTATCCCTCGGCAGAGTTGTTTATCAACGGCAAGAGCCAGGGTGTACGGAAAAAAAGATCTCTCCGTTCCGCTCAAAGGGAGCTACAGCTCAGAAGCACAGAAAGGGCTGGAACGGCAGAAGCGCTACCGGTTGATGTGGATGGATACCCGGTATGAGCCGGGAACGGTGAAGGTGGTTGCATATGACAATAACGGGATTGCGGTTGCTGAAAAGAGATCCACACAGCAGGGAAACCGTACCGTCTGGTGCTGGAAGCAGACAGGAATGTGATCAGTGCCGACGGAAAAGACCTTTCGTTCATCACCGTATCGGTTGAAGACAAGAACGGAAACCCTTGCCCCCCCAATGTAAATGAACTGGTTAAATTCAATGTGAACGGGGGGGCAGGAACCTACCGTGCCGGGGCCAACGGTGACCCCACAAGCCTCGACCTGTTTCATCTGCCACAGATGCACCTTTTCAACGGCAAGCTTGTGGCAATTGTTGAGTCGGCCGATAAGCTGGAACAATTACTTTCGAGGCCAACGCCAAAGGGATTAGGAGTGCTTCAATCAAAATTCAAGCAAAGTAGTTCAGAATCATACAGAGATAGTGTAAACGCTCCATCAAAGGTGGAGCGTTTACACTATCTCTGTTGTTTGATTTTTATTCTTTATAGTTAATCCACACTTTCATTTGTCCGGGTTCTCTGTTATCCCAGGCATAGTATGGAACAAAACGGATGCTATCGCTGTTTATATATGCATTTATTGCAACTACCCCCCCGTTTAGTAAAGCAGGTTCAAAACCGTTTGTAAATTTTGTGTTCCTTGTCAGGAACAGGTTATCAAAAGAGATATTATCAACTTCTTCCATACAATATACCAACGGTCCGCGCTGAACGGCTCGTTTACCGATGTTCTCTCTTACACGATTGTCAGCCTCTACTACCTCTATAGGCATATCCATAGTGAATGTCAGCCTGTCGGAGTTTTCCATTTTCTGTCGATCACAGCAAAACCTTTATCAACTGGTATGTTCTCTACTTTTTCACCGTTTATAGTGATTTTGTACTTTTTGCACCATCCGGGAATGCGCAGACGAATTTCCTTTTCCATTGGCCTTTTTAGTGAATCTATGCTAAGCTCTACTGCACCATCCCACGGATAACCGGTTTTCTGATGTATGATGACAGTTTCTCTCCCGGTAGTAATTTCAGCGTTGTTCCCTATAAATAGATTTACCCATATTGCCTTATCTGATACCCCCCCGTAAATATAGCTTCCGATGGATGGCAAAAACCGGGAGATCTGGCTGGGACAGCAAGCTGTTCCATACCATTCACGGCGATGATGATTGCCGTGTGATGCCAACGGGTTCACATAAAAGAACCGATCGCCGTTCAAAGATATGCCGGCAAGAGCTCCGTTGTACATGGACCGCTCCATCACATCAATATATTTTGAATCGCCGGTTAATTGATGCATGCGTGAGTTCCAGAATACCATCCCAACCGAAGCACACGTTTCACAATAAGCTTCATAGTTGGGCAAATCGTAAGGCTCGGTAAAGCCTTCGTTCTGCAGCGATGAACCAATGCCACCGGTAACATACATTTTTCGAAGTACGACATCATCCCATAAACGGTTTAAAGCATGAATATAACCCTTATCCCCCTTAAGTGCAGCTACATCAGCCATTCCACAGAAAAGATACATGGCTCGTACTGCGTGTCCTGTTATCTCCTCCAGTTCTCTTACAGGTACAGAATCCTGATAGTAGAGTTTGTTCCATTCCCCCCCTTCCGTTCCCTTGCTCCCATATCCATGGCCTCTCTCTTCGAGAAGCCAGTAAGCGAAGTCGAGATACTTTTTCTCTTTTGTCACTTCGTAGAGTTTAACCAATGCCAGTTCTATTTCCTCGTGCCCCCCCGGCACCCAATGACGTTTGCCTGACCCGAACAGACTCATCATATGCTCGGTCATCCGAACTGATACGTCCAGCAATTTCCGTTTGCCCGTTGCCTTGTAGTATGCCACTGCCGCTTCAATCATATGTCCGGCACAGTACATCTCGTGCTTGTCCATATTTGTCCATCGCTTATCGAGCCCCGTAAGCGCGTAGAATGTATTGATGTACCGTCGGGTTGCTGCGCCGCCGCAAATTTATCGATCCATTCGTCACATTTTTTTCTCCAGTTCGGAATCGGGGGGGTTGTTGATAAGGCTGTATGCCATCCCTTCCAATGCTTTATACACGTCGGAATCATCGTAAAAATACCCGAATGTTCGCCGGTACCTTTTCCCGCGTTTTCAAAATTGCGGATTCTCCCTGTTTTATTTTCAATTTGATCTATACAAACAGGAAGCGTTGATATTACATGGCTTTTTAGCTTGGCGACCAAAAACTATCTGTGATTTTTACACTTGCGAAATTTACCTGGTTGATCATCTTTGATGAAGGGTTCGTTTCATTTTTGATCATTATACAACATAAGACCAAAAGGGGGGGGATTATGAGTGAAATCAAATATTTGTTCATTTTTGATACATTTTAACTTATTTTCTTGTAATTGGAAATTCAGCTATCCTTAATGTTGTGCAACCATAAGGGATTAAAGTGATTTCTTCTTCGGGTAAAGTTTCCGACTGGTATTGAACACTAAATGGTTGGGGGGGCCCTGCAGAACTGTTGTACAATTGCCATTCATTTATCCGCTTCCCTTTTGTTTTAATCTCAATGGGTGCATTGTTAACATTCCAGGGATATCCTTTCATCCTTTTTTTTCACTACCTGAAAATCGGTTTTAATATTTTCCGGCTTAATTGATTCTTCTTTTAAACAGTAGTTCCAGGGAGAATCGCTGTGAACTTCGTAATACCAGTCGCCATACCTGCTACCGAACTTGCGGTCATCCCGAACCTTTGTCCATTTTTCCTCCATACGCAAAGCATATAAAAGCGGCCCCCTTTCAACTGCTGCAGATCCTTCATACCAACGGGTGATAATAACACTCATTGGTAGTATTAGCTCCACTTTATCTCCTGATTTCCATTTTCTTGATAGTCTTTCAATATTTCCGCCTTTCGCCTTTAATCGAATTTCATTGTTAATTTTTATAGTAGCTTCGCTGCACCACTCAGGGATTCGCAAATAGAATGGGAACTCTGTCGATTCTATTTTTTTTATCCATAATCTCTATTTGGAAATGAATTGACTCGTCGAATGGATAATCTGTTGTTTCCTCAATTTTCACAGCAGTACCGGATCCTACCTTTGCAGTTACCATACAAGGCGAATAAAAAAAGTGCTGCTAAACCGTTATCTTCTGACGCGAACCAAAGGTGCTTTGTAAATTTAGGCCAACCCTGGTGCAGGTTTGAAGTGCAACAGGGATATCCAGTCAAAAGCCCAAATAATTGATCGGTGCCGTTGTAGCTGGTTACAAAATTTCTTTGATGGCGTGATATTTCTACCTGATTAAGTTGCTGGTAATATTGCCGTGCATCGTAATTGTCAGTCACCTGTGTGGGTAATGCATTAAAAGTAACTCTTTCCAGCCAGTCTGCCCATGCTACATTTCCTGTAATTTCAACCATTTTTTTCCAAAGAAAACATTAGTTCAACCGCAGTACAAAGTTCAGAACCATGGGTCGGATTTCCGGTATGCAACAGCTCGTCCGCACCATATAATCCATTAGGCCAACCGTGCGCTCTCATCAAATCGGAAAATCCTTTGTTAATAGCATCAATATGTTTTGTATCCTTTGTGGCTTGATACCGGATAATTGGTTGTTTCATGCCTTGTGCCAGATTCACACAATGTACGCCAAAGAGCCTGTTAAGCATATTTCCCTCCAAAAAAAGAATTTGTCCAGTCGATAGTTTGCCCGGTGATTAAATCACCCAGATCCAATAGAAATTTTTCACCGGTAATGTTATAAAGCCAATAAACGACCATTAAGTTATCTCCTCCCCGTTGTTGTCCCCAACGTGTCCAATGATTCAAGGGTTTCTGGGGGGGCAGCTCTTTTAATTGGTATTTAAAATAGTTTGTCATAAAAGGAATGACGCGCTCATCGCCAGTTGCCTCATAATATGATTTCATGAACTTTAATACAACCATTTTTGGCCACCAGTCCTGTGCATTTGTTCTTTGTAATCCCTCTTCCGGTTTCCGATCTACAGAGGGGGGGCCAAAATAACCATCAGGCCTCTGACTTTTCAATGTCCACTCCACCAGGGTTGGACCTTGGCTTTTAGCAAGCTGTCATCCAGGATGTATGCTAAAGGCAACAGCCCGTCAATCCAGTAAGGCCCTCTTTCCCATACATCTCCGTCGCCTCCCAGCCATCCATTTCGAGGCCCCATAACCTCACTGTAAAGAGAGTCAAGGTGTCCTGTCATCCCGTTTTTCATCTTTAGCAACTGGCTTTTCAGCCACCCTTCAGGGCGTACTGTCCCTACTGGGAGTTCCATAAATGGTTTTGTAATTAATGGTGTACGATTATTTAAATATAAATCTGTTGTCGGTTGTTTTAATTGAGACTTGGTGCACATATTTATTACAATAAAAAAAATAAAATGATCAAGTTTACTTTCTTCATAATATTTCAAATTTACATAAATTAATTTATTTTTGTCTGTCTGTTTTCTTTACATGCATATCGGACCCGGAATTTTTATCTAATAGGCCGGATTTATTAAAATCGCTCTCTGTATATCAATTGTAGAATCAGTTAATAATCAAATCTTATTCTTATAAAGCATCCTTGACGCAGCGGAACCCAACCGTTGCTTTTCTTTCGAACGATGGTGAGAGCCGTAATAAATATTGCCTAAAATTCAATTCTCTAGGGCCCCCCTGTACATACCAAAACTAGATGTGGGTAAGAAATAACTTCCTCCTTTTAACATTATATATCTATAAGTGGTATTATCATATACATCATTTGTCAACTGCCATACACAACCGACTAAATCATTTAATCCGTATGGGTTTGCTCCATCCTTATATTTTCCAACCGGGTAAAGTGAACCATCGCCCAAATTACATCGGTTTGGGTTTATTCCTTTTATCTTCCAGACAGAAAGAGTATTCGTGATGAATTCTTCTTCCCTTTCCACTGGTTTTTCCTGTATCCATGGCCATTCGTTGCCTTTTCGGTCTGAGCCGCATACTGCCATTCTATTTCGGTCGGAATACGTTTTCCTGCCCACTTAGCATAGGCTTTTGCATCTTCAAGAGTTACATACATTACAGGATAGTTCTCTTGCCCTTTGGGAATTTGATTGTTTGTCCAGTGCTTTAGAAAATTTGCCGTATCATTTGGTTGATATCCTGTTGCCTCCAGAAATTCCCGGTATTGTCTGTTGGTGACCGAGTATTTATCCATGTAGAATTTTTTTTCATTACCACTTTATCTCCATTTGATGTTGGATTTTCGGGATAACTGATGAATGAGTCCCCCTGTCCGGTAGCTGTCGCATTGGAATATGCCTGATGGAATGAGAACCATTCCCTGAGGCGCTTTGCCAATCCTGGCCGTTACTTCAGGTTCCGATATAAGCCGTGCTGTATAAGGGGGGGCGAAACCTCAAAATTGTTCGTCTGGAAAACAAGCAGTTCGTTGTTTTTTTTCATCGTAAAATTCAACCAGGCGCAATTTCCCGGGATACAGCCGTTTCGATTTGGCGACCGTCAGGACGACCGTTCTGTCAGTGCACAATCCCGTTGTTTCATCGATGTTGAAATTCTGCTCCACCACTGAGTAGCGCATCGTTTCCTTGGCCCTGGACACGAAGAATGCATGTGCATTGTTGAGCCGGAACAGCGCTTTGAAATCGACGTATGCCTTATCCATCAGGTAGATGCCATTGGCATAAAACGGGATTTCATCCAACACATTGCTGTCGTGTTATTTGCCGTCGGTTATCAGGATAAACTCTGGAATACTTCCACGCAAATTCAGCAAAGTGTGCATCTTGACTGCCCCCCCCGGCTGTATTTGCCTTCCGCCCAAGAGCAAAGGTTGATGCTCACCGAAATGGTGGTTGAATCCAACGCGAAGATTGCATTTTCGAGATTGGCATTTTCAACCGGAAAATCAGCGTACAGAGGCTGTACAAGCCGAATGAGATAATTCCCGAAATCGGCGAAAATATGCCAGTCGCGCCTTTCGTTGGCTCGCGAAATCACCGAGGCGTCAACGTATCGTTTGATGCCCAAATGGTAAGGCTGGTGTTGGTGTGCGCGCAAATTCACGCTTATCGAGCGCAACGAGTTGAGCGTAAGTGTCTGTCCGAAAAAAAAGCAGGACAAACTGGTTCCAACAATCCAACTCCCGTGTATGCCGATTGCCTTTGTACCGTTTGACGCATTTAGTAAACTCGTATCTGTCCACAAAAGACAACAGTTGGGCAAAAACATACTTCCCCAAATACATAATTTTAAGGTTTTAATTGCTGAAATTCAAAATTACGGATTCTAAATTCAAGTCCAAAAATCAAAGAACGACCATATATTGCTATATAATAAATATGTTACACGAGAATACGAAAAATTAGTACATCACTACTAAAGTAAAATTACTTACCATTTTAAATTTAAGTTATATCTTATTCCGCGGATGCGTATCCTGGGTTCTGTTCAATAAGGTGGTTACTACCCATTGCTTGCTCAGGTATAGGAAAGCGGTTGAAGTGTGCTTTGCTAGGACCGTCTGCCGGTTTATCCCACCATGCTTCGGTAGTGTATTTGTCCCAACGTACAAGGTCAGTACGACGACGACCTTCGCCAATGAATTCAATCATCCACTCGTCGAGCATACGCCATTCGTCAAGATTGGTAGCTGTTACCGGATCAGGATCACCTTTTGGGAAATAACGGTCGCGTACTTCATTGACCAGAGTAGCTGCTCCTGCTTTATCACCTGCACGCATTTTGCATTCGGCTAACATGTAGTAAACTTCTGCAAGTCTGAATACAGGTATATCGGGATTACCTTTAAATGTTTTCTCAGTAAGCCATGGAATTGGTGAAAACTTAGCCAAGCGAACTCCTGAAGCTTCTTCTCCCAACGTGCACCTTCTTTACCATGATCAGCTTCTGCTCCAGCTTGAGGAAAGATACGGGCTATCTGGTCAACCAACACTAATACTTCTGTTGGTTTGACCTGACGGTTACCTCCGTGACATGCATCACCTGTAACAGGGTTGATTAGTTCACCAAAATAGAACATGCCACGCCATTTACCTTCACCTTCATACGCATTTAACTGTTTGCGTATATCTGAATCGTGAAATTTTGCAAAAGGACTTCCCAGTCGATATGTGCCTTTTGAACTTGGATTATCGCTCCCAGGTAAATAAGACTTACCTTCTACGTCGAGTGAAGGAACAAGGCAATATCCGTTGTATCGGTTACCAATCTCTCCATTAGCCCAGTATTCGTTCATTCCATAGTGTGAAGAGTACGGGCCAACGCTTCTTTCGCTGATGGCGTTCTGACTTGGTACTGACCAGATGATTTCTGTTGAACGGTCGTTATTAAATCCGAAGATATTTGTCCAGTCATCTTCAAGTGCATAAGTGCCATATTTTCCGTCAATGATATCCTGACAGATAGTTGCTGCCTCTGCATACATATCTTTTCTTATGTATGATTCTGCATTAAAGTATAGACGGGCTTTTAATAAAGCAGCTGCTGCCTGATTGATTGCTCCTGTTTCCTGAGCTCCAAGAACTGTCTTTTTAGGCAATTGTGGGATAGCTTCAGTAAGAAGGCTGTCAATGAATTTGAATGTTTCCACATCTGTAGCACGTGGCTGAATATCTCCCTTTGTGGAAATATACAGAGGCACACCTCCAAACATGTCAAGTCCGAACCAATAGAAATAGGCCGATAATGTTTGCAATTGCATCAATACAGCTTCGCGACTGCCTGCGGGGGAATCCCAGTTCGTCAAAATTAACATACTGGTCTATATCATCTTTTGCACTCCATGCTTGCGCTATACCCATTGAAAAGGCTCTCCAGGCATCGTAAACGCCACGGGTTGTAGGGGGGGTAAAATCGTGATGATACATTCTTAAGTAGTTACCACCGTCGTACCAGTCGTTATAACGCGATGGTACAAGCATTTCGTCTGTGGTGAATTCTTGCAGCATAACAAAGTTAGAGTGAGCCTGTCCAGAGGCCAAACACCATGCCCAGTGAGTGAAAGCACGCCCCATTCTCTGATATACCTTTTCTTGTGTATCAAAAACAGATCGGGTGTTGATTGTGAATAGTATATAGGTTCTACTTCACATGATTTGAAAATGGAAGAGATAGCGATTAATGCTATTATTGTTATTAATAATTTGTACTTTTTCATAATTGTGTCTATTAGAAGTTTAACTGAAGGCCAAAAGTGAATGTTCTGGTTTGTGGATAAATATTGCCTTTTCTCTCAATACCGGCATCCCATCCTGTGATATCAATTTCGGGATTCAATCCTGGGTATTTGGTGAAAGTATATACGTTATCTCCTGTAAAATAGAATCTGATTGAATTGATCATATCAGTATATTTTCTCATTGCTAAAGTATATCCTAATGATAGGTTCTGAATCTTCAGGAAAGTTCCGTCATAGAGGAAATAATCACTTGGAGAGGGGGGGCGCCCTGTAATATGTCCGTTCTTTTCAATTGCATCGTACAGCATATTGCCCTGAGCCACGTTCCTTAAACCATATTCAAGTTCGATAGCATTATAGATATCAAAATCGATCCAGCTGGTAAGAGTCATATTGAAGTCCCAGTTTTTATATCCTAAATTGTGAGTCCATCCTGCCATGATAATAGGAGTGAAGTTCTTCTGATAAACGCGGTCGTCAACAGTTCCATCATCAGAGAAGATTACATTATCATCTTTGTCATAAATCTGGAAACGTCCTTCACTTACACCTGCATAGCGATACATGAAATAGCTTCCTACTTCAACATTCTCTTCAATTCTGTGAGCATATTCAACCCAGTTGTTGATGTAACCTCCGTTGATATAAGTCTGATTTCCCCCCCAAAGTGAACCGATGAAAGTTTTGTTGTGAGTCAGATTTAATGATGTATTGTAATTCCAGTTTCTTCCTCTTACAATATCTGCACCAAGTTCAATTTCCCAACCACGGTTGTTCATTGTTCCGATGTTCTTATACATGCTTGATTCTGTATTAGGTGGTTGAGGAACTTCCACGCTGTAGATCAAACCTTCAATGTTACGTCTGTAGAAATCGAGTTTACCGTATAATCTGTTGTCAAGTACTGAAAAGTCAACCCCCCCTACGTTCCACTCATGTTTTTCTTCCCATCCTAAGTCTTCATTAAGATTAGTTGTGGCTCCATAGCTCATTGCCCAGTTTCCTGTTGGCATCAGCCATCTGGTATCAGAACCATACATTCTTGCCGCGTAATTGGCAGAGAAACCCTCATTACCAGTTACACCATAAGCAACACGAAGTTTCAGGTCATTTAGCCAGTTTACATCTTCAAGGAAGCTTTCATTTGATAGACGCCATCCTCCGGATAGTGACCAGAAGTTACCCCCCCATCTGTTGTTTACAGCAAATTTACTTGATCCTTCACGTCGTGCAGAGGCAGTCGCCATATACGTATCATTGTATGAATAGTTTGCACGCATGAAATAAGCCATCAGTCGCTCAGTAATGTTTTTTTGAAGATCCCATACTGGCGAGTCCTTCTGTTAATCTCGTTCCTTCGCCAAGGTTCCAGAACATTACGCGGTCATTGGTGAAATTACCGTTAGCAGCATTAAATCCGTCACCATTTCTTTCGAAATAGCTATAACCTGCAACAGCATTTACTGTATGCAGACCAAATTCGTTAAGATATGACAAGTAACCGTCGGTATTAAACAGTTCGGTTTTACTGTAGTTCATTTCGGCCCATCCTTTGCGACCTGCTCTAAGCTCTTCACGAGAGAACATTGAACGATAATAATGTCTTTCCCACTGTCTGTTTTCATAAGCAAAAGTATGCTGATAAGACAAGCCTTCGACTGGCAGGATATTCAATTTTAGAGACACGTCGGGACGGAACCATTTATCCATTCCTTCGTTAGTTTTGAGTGCTGCTTCACCTATCTCGTTCATCTCGGTATTATCACCTGTTGTCCAAATGTTCCATCCAGTCTGACTGCTGGGGTCACGCACAGCCTGTGTAGGATTGGCGCGCATAATTCCTTCAATAGAAGGGCTACTCTGATTACGTTTTGCTTGTCTGTAGCTTAAGTGTGATGAAACATCAAGCCATTCATTAAGCAATTTGAAATCTGTATTGATACGGCCTGCATAATCCTGGCGGTCGTCTCCACGTAAAACACCTTTGTTTTCGTCATACATTAATGATGCAAAATACGGGCAGTTTCCTGTCCTCCCTGCAGTGTCACTATATGTCTCTGAGATGTGGGATTGTCTCTCAAGGCTTCAACCCACCAGTCAGTCTCATGCCCTTCATCGTTCTTCGCACCTTCATAAGTTGCAATATAATCTTGTGCATTAAGTAGATCAGGTTTACCGAATGCTTTCTTGAGAAGCAGCTCACTCGTGTAGGTAGCTTGTAATTTACCAGTAGACGCTTTCTTGGTTGTAACTAATATTACACCACCTGTAGCTCTTGTACCATAGATCGCACCTGCAGAAGCATCCTTTAATACGTCGATCGATTGAATCTCCTCTGCTGAAAGAGTGCGGATGTCACCGCCCGGCATACCGTCAATTACAATTAGTGGTGCCCGCGATGTGTTGATTGATGCCATACCCCGCAGCTGGAAAGTGTTTCCTGAGTTGGGGGGGCTTGCCGTACCTGACATTACCAAACCAGCAACTTTTCCCTGCAATGCGTTAGCAATGGAAGAACCACCCACACCTTTCGGCAGGTCGCTTGCAGATAGTGAAGTAATGGAACTGGTAACCTGTTTCTTTTGCATTGTTCCATATCCCACTACCACCAGCTCGTCCAATAGTTCGGCATCCGAAGCCATGACTACATCGATGTCGGTGCGACCCTTTACTGGAATGATTTGGGTAACCATTCCTACATAACTGAACTGCAGTGAAGCATTAGAAGGAACATTGTTTAATCTATAATTGCCTTCTATATCGGTAACTGTACCAATATTGGCATTGTTTTCCACCATAACGGTAGCACCGATAACTGACATGCCTTTAGCATCGGTTACAGATCCATTTACCGTAATGTTCTGGGCAAATAGCCCACAGGATACTGTCCACAACATGGCAAACAGAAATCCTTTCCATTTGGAATTTGAATGTGTTTTTTTTCATTCTTCTCGCATTTTTAAATTAATAATCATTATTCATACTATTTTTGGTATCATATTAGTTTTATGATATAAAACATGGATTTTCTAATTATGAGTCTATTTTGAAAAGTTCCTGGCATTTTTTTTCATGAAAATCCCTGACCATTCGGAAGTGATGATTAATATTTCAAAACGGCGCTGAAAACAGCACCTTAATTGTTTGCATATTAGTGTATATTTCAGTAACTTAGAGCAAAGCTTAAAGCTTGCAAATAATGTTCAAAGAGTTCGGAAAGAACCCACAACTAGACATGTTTTCATCCCCCCCTTCCGGGATGCTAAGAGGCTCCTCGTTGAAAGATTACTTGAAAATGACTTTTGGGATAATATTTCCCGCTAACCCGTTGTAACACGTGTAAACGAAGACATTTTAAAGGTCCTTTATTCTTCCGATAACGGCTCTTCCAACACCTCTGTGCGTGTCCTGGTTGTAATGGTGATCCTGATGATACCCCCCCTCCTTCTCCTTCCACTTACTAACTTTTCCGATAAAAGGCAATGGATTACAACAGGGAAAATAGTGTGGACTTGTTCAAGGAATGCATGCAGCAGATCACGCGAAGTCAAATTCTTGACTTCAAAGTCCGCGGCAAGTAAATCCGTGTGGATATCAAGCTGATAGGTTCCAATATAGCTTGGTACTCTCGCTATGAACTCGTACACGAGACCCTCGTTTTGTTCATTGAAGAGCGTGCTGAGCATATTTACAAGCGCAGCCTGTCAGAGTCCGAGTTCTCGCTGATTGACCATACCATGGATGAGCCGGGGGGGAATAAGTTCGTATATCGCAACAACAAGGAGGAGGTAAATACTAATACTTAACGCTTGAGAGTGTTCGTACATACATGCTTAGGGAAAAACTACGAGATGTTCCCATAGAGGAGAAATGGAAGCGCAACAATGTCGAGGCTTCCATGTTTCAACTTGGATTCCCTTGCAATAACGGCAAAACTCGCTACCGAGAGATTGCCGCCAACCAACTGTGGCCGCACTCCGGGGGGGCTACGTGGATAAACTTCAGGAGAATACTGAAATACGTGATGCAAACAAATAAAGATCACTTCGAGTCAAAAAAAAGGCTCGCATTTTCCATTAAAATATGGATATATATCAAAAATAATGTAAGTTCAGTAATTAATTTTTAAGCAACTCCCTCCCTAAATATCTCATTTTTTACGTTTTGAAAAAAAAGGTTTTAGGAGTGGACTCAATGTTTAGAGAATCCTCTTCCTTTTACGCCACACACATTGATTAGAGCATCTTTAACCCCCTTTTTAATAAGGATAAGTACACCCAATTTTTCTATTAAGATATCCATACGTATTCTGAAAATTTTTCTTATTAAAATTAAATTTGAGAACTCATTATATCGGAAATATCGCTTTTACAATATTCTTGCGAAATGATGTTATAGAAAGTGATTCAAAAATA
>JMBV01000410.1_pt1 | contig 14016 bp, 24 predicted proteins | sample 616531 | NCBI WGS metagenome assembly JMBV01 (sample SAMN02727904, study PRJNA239997) | anaerobic digester metagenome | biome: anaerobic digester; isolation source: mesophilic anaerobic digester inoculated with municipal waste water sludge... | place: Germany: Bielefeld University, CeBiTec ... | reverse complement strand
TTTTTCTTTTGCTTTTTAGAATTTGCTTATATAAATCTTCCATAATGGGAAAGTCTTCGTTTTTTTAGCTTAGATATATCAGTTTCCCAGTATATATTAAACTTATTGTAAAGTTCTATTATCTCTGATTTTAAAATGGCCATTAAGGTGTCTGTTATAGAGGGAATATAGGACTTGAAAAATATTTCAAGGTTATTTATGAAAAGTGCCATATCTGGCATACCCTGTATTTTATCATCTTCTTCATCTGTAGGTGCTGTTCTTATTTGGAGAGGGTTAATCCTACCTTCCCTACTTCCCCCCCTGCATTAATCCAATCACCATCAAGATTCTCGCATAATTCTTTATACTCCCTATGAGGATCTATAAAAATTAATCTGGTTCCCATCATATATTCAGATAATACTATATGTTTTATTGCAGTGGATTTTCCTACCCCCCAGGGACTCCCATGATTACAAAGTTGGTATTTGTCCTATCTTCCTCTCTCTTCCATGGATCTAGTATAACTAATCCACCTAAACTATCCTTGGCCATGTAGTAGCCAGTTCTATCATTATAGCCAGAACTTGCAAAAGGAAATCCCCCCCTAAAAAAGATGATAGAGGGACTGGTCTATTTATTATATTCTCCACCTTTTCTTCTGTTGTATAGAAGGGAGATAATTGCTTAAAGCCTTGCTCTTGTAAGTATGATAAGTTTCTTATCCTACAATTTGTAGCTATTACCCTACTTTCCACCTGCCTACAGGACTTTTCAAATAGTTCTTCCTTATTGGCCATGGGCATTATGGTTATTCCCATTTGCCCAATTGATTCCCCCCCTTGCTGGTCTATGCTTTTCATAATCTTTTCTCCATCTTCTGCTGCTTTTTCTGCCCTTTGTTTAGTTAGGGGGGGATCTCTAGTTGAATTAGCTAACCCTCTATTTCTATTTATACTTCTAGCAATATTCTCTACAAATATACCACTATCAATAGGTCTATAGGTTATAGAACATACTGTAGAGGGAATATTTGTTATTCGTGAAAGCCAACCATACTGGGGAGATTGAGGATATTTGATTACTCCGTATGTTTTCCCCCCATATTTTCACCTATGGCCATCTCATTTCTTTTAAATTCTAAACCTATAGGTGAAATTATATTCAGTAGCGAAGGGTTTAATAAACTATCATTTTTTGTATTATCTTTCTTCTTTTCTACTTTCTTTTCCTTTTAAGCATAATGTTCTCCTTTCAAAACTTTTATTTTAAACTAAATTCCTCTCAAATAAGGTTAGCCTCCACAAAATTGTGGAGGCTCATTTAAACTTCAATCTCTTTTTCTTTTTTTCTCAATATCCCTATCCTCAACTTCATCAATGTCCATATCATCATTATTTTATCTAGATCTAGTTCTTGGTTCAGTTCATGTAACCTAGCTAATTTTTCTTATATTCTTCTTCGTATGGAAAAGGTTTTCATATTCTTTTTAGCATTTCTCAGATTTCTTTCTAATTCACCTATATTTTCTTCGATTAATTCCATTCTGCTTTCAAGGCTTTTTATTACATTTTCTATCCTTGTTATATTGCCAGAATTGCTATCTCCTAGTTCTACATTATATTTTAGATTTCCTTGAATAGTTATATGGTACTGTTCAAACATCATAGACTTTTTAAGATATAGGTTAAACCCTTTATAATTACCTACATGAAGTTCTTTTCCTTTTGGGATTTTGGGATATAAGGATTTTAATATTTGTCCTGCCTGTTCCCTATCTTCTAAAATTTTCCCATTTATATTTATAGAAAACTTTTCAGTCTGGTTCATGTTTCTCTTTTCTATGTCTTTTATAATAGACTCTAATCTTTGATTAGCTTCTTTAATCTTCCTTGGATACTTAAAGGTAATACTATCCTGTAAACTATATCTTTGGCTATCATAAGAGTTCTTTAAGACTTTTAGTCTAGCTATTTCATTGTCTAAGTCCATTTTCTCCTTTATTCTCAGATCTCCTGTTGCTAAAGCTTTTACTTCTGCAAAAGACAAAACAGTTTCATCTATATCTTCAGCATCTCTATCAATAGTTTTTGATGACATTATTTGGGATATGAATCTTTGTTTTTGCTCTACAATTTGCCATAGATAAGCATCAAAGGTATCCTTAGTAACATATCTATAGATATTTACTTCCTCATTCATATTCCCTTGCCTTAGTATTCTACCTTCTCTTTGCTCTAAATCAGAAGGTCGCCAAGGACAATCTACATGGTGTAAAGCTACTAGTCTATCCTGAATATTGGTACCTGTACCCATTTTAAGAGTAGAGCCTAATATTATCCTTTTAATACCATGTCTTAAATCTGAAAACATCTTTTCTCTTTGTGCTTCATTGTTAGCATCATGAATAAAGCAGATTTCATCTTCAGGTATTCCTTTTTCTATTAATCCTTCTTTAATTGCATTATAAACATCAAAACTACCATCTGTTTTTGGAGTACCTACATCAGAGAATACTATTTGTGTTCCTTTAATTTTTCCTGACTCTCTATATTCCTTATATACATTATTTATTACCTTATTTATTTTAGAATTTGGTTCATTTATAGCTTTTGGATCAATTAGCCTTGGGTCTGTACCTAATAACCTTGCTTCATTAGTTATCTTTAACATATTATCTTCATTTGGTTGAACTGCTCCACTTCTTATATCTTCTGCCCTTATTACAAAGTCTGCCATAGTCTTTTTAGTAAATTCACTAGGTTCTGATGATACTAGCTTATATTTTCCATCTTTAAGTTTAGGTACTGGTAAATCAAGCATATCAGCAGTTTGTGTATCTGTTACTTGGTTGAACATTTGCATTAATTCAGGGAGATTAGTAAATTTAGCAAATCTATTTCTAATCCTATAGCCTGTCCCTTCTGGTGCTAATTCTAAAGAGGATACTACTTCTCCAAAATTAGAAGCCCACTCATCAAAATGATTAATCCCTTTTTCCTTTAAGGTGTTAGGTTGTAAATATTTTTGCATAACATACATTTCAGTCATGGAATTTGAAATAGGTGTACCTGTTGCAAATACTAATCCTTTTCCATTATTTATTTCTTGAATGTATTGGCATTTCATTAATAAATCACTAGATTTTTTTAGATGCAGTATTAGAAATTCCAGCTACATTTCTCATTTTGGAAAATATAGATAAATTTTTATAGTAATGTGCTTCATCAATAAATAGAGAGTCTACTCCTAATTCTTCAAAGTTTATCACATCATCTCTCTTGGTCGTTTCTGTTAAATTTCTGAGTTCTGTTTCTAATTTTTTTTCTTAAAGGATTCCATCTGTTTTATGGACCATCTTTCTCCTCTTTGTTCTTTACTTTCTTTTATAGCATGGCTTAATTCATCAATTTGTCTATTCAGCATTTCTTCATGTCTTTCTCTAGATATAGGTATTCTTTCAAATTGAGTAAAGCCTAATATAACTGCATCATAATTACCTGTAGCAATTCTTGAAATAAATTTTTGCCTGTTCTTTTTCTGAAAATCCTTTCTAGTGGCCACTAAAATATTAGCTGAAGGGTAAAGTCTTAAAAATTCTGCCCCCCCCATTTGTTCTGTTAAATGGTTTGGAACTACAAACATTGGTTTTTTTTAGATAGGCCTAACCTTTTCATTTCCATAGCCCCTGCTATCATTATGAAGGATTTTCCAGCCCCTACACAGTGATTAAGAAGTGTATTATCCTTGCTATAAAGTATTCTAGCTATAGCATTTAACTGATGTGGTCTAAGCTTTATATCTGGGTTCATATTTGGAAATACTAAATTACTTCCATCAAACTCCCTAAGTTTATATTATTAAAGTTTTCATTATAGTAATCTACATATTTTCTTCTTTCTGGATCTTCAAATATCCATTCTTTAAACTTTTCTTTAATTAAATGTTGCTTTTCTCTAGCTAACATGGTTTCTTTTGATTTACTACATATCTAACACTATCCCCATCTTCTACCCTATCCCTTACAGTTACAGACTTTAAATTTAAGGTATCCTCTATAATATGATAGGCACTTGCTCTTTTTGTTCCATAGGTTTCTGTAGCTAAAATGGAATTATCAGCTGTTTTATTTTGTATGTTCCAATTAGAAGTAAATCTATTATAATTTACAGTTATGTCCCCCCTGATGAATTAAATCCAGTAGCTCTATACCATGAAGGGGTTTCTAAAGTTCATAGATAAAGTTTTGATAATCCTCTTTATCTATCCATGTGGTACCTAGTCTTACTTCTATTTCTGAGGCTTGTAGGTCTTTAGGTTGTACCTTTTCTAAGGCTTCCACATTTTTAAGAAGAATTCTGGATTACTTTCTTCATATATTTTAGCCAATTTTAACTTTTCCCTTACATTGCCTGATAAGTATTCATCTTGAGTTTCCCAGCCCTTTGTAATGTCATCTTTATCCCAATGGATTGGATTAAGATAAATTTGACCTTCTAGCTCTTTTATTAGGGTTTCTAGGGTGGTTTCATATAGTTCTAACATAAATGGTAGATCAACTTTTCCTAATTCATTTAAACTCACTGTAAGGGCTTCACTAGCTGTATCTACTTCTGTTACCTCTACAAGAGGACTTATTGTTCTTTTGGTAAATATATCTGCCTTCTTTATACTTTTATCTTCTCCTTCAACTTCTAATGAAGCTAATAATGGGGGGGCATCTGCATCATCATTAAATACATTTACATTTACCCTATCTGTTATATGGCCATTATCTTTTACAAACTCATCATAAACTTTGTTTAATTCTTCCTGTTTTGCCTTTAACTCCTTATCTGTACAGCCTTCTCTCTGAATATCTATTAGCTCCCTTGTTATCTGCCTAATCTTATGGAGCCCTAATATTCTTTCTAATTTTTTCCCTTTAATATTTTGTTTAATCATAATAGAGTTTCTCTAAAATATAATTCTCCATCAACTAAAGTATAGGTAAAGTTTTTTTTACATTGGGGGGGTCAGCAGGAATTGTAGTTTCTGCTATCTTCTCTTCCTCTTTCCTTTCATATTCTTTTATTTCTGCCCCTAACTTATTTATAGCTATTTCTAATTCCTCTTCTAAGTTAAAATTTTCATCATCGTTTATTAGGCTTGTGTATTTACTATCTTCACCAAACATCTTGGTATCAAATATCATTTTTCCTAGCATCATATCTGGATTGTATATAAAGTACTGGTTAATAGGAATACCATCTTCATTTTCAACTACATCTAACCAATTAGCATCTTCTAAAGCTAAAAACTCTCTCTTTTGAAGGAAAATTATATCTGTAGTTACTTCAGTATTAGCATTATCTTTAAAGGCAGTATTAGGTAGTCTTATAGCCCCCCCTATTAGATTAGCCCTCTCAGCAATATATCTCCTTACACTATCATCTTGTTTGTCCATGGTACCCTTTGAAGTAATAAAGGCGACTATACCTCCTGGTCTAACCTTATCTAAGGTTTTGGCAAAAAAAAGTAGTCATGTATCAAGAAATTATACTTATTATAGTCTGGGTCAAAAACCTTATAATCTCCAAAGGGTACATTACCTATTGCTACATCAAAGAAATTATCTGGGTAATTAGTTTCTTCATAACCCTTTATTTGTATATCAGCCTTCTGATACAGTTGTTTTGCTATTCTTCCTGATACATCATCTAGTTCTACACCATATAATTTGGAATTTTCCATAGAGCTAGGTAACATGGCAAAGAAATTTCCTATGCCCATTGCAGGCTCTAAGATATTTCCTTCTTTAAAACCAAAGTTTTTCAAGGCTTTATATATGCTATTTATTATTATTGGCGAAGTATAATGGGCATTATTTACTGAAGCTCTGGCACTATTGTATTCTTCTGGACTCAAAACAGATTTTAATTCAAAATATTCCCTGTCCCATATACTATTATTTTATCAAAAGCCTGTGACATACCTCCCCCCCAGCCCACATACTTAGCAAGTATCTTTTGTTCTTCTTTTGTGGCCAATCTATTCTCGGTTTCTATAGTTTTTAATGTTTTTATAGCTTCTATATTATTTCTAAATTTAGTCTTTAATCCTCCAATTCCTATTTCATCTTCTGGATTATATTTATAATTAAGTAAGCCTTCATCATCAATGGTTTCCTCTAATTCGGATTCTATGGTCCTTTCCTTCAAAATTTCTTCAATAAATGAAATAGGCTCATGTCTAAATATTGGAAAACCTACTGTGTTATTAAATGTCTTATCAATTAGTTCAACTTCATTGTCTTTAATCTTATTAACAATAAACAACCTATTATCTATCTCTATTTCCTGCCCTTCTTCTACTATGGATTTTTCAGACTCTTGGTTATTGGTTATTGAAAACAAATTAATTTGTTCCAATGATTGACTATCTTCCTTTGGCTCTTCCATATTTTCCTTTGTTTCACCTTGTGGTAATTCTTGTTCTAGTAGTGGTATTAATTCTGTAGTAAGAAAGTTTGCAGTTTCTTTAAGTTCTTCATCTTCTCTATAAATGTTAGTTATATTAGATATATGATTTATAAGCCCTAATTCCCCCCCATCACCTATATCATATCTTCCTTTATATTGATGTTTTTCTCCATCAATATAATAGTTTATTATAAAGTCAGTTTTAAAGTATCCTAGAAATTCTCTTTCTTCATTTGGTATTTTTTTTCTAGCTCTTCCCTTTCCTTTCCTTCCATTATTGCTTTTTCTATTAATGTAAGTATTTCATTTGCTTGGTAAAATGATAGTTCTTCATTTGTTGGTATTTCTATATGTTCTGAAAATGGAAAGATTACTGTTACCTTATTTTCTTCCATTAAAAAAAGAGTCGCTTGTTTGCGACTCATGCTTTTCTTCATTTTTGTAAGCTTCTGGATAATTATTAATTGCTATCTCTTTAATTCGGTCTATTATTTCATCTGGTAAATTCTTATAGTGTTCTATTTTTCCATCTTCTCCTATGTGGGCTATAGTTTCATAATCATTATTTACTATAGTATTTCTATCCCATACACTTATTCCATTACCTAGGCTCCCATAGCCTAGAACAAATCCTATCTCTCCTTGTAAACTATTTCTTTGAGGACTATCTCCTCTGCCATGTCCCTTATCATTTGCCTGTGCCTGTAAGTTTCGTAAAAGTTCTCTGGATTCTTTATTGGATTCTTCTTGAGTAATTGTTTCTCTAATACCTCTAGTCTCTCCTTGGCTTCCTTGTCTACCTTGTGCATTAGGGGGGCATTAGTTCCCCATCTATCATTAGAACTTTGTATCTCATGGGGGGGTGGTTTTCCTTTAGATATGTCTTGGCTAGACTCCCATACTTCCCTAGTGGTTTGTCCATCTCTGGATCGTTGGATATGTCCATTATGGGGTATAGTATTCCATCTATTTCCTCGTACTCCCAGATAATTCCGTTCCTTTTCTCTCGTACTATTTTCTTTTTCATTGTATCTCCTCCTTAACTCTCTATTTATACTATAAACCTCTACTTCTATTTCTCTTAAAATTGTTTCTGTAATAGGAGTAATAGTTTCACCTAACACAAGGGTCAAATATCTTTCATTGAAATCAAATATTCGTTCAAAGGCTATACTACCCTCTATTTCTCCAGTATTTAATCCACATCTATTAAATACCATAAATTTAATACTATCTTCAATGGTTTTTATATATTGATTAGGATTGATTTTCATATTTCTATCATAGTTAATGTTACTTGTTTTATTATTTGATTTACTCTTTCAGATAGTATATTTTCTAATTCCCCCCCTCTAAATTCCACTTATCTCTTAATTTTTCTTCTAATATGGGTTTTGTGGTATGATTTAGCTTCCAAAGCCTTGGCCTTGTATAACTTGGCCCATTGGTATCAGAAACATCAAATAAATATCTAAGCTTTAATTGGGTTTCAGCATCTTCAAATACAGTTATACTTCTAGTCCCTTTATTAATATACCTACCAATTTTTTTGTTCCAAGTTTGCATATCTGCTACTGCTGTAGCATTTGGTTTTTGTTCATATATTAAAATACTATCACTAAAGGGATATTTATAAAAGTTAGATGCAAATCTTAAATAGTCTAACCACTTCTTTGGGCTATCTGTTACCTCTTTAAGCATTCTTGCATATAATTTTCTAGTATTATTTAGTCTACCCACTATACTCCTCCTATCCACCTATTACAAAAGGTAAGGTTTGATTAACAGATACATCTTCTAAATTTACAAAGGCAGGATTATTTATTAGATTACATAGCCTTATTATATCTTTTCCTTTAATATACTTGCCTTTATTGAAGCTGATTCAAACATAGATATAATCTCCATTGCCCTTTTGGTTAAATCAGTTTCTATACCATCTTGGTATTTTTCCCATATCATAATATAAAATTGTCTTTCCACTACTTCCCCTGAAAGTGCAAAATTACTTATGGACCTCATTTCTAGCCTTAATAATTCCTTTTGTTTCAAATTACTAGTATTAGAATAGATTTGCTGGTAATTTGATAGAAGTGGTGAAATATCTACTGGCTTTGATATTGCTAAGAACTTAAAGATTTTATCTATTGCCGAAAACTCTGCTGTTAAAGTATTTGACTTACTTTCTTTCCCTATCACTTAATAGATTAATATCTATTGACGGGACTTGAATATAGGAAATTATATAACCATCTTTTGTATATAAAAATTTATCTCTTATATCTATAACATTTACAAAATCCTGTACTGAATCTTCTCTTGTATTTTCTTTTTTTTCTTTTTCAATAACCCTATCAAGATATCATCTCCTGTCAAATTTCAATTTATATTAAAACATCAAGAAATCAAATTATTCTCTAAGTCCAATAAACATTTGAACTTTTATAAATATATGGATCAAATTCATTTACCATATAATTCATAACACTTATAGCTTTACTAATATCTAATCTTTTTCTGTATGGCCTATCACTTGTCAAGGCATCAAATACATCACAAACTTTTATTATTCTTGCCCCCCTAATGGTATTGTCTTACCTTCAAGCCCTATGGGATAGCCAGTACCATCATAGTTTTCATGGTGGTGTAATATATATAAAGCTTCCTTTTTATTTAAACCTAATTGAAAGGCTAATTCATAACCATAGAAAGTATGCTTTTTTTACAAGCTCAAACTCTTCTTTGGTTAGTTTATTTGGCTTATTTAAAAGTTGTAAATCTATTTTTATTTTTCCTAAATCATGAAATAAGGCAGATTTATATATAAAGTTTTTTTTCTCCGTCTGGAAGATTTAAAAAAAAGTGGCCAGTTCATATGATAAACTAGCCACTCTTATTGCTAAGATATGATTTAGATAACCTATCATATTTTAACCTTCTTTTTACTTATAATTATAAGTAATATCACTACTATTGCTAATAATATTACTGCAAATATTATTATAGGCATTTTATTATTGTCTTTAATTTCCTCAATTTCTTCGACTTCTAAATCATCTTCTATTTCGATATCTTCTTTTGATATGGTTTCAACTTCTTTTAGTTTAAATAAATTACTTTGTCTCCCTCTTAGTGGTTTTTGTAGTAGGGATTGTTTTTATAACTTCCTCATCTTCAGTATATGGCTCCAAAACTGAATCATTGATATATATATATTCCTTATTGCTTGTACCAGATGAACTGCTAACATTAGATGATTGGTACAACATATTCTCTGCCTTACCTATTTTTCTTCCAGCTCCTTCATTCTTTCTACAAGCCTTATTCTTTCAATAAAAATATCCTTTTTTTATGCTATCTGGTAATTCTTTTATTTTATCTTTAGCATTTTTAATATCTTTATCCGATTTAGTCTTTTCTGCCTTTTCTACTGCCTTCCTTGCTTCCTCTATTAATTTTTCTTCATCATTACTTTGATTATCTTTTTCAGTTTTCTCCTGATCAATTAGACTTTGTACCAAATCTAATCTGATATTTAAGCTATCTTTTATATCCCCCCCTTTTGGTAATCTATCAACTTTAGTTCTTGCACTATCAACATCTTCCTGTTTAATAGTTTTTTTTCTGCCTTTTCCACTGCTTCTACAGCTTGTTCTAAAAGCTTATTATTTATACTCTCTAACTCTTTTACTTTTTATCTAACATATCCTGCAATTCATCTCTTATATCTCCTTTTGGTAACTTATTTATTTCTTCCTGTATTTTTCCTTTTTCATTTAAATCAGTCATGTTTTCTATATCTTCTTTTATTCTTTTAATAGCAAAGATTTGTTCCTGTACTATATTAAGTCTATCCGAGAGTTCATTTCTTGTTTTGCCCCCCCTTGGTAACCTATTGACTCTTTTCCAAGCACTGTCAACATCTTCTTGGCTAATAGTTCTTTCCGCTTTTTCTACTGCTCTTATTGCCTCTTGCAAAAGCTTATCATTGTTTATTAATTCAAGTTCCCTAACCTTATCATTTAATTTCTCTTTTAATCTGTTTTTTTTCTTCTTCCAGTGGTGGACTATATTTATCTGTTTGATATTGTTCTGGTAAATTATTTATATTTTCTCTGATTTTATTAGCTCCACCTATTGAAACCATATTATCAATATCCTTATCTATTTTTTTCTATTCTTGATTTAATATCATCATCATACTCTTCCTTAATATTATTTAATTTTTCCTCTAGTCTTTCTTTTTCTTCTCCTTCTAAGTTTTCTAATTCTTCCTCTACTTCTTCTATAACACTTTCCACTTCCTTGTCTTGTGATATATCTGATATTTGTATATAAAATTCTTGAGCTATATTTCCTGCATGGTCATAAGCAATAAATTTATATAGACCATTTTCATAAACTGTATATTCTATTTCATCACCATCTATAATCTCCCCCCATTTGGCAGTAAAATTTTACTTATGCCACTTTGATGATCTGTCGCCCTAATGGAAATTATCCTGCTACTCGCAAAAACAATAACTGGGAGAAATATAGTTAGTGCTATAATTAATAGCATAGTTCTTTTACTCAAATCCAATCTCATCATCCTTTCTTAAAATAATATAGGAATTAGGAGGATCCTCCTAATTCCTATTTCCTACATTGATGTTTAATTTAGGCTTGGTTTTATCTATTACAATTTTTCGTGTAATAATGGTAGATTTTCCACCTTTGTTATCCTCTACCCATATACTAAGTTGATAATTTCCGTCTGGTATACTATTATTTACTAATATATTATTATTAAAATTTTGATTGTTACCATTTGCAGTTATCTCCCGTAAAGTTTTATTTGTATGTGCTGGCACTCCATCAATTGTATATTTTATACTTAAAATATCACCATTATCTTTATCTTTTACATTCCCCCCCTGTATATTTATTGAACTTTCCTTACCAAAATAACTATTTTCGCTTGGACTAGATATTATTAGGGTTGGGCTAGAATTATCTATATATTCTATAGTTACTGTATATGAATAGTATTCTTTAATATCATCTTTATATACCGTTCCCCCCCTATATCGCTGGCTATATGTTGTTGACTCTCTTTCCCTTATTTCCTCTGTTACTGTAACATCATAATAATTATCCCAATAGCCCTAAATTAAAAACAGATTTTATTAGAGGCCCTTCTTTGGTTATTCTATATGTGGGATTTGGTTGATTGGAATAATAGTAATAAGGTGGGGCTTGATAACCTCCTCCTGTATGCACCCTCTCACGATACTCTTCCTTATATTGTCTATCAATTTTCCATGGTGTATATTTGTATTCGTAACTAGAACTTCCATATTTATCTATATAACCCCCCCTGTACCCTTGAGCATCTGACCAATAATATTGATCAGCAAAGTTATTCGTACTACTCGTTCTAGTAGTGCTTACAGTCTTACTAAATGCCTTTGGAATTATTTCTTTTCTAGGATTCCCCCCCCTTTAGCAGTTATATATACTTCATCACCTTTTACTGTATATGAAACAGTTCCTGTATTTACTGTTAACCTTTGGATACTCTTTAAGTTTGGTATTGTTACTGTGGTAGTCAAGGTACTTTGACCTTCTTCCCCCCCCTCTCCTATCTCTACTACCATGGTCTTAGTAATATCACTTGCCTTCGTAATGCTTATGTTACCAAATACCATAGTTCCTACAATAATTAAGGCTAAAATAATAGTACAAAACTTAATATTATTCTCGTCCCTATAGTTATTAACTTTATTCTTTTGATTAGGTACTCCCATTTTACTACCTCCTTACTTTATTTCTTTAAAACATTTTCATATGTTCCGACCTTACTTTTAGCTTTAACTTAAGTGGGGGAAGATGTTCCCATGCAAAAGCATGGGGAATTTCAAAATCAATTGTAGATTCTGCTATGAATTTATTTTCCCTACCTGCTTGTAAAAGAGGAGATTGTATTTTTACTTCTAGATTAGATATTTTGTACTCTATTTTTCATCAGAATACTTTACATACTCCTCCCCCCCCTCCTTTTTAAGACCTAAAAGCTTTCCTATTTCTCCATATATATCTCCTTCATCTACTATATCTTCCCACCTACCCAAGTTATCATTGTACAAATTAGCACTTACATAGCCCTCCCTATTACTAGAGAATACATTTTCATAATTTTCTATAGTTGTATTTATTACTGCTGATTGTAGTATATCTTCTATATTTGATGTTATAGTTTTTAATCTAAAATATTCTGTTACTCCTGCTACTATTAGGAGCATTGAAAGCATTAGGGCTACCCCCCCATATACAAGCATACTTCCTTCTTGACTTTTAAGCTTTTTTTCTTATTTTTATCATTTCCAATACACCTCTGATTTTCCTGTTGCCTTAGATGTTAGGTTTATTGGAAATGAACCAAATTCAAAGAAGCCTATATCTACTTGTTTTGTAAATGTTACTAATATTTCTTCTCCAAATTGTACTCTATCTTGTCCTATTGTATCTGCCTCCCATTTTACTGTATCAGGCTTCACTGTTACTTCTGCAATATGGGAATAATCTATTTCAACCTTACCTTCTAGTTGTGCTTCTCTTAATGCTTGTATTGCTAGTGTATTTAGTTGGTCTTTTATTATAAATACTGGATATAATTTTACTGCTAATGCTATTACTAGCATTGAAGAAAGTATTATTATTGCTGTTTCTAGATAGCCTGCTCCTTTTTTTTCTTTTGTTTTAGTCATAAGTCTCATCATAGGAACATCCCCCCCTCCATACTTTGCATAATGGCTACTCCTATAATTACTATATACATTAGTAGCATTGAACCAAGTAATATGAAGGAGTATTTTTTTTATTTGACTAGGTCTTTTCATAGCTTCTGCCTTTAATCTTTCTAACTCTAAAACCTTAAAATCATGGGCTAGAATCTGGAAATAGAATTGTGAATCATCTCCTCTAGATACTGCAATAAGCCTCTGATTACATCAGATAACATAGGGCTCTGTATTCTTGCTTCAATCTAGTCAATGCCCTCTCCCAATTACCTGTTTTCATATCTGCAATGGTTATTTCTAATTCTCTTTTAAATGTTCCCCCCCTGCTGTATTTTTGTATCTTTCCAGCATGAGTAAAATATTTCTATCAGATTTTAAATATTCAGCTATATCTCTTGTAAAGCGTGGAATTTCATATTCTATCTTTTCCCTTACCTCTCTTATATCTTCATCTAAACTACCTAAACCTTTAAAATATGTTGCTATGGCAACTATTACAGCTACTGGGAAAACTATAGGAAAATAAAGGATATAGGGATAGCTAATATTACTGGAAGTATTGATTTAATTATATTTTCTGTCCATAAATTTTCTGGACTTTATTTATTTCAGCCATTTTAACTTGGTTAATATTTGATTTCTTTTGTATTCATTTATTTTTAATATTTGTGCTAGCCTTCCTGCTAAATCATCTAAGAAAATTTCTAATTTACTTTGTTTTTTTAACCTTTCCTTGGGTGTAAAAAGTTATGGCATATTTAGAAGTTTGTAAAGTAGGAAATTTAAGTTGT
>JMBV01000409.1_pt1 | contig 14050 bp, 19 predicted proteins | sample 616531 | NCBI WGS metagenome assembly JMBV01 (sample SAMN02727904, study PRJNA239997) | anaerobic digester metagenome | biome: anaerobic digester; isolation source: mesophilic anaerobic digester inoculated with municipal waste water sludge... | place: Germany: Bielefeld University, CeBiTec ... | reverse complement strand
TTTCATCTTTAGATATTCCAGAAAAATAATATCCTATATCTATATCATTTAACACCTTTTCTATTTCATCTTCTTTGTATTTTATTCCAATAAATTTTTCCTCTACAGTAGATATCTCACCACCACCAAAGAAGTCTCCATAAAATTTCATATCCTTTATTATACCCTCTTCCACTTGTATTTTAGTTTCTACTTTCCCTGCAGCAAATCTTTTAGATTTGCTTATGTTAAACTTGGGAGATTCTCCAAAATTCCATTCCCAAGTAGAATATCTTTCCTCCATTAGTTTGTTAATATTGGCATAGTCTTCTTCTGTTAATTTATATTCTTTTATTTCCTTGTCCCCCCTGGAACATATGCTCTAGCAATAGCTGTTTAAAATCTTCTATAGTAATCTTTTCTTCTAAATGGTCTATTATATTTGTAACTCTACTCCTAACTGATTTTACCCCCTTTAGATTCTATTTTATCCTTGGATACCTTAAGGGCTTTACTTAATACCGTCAAGTCCGTATCAAATAGTATAGCCCCATGATGAAGTACTTTCCCCTTTTTCATATATTGGGCATTGCCGCAAAATTTTTGGCCATCTATTACTATATCGTTTCTTCCTGTAAACTCCGCCTTTACCCCCCCTAGTTTAGCCAATACTTCTATCACTGGCTGAGAAAAAGCTTCAAAGTTAAAAGCAGAAGTTTTATTGCTTTTAGATATAATGGTATAGTTTAAATTCCCATAGTCATGATAGACTGCCCCCCCTCCACCAGATAATCTCCTAACTACATTTATATTGTTTTCTCTAATATAATCTAAATTTATCTCCTCTATTGTGTTTTGATTCTTTCCTACAATTATAGAGGGTTCATTTATCCATAGTAAAAATATCTCGTCAAATTGATCTAGGCTATCAAATACATATTGCTCTAGTGCTAAATTAAATTGTGGTCTATTGTCATCGTTTTTTTATATAAATCATAGGCCTCCTCCTTTAGTTTTTTTTGCTTATATAATATGATAAATAATAATGATATATTTGTAAATATAAATTATCCTATTTTTTTCCTCCTGAATTTTTCTCAATTTATATATTTCTGTACTAGTATCTAATTCTACCATATCATAGGTAATAAATTCTCCCTTTTTAATATTCCTTAACACCTTGGTGTTTTTATCTATTAAGCCTATAGGGACTAAATTTTTATCTTTAGCTACTACATGGTCCTCTATACTTCCATACACAGTATACCCACCAATATGGTCTAATCTTTCTCCTGCCTTTAAATCCTTCTTTGCTACTGTTACTGTATCAGCTACAACTCCTCTTTCTGGTGCTATGGTAGCTCTGTTATTTACACAAGCTTCGTATATAGTATTTGGAGTTTCTAAGCTAGTAAGATGATAGGGTCTATACAATACATAGTTGGGCCCAGAGCCCATATTCAAATATTCTAATTGATTATGAATTTCTTCTAAATTTGTTGTAAATATTAAAAATACTCCTGGTGCAATTCCCCCCCTAACATAATCCACTATTTTATATTTATTTAATATACCGCCTTCTTCTTTTAATTTAAAAATGTTGGTTAAGTTATCTATATTGCTTTCAACGCCATGTCCACCTCTAATATCAGGAATAAATCCTGTAGCATTAGCCATACATGTCATCTCTATCATGGTATTGGTACCATCTATAAAGCCTGTCAACATATGGGGGGGTTCAATTCCTTCCTTAAGGCTTCTTCATATACAGTATCTGGATTTGCATCTAAATTTATTGGATTATTCTTCCCCTTTCCAATGGCTAATACATCAAAACCTAATCCTACTGCAAAATCATAAAGTTCCATAACTGCTCCTGGCTCATCTCCAGCTGTACCTGTATATATGACTCCTGCTTCTTCAGCATATTTATGTAGTATAGGTCCTACTACTGAATCCGCCTCTACATTTAACATTACTATATGCTTTTTGTTATTTATAGCATCTAAAGATAGTTTGGCCCCTACTTCTGGCACACCTGTAGCATCTACGACAGCCTGAATCCCATTTGCCTTCGCTGCTAAATCCATATATTCAGTCACTACATATTTTCCTTTTTCTAATTGAAAATCTATTTCTTTTAAAGAATTAGTAAACACTATTTCCTCCCTTGGAATTCCTGCAGATATTAGTGCTTTAATCCCTTTTCTCCATTTCTATTTATAACCAACGAAGGCTCCATTCCATTAATTCTAGACATTTGGTTTATTAGACCTTTCCCCCCATTTTCCCTGCTCCTACTATTGCTACCTTGATAGGCTTGTTTTCTTTAGCCATTTGGTTTAACTTTTTATTCATAACTAACCCTCCAAGTTCTTGCAATATTTCTATAGATTCCAAAACTTACATATAACGTGACTAACTCTATCTTCATCATTGGATAAAGTCACATAATCAGCTACATTTTTTGCCTCCTAATCTAAACTAGCATTTTCACCTGCTATATAACCCGATGACCAAGCCCATTGAAGATTAAATCCACCACAATCCCCCCATCTATATCTACTATTTCTCCTGCAAAATATAATCCTTCTACTAGCTTTGACTCCATAGTGGAACTATCTATTTCATCGGTATTTATTCCCCCCCTGCTGTTACCTGAGCATCTTTGAAGGATTTGCTCCCTGATATATTAAATCTCCAATCAGTAAGTATATTTGCTAGTCTCCTTACTTCTTCATTACTCAAATAGGCAATTTGCTTATTTTTATCTATATTTACTTCCTTTAGTATAGGAGGGATTAATCTCTTATTTATCAATCCTATTAGTCCCTTTTCTATGGTTTTCTTTGCCATGAACCCAAATCTATATATTAAATAGTCAAATAGCTCTTTTTCTGTTTTACTATCGATGATTGATATCTTTAACTCAATAGCCTTGTTGTTATTTAAATATTCTAATGCAGTTCTGCTTAATTGAAGAATAGGGGGGGCCCAGATATGCCATAGTTGGTAAACAATATATCTCCTCTGTCCTCCTTGATTAATTCATTTCCTACATAAAGCCCTGCTGTTCCTACAAACTTGACCCCCCCATCTACCTGTTTAAATATATCTCCTTCGAGTTTAAGTTGAACCAATCCTGGAAAAACCTCTACTATACTATGACCCATGCTTTTAGCTAAAGTATAGCCATTGCCATCTGAGCCTGTATTAGGTGCTGCACATCCTCCAGTAGCTAAAATAACCTTATCTCCATATACTTTTCTTCCATCTTCTAATATTAACTCAAATTTCTCTCCCTTATTTATCCCTATAACAAAACATCAGTTAAAAGCTCCACTCCTAAATCTTCCAATTCAAATCTCAATACATCTAACACACTAGAGCTTTGAAAAGATAGGGGGGGAAATACTTTGCCCTTTTCCTCTATTGCAGGGGGGGTTATTCCTAATCTTTCAAAAAAATCCAATGTTTCAGCTACGCCAAATTTAGATAAACAACTATAAGCAAATTTGGGATTTTTACCATGATAATTATCTATTGATAAATTTATATTGGTATAATTACATCTTCCATTGCCTGTAGCTAGTATTTTTTTTACCTACTCTATTATTCCTTTCAAGTACTACAACCTCTGCTCCATTAATCTTTGCTGAAATAGCAGCCATCATCCCAGCTGCTCCACCGCCTACTATTAAAACTTTAGGCATAATCAAAAATTCCTCCCTATTAAATTGATTTTATTATTCCACTATATTTTATATGTTATTTGCAAATTTGTCTATTTAAATTAAAAAAAGAGGTTATAGACTGATCCTATTAATGAACAGTCTATAACCTCAATACATCTAAGTTTAAATTTTTTTATATGGGATATTTTAATTTAAATTTCTGCCAAGGTTTTATATAGTCTAATAAAAACACTTCCTCGTCTATTACTTTACCTACTACACTTGTCTTCCCATAATTTTTCATAGGCTTTAATGCTATTTGTAATTCCCCAGCATAATGCCCATAAAGACTACTATCTATAAGGATATCTCCTCTTTCAATATTCTTTGGGTTTATCAGAGTGAATTCATAATCCTTATATTTAACCCTGCTCTGTGTAGATCTAATTACGTATTCCGAAACATCCCCTCTATTAAAATGAAGTTCTTTCAATACTATATCCCTTTCCACCTTTGGCAAATCATCCAATAATTCTACTTTCAAAGTAAGAATTTCCTTATCTAAATCTCCCAAAATTTTTAATTCTTCCTCGGAAGCAAAACAGTTGGCAACAATTACATCGTCGATTAATCCTGTATTGAATAAATCTTTTGCTTGAGTATCTATTGAAAGCTCTCTATGCTCTTCTAGTGTAGGTAATCCCTCATTTACTGACCAAGGTCCAAAAGTAGCATTTGCTGATGAAACAAATGCTGCTGTCCTAATACCATGCTTTTTAAATATCTCAGAGGTTTCCATAAAATGTTTCCTAGATAATCCAGTGTATCTATGGGGATAAAAATTATGACATCCAATAATATTATCCTTGTTGGGCATATAGCTAATTATATTCTCTAAATATTTAGCATTGCTACTCATATTTAATTCTATTTTTAAATCATAAGGATTAAAGGACATAATACTTTCCTCATTGCCAGTAAAACCTAAATCCAACCTAAGCCCTGTTAAATTCATATCCTTAAAAAAAACTTTAAATCCGAATAACTTATATTCAATGACTTAAATACTGATGGAGATACGTCTGCTATTACCTCCATTCCTAATTCTTTTCCATAACTTACTATTTCTTTAAAATCTTTAAGTATCTTTTCTTTATTCTCTTCTATAGATATTAAATTTGTAAACACTCTGCTAAATCCATATTTTGCTGCTAAACTCAAATACCTTTTATTATCCTCTATAGACGATTTGTTTGGATATATAGATACTCCTAATCTACGCATTAGCTTTGCTCCCTTCAGTCATTAAAGAATTATAAACCACTTCATATAGATCTACAAACTCCCTAGCCATGTCCCTAATTGTTATAGCATTCATTAGATGATCTTGAGCATGAACTAAAAGTAAAGAAAATTCTTGTTTTCCTCCTTGAGCTTCTAATTGTATCAATTTAGTTTGGCTTTTATGAGCACAAGCAATTTTTCCATTTGCCTTTTCAATATTAGCTCTTGCTTCCTTTAAATTGCCTTTTTTTTGCATAAGATATTCCTTCCATACATAAGCTCCTAGCTTCTCCACTATAGTTTATAATATTCATAATTATCATCTCTAGATCCATATTTAATCTCTCCTTTAAAAATAGATAGTATTGCCTAATATATATTGTTCCATGCTCAATGGAAAAAAATTAGGGAGATGCTTTTTATGCGCCTGTAACAATTCATCTAATATTTTGTGCCCATATTTATCGTTTGCTACAAGGGGGTTTGTTATCATTGCTAAAAGCGCCTTCTCATAATTCCCTTCTACTGCTGCTTCTGCCCCCCTAATATTTCAAAAGACTTTATTTGATGTATAAGACCTCTTATAGGAACAGGAAATCTATCAATAAATTTATACGGTATAGGCCCATCTTTTGTAATTTTACAAGTTATTTCGATGGCATTGTCTTCACTTAAATCCTTAATAGTGTTCCCATTTAATGTATTTACTACTTGGAGATCTCCCTTATCATTATATATAGAATTTATCAGATTACAAGCTACATCAGAATAATACGCTCCACCACGTTTTTCCAGTTCTTTAGGCTTTTGTTTTAAATTTTCATCTTTATAAAGTTGGAACAATTCTTTTTCTATCTCCATTACTTCTTCTGCTCTATTTTTACCTTCTTTAAATTTCCTTATATCGTTTTTCAACATATCTCTAGTTTTATAATAATATTTGTGATAAGGGCAAGGAATTAATCCAAGAGCTTTAATAAATTGTTTGTCCCATTCCATAGGGTCTATGTTTTTCATATTTACAGAAGCAGAATGTTCTACATACATATCTAGTACCTCTTTTGTTTTATCCTTTCCATCTATAAATACATTAAAACCATATACCATATGATTTAACCCAGCAAAATCTATCCTCACCCTATCTCCTTCTATTCCCATTATCTCTGCTATCCCTTTTTCTACTCCAATGGGAACATTGCAAAGCCCTATAAACTTCCTATGCTTTGAATACTTTGAAAAGGCTTCAGTTACCATGCCTACAGGATTTGTAAAGTTTATTAACCACGCTTCTGGACATAATCTAACCATATCATCGGTAATATTCAACAATACTGGAATTGTTCTTAAACCCTTAAGAAGTCCCCCAGCACCATTGGTTTCTTGACCAATAAAGCCATAAGATAGAGGAATACTTTCATCTTTGCTTCTAGCTTCAAGCATCCCTACCCTAATTTGAGTTGTTACAAAATCAGCACCATATAATGCCTTTTCCCTATCTAAAGTTAAATAAACATCCATTGGTATATTAGCCTCTTTTACCATTCTCGTAGCTAAGCTTCCAACTATATTGAGCTTTTCCTTGCCTTCTTCTATATCTACAAGCCAGAGTTCCCCCCCTACTGGAAGCTCATCATATCTTTTAATAATTCCCTCTACAAATTCAGGAGTATAAGATGAACCACCACCAATTACAGCTATTTTAATTTTATTATTCAAATATACCACCTCTCTTAGAATATATATTATTTACTGATATAACAAAATTAATAATTTTGTATATCAGTAAATAAACTGATTTATATAAAATATTGGTAAGAAGTAGAGAATTTTTTTCTCTACTTCTTACATAAAAATTCCCAAATCCCTTTATAGAATACAATTATTAATTTGTTTGTTCTCCCTTTCTCTGTCTATCAGCTAATTTTACAAAGGGTAGATATATTAAAATTGCAACTACTAGGTTTATTGCTGCTAATATGGCTGCTCTCCAACTTGCTGATGTAGCACCTGTTGCTAAAAATGCTCCAATTATAGGTGGAGTAGTCCAAGGTATAGCCACATATGTTGGTGGTGCAAAACCTGTAGCAGTACCTATATAGCCTATTAATGTCAATATCCCTGGAGTTATTATAAATGGAATAAACAATATAGGATTTAATACTATGGGTATACCAAACATCATTGGTTCATTAATTTGAAATATTCCCGATGGGCTGATAATTTAGCTACTTCTTTGTATTCAGTTCTTTTCTTTGTTGCAATAAAAATAGCAATTATCAATGCTAACGTTGCACCAGAACCCCCCCTAGATGTACATAGGAATCAAAGAATACTCTTGTTATTGCATTTGGTGCTGCTGCTCCAGCTTCTATTGCTGCAGCATTCTCTGTAAGAGCTGGTAAATATAATGCATTCATTATAGGATCCAATATATTTGCTCCATGAAGACCAAAGAACCAAAATAAATTTATTAGCATAGCCATTACCATAGCTGAACCTACACCCTGGCTAAAACCTTGCAACGGTTTTTGAATTCCTTCATATATTACATCATATAAACTTATCCCACCTAGTTTATCTATTATTAGAAATACAATTCCAAAAGTAAACATGGTAATCATACCTGGTAAAACTGCTGCAAAAGCTCTACCTACTGCTGGAGGTACTTCCTCTGGCATTTTGATTGTCAAATCCTTCTTAATAAGTTTTACAAATATTTCAGTGGCAATCAGTGCAACTATCAATCCTGTAAACAATCCAGTAGCTTGTAAATATCCCCAATGAATATAACCCCAACCTGCATCTCCATGAGCCTGAGGTAGTGTAGCAAAATAAGAACCTACCGCTATTAGCCCAGCAGCCAAGGCATCCACATTATAAGATTTGGCTAAACTATATGCGGTTGAAAATACAACCAACAAGGTCATAATAGCTAGGGAACCCCACCATACTTGATCACATATAGGTATTAGTACTTCCAAGGCTGCTATCCATTTAAAGATGGTGTTTTTTAATAATAAAGCAGTAGAGCCTGCAAGTATTAAGGGCATAATGGCAACAAATCCATCTCTAATAGCAACTAAATGTCTTTGACTCCCTATTTTAGCTGCAACTGGGACAAACTTCCTTTCCATAAAATCCATAAACCTATCCATACATATCCTCCTTTGAATTATAATTATTCATTATTCTTTTACCATACTTAAAGCTTGGTTTAAAACTGCTTCCCCATTCATAGTCCCATAACTGATTGTATCCACTACTTCAACTGGTATCCCTTTTGGTTCCATCATTTCTTTCATCCTTGGCAGTAGATATCTTACTTGAGGACCAAGCAAAACAATATCTACTTTATCTAAATTGTTCTTCACATCTGCTTCTGCTACTGCAAATACTTTTACATCTAAGTCTCTGGATTCAGCTACCTTATTCATTTTGCTAACCAATAGACTGGTCGACATTCCTGCAGAACAAACTAGCATAATGTTTAGCATGATAATCAGTCCTTTCATCTAATTTAATATCAGCTAAAATAATATCCCACTCCCCCCCTTATATTTTATTTTTTTTATGTACTATATTATTAGTGCAAATACCTTGCCAATGAATTTAGCAACATTATTTTAATAGAAACTATATTTTAAATTGCTTATAATATTGCTTTTTTTGCCATTTGTACTCAAATTAATTATAGCTATATATACAGTGCAAACTTCCCACAAAAAAACAAAATAGTGTGCAAAACATTGCACACTATTACACACTTATTTGGTTTAACAAAAACAATTTTAATATATAAGCCAATTCATCTTCTCCTAGACAAACCTCATACTTTTGTTCTATAAAAGCAAAGGATTCCTTAATAATATTCATCTCTCTCCAATATGAATCTCTATACACATCTAAATTTTCAAAACTCCTAGGTGATATACCATTTAATATATTGTCTACTAGGAAAGATATATGAAGTATAATTCCCATCTTTACATCAGAAATTACTTCTATTTCTAATTTATTTTCAAGGATATGAATTAAATATTTAATATCTTTAGTTATTTCTTCCCCATCTATACTTGTTAGATGTTCAGTTAGGGATTCTGATATTTTCAAATACATACTTTCTTCATCTATAATTTGTTGTAATTTTTCTATACCCTTTCCATGGAGTATTTCTATAGCAGATATATAAGGTATATGTTCTATATCTATATGTACTGTTGAAATAATAGCTATTATATTATATTGCCTGCTTAATCTATGTAATCTAGTTTCAACTTTTTCTTCATCTATAATATTTATAGTCATTATATCTATATTTTTATTTAGCAGAGTAGAATTTAAAATAGATTGAAGCTTTTTAGAAGCCCCATCTCCTGAAAAACATGCAGTAATTATTACATTTTTGTTTCCCTTATCTATTAGCATCTCTTCCCTATGGAGACTATTCTCATCTAATACTTCTATTATCTCATCTAGATTATATCCCATTACAGCTTTTCTTAATACTTCAAGAACTATAGGGGGGGTACTGGCTCTCTCTATAGTTCTCACCTCTATCCCAGTTTCTTCCCAAATCATATCTCCAAAGGTCGTTAAAGACCCCCCCATATCCACTAACATTATAACCCCCCCTTTTCCCTCATCTATTTGTTGAACTTTTTCCTTTGTTAATTCATACATAATTTTGGGTTTCATGGATAAAGGCATGTCTAAGGCTACAGCATGTTCTACTCCTATTAAACTATTAGCTACTTCTACCATACTACTAGCAGTAGATCTCCCATGCATAACAACTACTATACCTACTTTAGTATTGGTTTCTTTATCCATTTTATTTGAATCTGTTGCAAAAAACATAGCTAGATAGCCTATTTCATCTACAGGTGTTTCAATGCAAAATTTATTATCTATAATCTTTGCAATTTTCATAGCAAATAAGAATTCCTGTTCATAATTAATCCTAATAAAATTTAATCTAGGATTATATATTTTTTTCTCCATTTTTTATCCTTTCTATACTTCTTTCCAAATGTAATGATAAACCAAAATATATTTTTTTCATCAAATTCTTTTTCTAGATATTTTTGTGCTAATAATAGTATTTCTTCGACTACTTGAAGAATTTCCTCATCAACGACTTTTGATATTTTACTCTTATCATATCGCCTATATATATATCCTATATATTTTTTTTAAAATGAGATTCAATATCTACATTCATTATCTCATTGATATCCTGTTCATTCATGCCTGATTTCTTTAATGACTCAAATTTCTTCTCAATAACTGTATAAAAATCACTTGTTTCATCATCTATATTTATGTTCAATGGAAGGGGGGGCGGTTCTTCATATTGATTAAACTTTAATATATCATAGGTAGAATTCAACAACTCATCTACTTCATCTCTATATTCATTTATTTGCAAAATTCCCTTTCTCACATGATTAGGTAAATCTCCTTGATTAATAAATATATAATCCTCATCACCAGATTTGTATTTTAGAAAAGCTTTTGCACATGCTAGTTGAATATCAGATTTAAGTTGTCCAATATTATTTGGACAATCATATAATAAATAAGAAATAATAGAATTTTTATTTATATATATACTTTTGCCTATACGTCGAGATTCTTCCTTTATAAAGTTTTCTATTAACATATATCTTTCATATAAGGTCCTTTCCCTTATAGGTGGTAAAGTTATTATCATAGGTATTCTTCGCGTAAAAGTTTTTAACAGATGGGAATTTGGATTTTCAGTAGTGGCAGCTATTATTCTAACATCAACATAAACAACTTTCTCTGTTTCACCTAGAGGTCTAAAAAAAGCCATTGTCAATATAGGTAAATAGCATCTCCTGCCCTTGTGGAGGTAGCCTATGGATTTCATCTAAAAAAAATGAATCCATTATTTGCTTGGGTAAGTAATCCTTCCTTGTCCTTATGAGCACCTGTATAAGCTCCCTTTTTAACTCCAAATATTTGGGCATTTAACAGATTTGGGTTGTCCACATAATCTGCACAATTAAATTTTATAAAAGGTGCGTCTTCTGATATAGTTTTAGATTCGATAGCAAATTGATACATTAGTTCTGCAAACATGGATTTCCCTACACCAGTTTCACCTAAAAGTAAAGTATGTAAACCCTTAGGTGGATACATTATAGCAGCCTTCGCTTTTTGTATTGGTACATCTAAACTTTGAGCTGATCCAACCATCTTATCCAAACTATTATTTGTATCTACTAAATGCACATTTTTATCATATATTTTATTATTATCTTTATAGATTTATAGAGAACAGGTCTTCCATCTATTTTTTTTCTAATTTACCTTTTCTATACAATATGTTTAAATATCTACTAATATTAGATCTGTCCGTTTCTAATATAGAAGCTATGTCAGTAGCAGAAACTCCTTCTCCTTTTTCCTTTTCTAGATATGTTAAAGTTTCAAAAACCTCATCTATCCTACTCAAATATACCACCTTCTTTACCCAACAATAAAAGATATTCCTTATAATAAGATTACATCTATTATACCAAATAAAATAAAGCCTGTCCTCATAATTGAAAACAGGCTCCCACTTTAATATTTAATTTTTTTTCTTTACCATTTAAAATTATATTTAAAATTATCCCTACTATAGCCGCAAAACTTAGACCAGTAATCTTTACTGTTTTATTTATTGGTATTCCTAGGGTTATTCCAAATTTGCTTTCTATTATTCCACTACCAAGTCCTAACACTAATATGCTTCCCATAATTAATATATTCTTAATATTAAATTTTACATTGCTAGTCTTAATGGTTTTAACTCCTATTAAGGATATCATACTAAATAACATCAAACTTATTCCACCCATAACTGGAGTTGGTATGGTATTTAGAAATATTCCAATTTTGGATATAAATCCTAATATCATAGCAAATATTGCTGCTAATCTCAATATAGATGGATCATAGTTTTTAGTTATAGCTAATACTCCGGTGTTCTCGCCATAAGTGGTATTAGCTGGTCCTCCAATTAAAGCTGCAGCCATTGTAGCCAATCCATCTCCTAGTAATGTTCTATTTAAACCTGGATCTTCTATAAAGTTCTTCCCTACCACTTGTCCATTTGTTGTTATATCTCCTAAATGCTCCATAAATACTGCTAATACCACAGGTGCAATTATGGTTATAGCGCCTATATCAAATTTAGGCAATCTAAAGACAGGTACAGCTAGTATTGGTGCTTCTTTTATTAAATTTGTGTCTATGATTCCTATTTTTAACGATATTATATATCCAACTGTTACACCTATTAATATGGATAATTGTTTAAATATACCCTTTCCTTTGAAATTAACTAATAGTGCTACCCCCCCTAGGGTAATAACAGCAATTAAAAAGTTTTCACTTGCATTTTGAAAAGCTACAGGGATTAAATTCATTCCAATAACTATTATCATAGGCCCTATTACCTGAGGAGGAAGATATTTTTTTAATCTTTTCTACGCCTATCCTCTTGATTAAAAGGGACAGTATTACATATATTAAGCCTGCTACCATTATTCCACCTTGAGCATAGGCTAAATCTCCATTATAAGTTTCTTTTACTGTCAATATAACTGGTATAAATGCAAAAGATGAACCTAAAAATACTGGAACCTTACCTTTGGTACATAGATGAAATATCAATGTTCCAAGCCCCCGCTGAAAACAAAGCTACCGATGGATCAAAGCCTGTTAGTATTGGCACTAGTACTGTGGCACCAAACATTGCAATTAAATGTTGAAAGCTAGTATAATCCTTTTAGAATTATCCCATAGTACTTCCTTAGTACTATGTTTTTCATTAGTTTTAATAACATTTTCTGTCATAAAAAAAACCTCCTTTTAATATTTAAAGGAGAATCTTCTCCTTTTCAGCCTCTCAGGACTGATTTAAAGGCAGGATTGTAAATAATATGCATAAAAAAAACTTCTTGCAGGCAGCAAGAAGTTTTATGTCCAAAGACATAAATATATATACAATGTATTACAATCTTGCCAGCCTCTCAGGACTGATTTAAAGATTTACTTTTAATTTGCTCTAATCATTTTATCACTAATTTAATTAATATGCAACAAAATTTATAGTCTCCTATATAATTCCTTTTCTTCAAGAAGATCACTTATCTTTAATCCTTCTTCTATTTGATTAAGTATTAATTGTCTATCCTTTTGTAAAGTCCCCCCCTTAAAGGAACATAATTAGAAGCATGATTACTTCTAAATATACAATTATCTACTTCAATATTTTCTACCAATAATCTTGTTTCCAAAAGCACTTCTTTGGGAGTTAAAAGTTTAAATTTTCCATCCTGTACATCTTTATATAATTCAGTTCCTTTTTCTAATAATAAGGTTAATAGGGCAATATAATCAGGATTTATCTCATTTAATACTTTAGCAGATTCAATAGCATGTTCCTTTGAATATTTTTTTCCCTCCTATACCTGATATTAATGTAATGGAAAGAGGAATGCCCACATCAACTACACTCCTACCTGCCTCTATCATTTCGTAAGAAGTAACTCCCTTTTTAATATTTTTAATATCCTATCACTTCCAGACTCTAATCCTAAATATATAATTCCTAGCCCTAATTCTTTTAATAAACTTAACTCTTCCTTTGACTTTAATAAAATGGACTTAGGTGAACCATATATTCCTACCCTTTCACATTCAGGAAATATCCTTTGAATTTCTTTAAGAATATCTGCTAGTTTCTCTGTTTTAATTATCAATGCATCTCCATCAGCTAAAAAAAATCCTCTTTACATTTTTATAATATTGCCTCCCTAATTTTAAATCAGCTATTATATCCTCTATATTTCTTATTTTAAATTGATCTTCCTTGTACATGGAACAAAATGTACATTTGTTATGAGAACATCCTATAGTTGCTTGAATTATTAAACTATAAGCCTCACTAGGAGGTCTATAAAGTTTACCTTTATATCTAATCATATTGATCTCTCCTAACAGCTTTATACATGCTATCCCTCTTCTGTGTCATTTAAAGAAATATCCCAAATGGTTTATGGGATTAAGTAGATTATATTATGTTTTCCATATTACTG
>JMBV01000408.1_pt1 | contig 14101 bp, 24 predicted proteins | sample 616531 | NCBI WGS metagenome assembly JMBV01 (sample SAMN02727904, study PRJNA239997) | anaerobic digester metagenome | biome: anaerobic digester; isolation source: mesophilic anaerobic digester inoculated with municipal waste water sludge... | place: Germany: Bielefeld University, CeBiTec ... | reverse complement strand
CCCATAGGAATAAATATATCTGTAAAACAATTGGAACAAGTTGGATTTGCTGAACAGGTTATAAAGATTATGGAAAGATATAATATTGAAGCACATAATCTTGAACTGGAAATAACAGAAAGTGTGTCATTAGGGGGGGAACTTGTTGTAATTACTAAAAACTTACAAACCCTAAAGAAGAGAGGAATTAAAATATCCATGGATGACTTTGGAACTGGTTTTTCTTCCCTTGGACAATTAGATCTCTTTGAGTTAGATAAGCTAAAAATAGATAAGATTTTTATAGATGATATAGTCAGTGTACCTAAAAGACAGGATTTAGTTAAGTCCATTGTAGCAATGGCTAAAAGTTTAGATTTAACTACAGTGGCAGAAGGTATTGAGACTAAGGAACAATTAAGTTGTTTAAAAGAAATCGGATGTCATTTAGGACAAGGATATTTATTTAGTGAACCATTAAAAAAATCAGAAATTGAACTATTGCTAGGAGATAAAGATTAAAATAGGTATTAGTATTGATTATTAAATTAATCCTGTATCTAAAAGAATATATTTCTATATGACTTGAAATTGTAATAATCATGTAACCAGTATGTAACCACTTAACTTTTTCATATTGATATACTTATTGATAGAAAGGAAGTGGGAAAAATATGAAACTAAAAAAAATAATTGCTTTATCTTTAGCAGCTTTTTTTAGCTATAAGTCCAATGGTAGTTAAGGCTGAGGATGTGAGGGAAGTTGAAATCGTACCTATAAAAGAATCAAACTATATAAACTTCAATGGAAAAATAACAGAAATCAATTCAACAGAGAAGTCTTTTTCAATTTTAGCAGAAAATGACTTAGAAAATGCTTTAGACAAATTAGTTGCATATATATCTGATGATGTAGTTTTATTAGATGGTGAAACTATGAACTTTATAGATAAGGAAAGCTTAAAAGAAGGTACAGAAGTATCTCTATATTATAGTAAGGATACACCTATGTTAATGAGCTATCCTCCACAATTAACTCCAAATGTTATAGTAGTAAGAAATAGAAAAGAGCCTGTAAATATTAAAGTAGATACATTTAATAAGGATTTAGTAAGTGAAGATAATACCCTTAGATTAAATATAGATAAAGAGGTAGAAATAATAGATTTAGATGGGAATAAATTAGAAAAAGAAGAATTAACAAACAAAGATTTAGTTGTTTTCTATAATATAGTTGCTGAGAGTTTTCCAGCACAAACTACACCAGAAAAAGTAATTGTAATAAAGAACAATGAACCTACAGTTTTAAATAAGATTATTATAAATGGTGAAGAAATAGAATTAGAAAACCTATTATACAAGAATGAAGAAAGTGCAGTAATGGTTCCCCCCCTTAGACAAATAGTTGAAGAATTAGGGTATAAGGTAAGTTGGGATCAGGAAACTTTTTCTGCAGAATTAATTAGAGATGCTCAATGGACAAGAGTTACTATTGGAAAAGATAATTATAATTTTGCAAAAATGTTAATAAAATTAGGTACAGCTCCAGAATTAAAGGATTCTAGAACATACGTCCCTATATCTTTTTTTTGCAAGAAGTTTTAATAGCAAATGTAGAGGTTACAATGGATGGAGTTCTAAAAATAAATCAATAGCCTCCAATTAAAAATAATCCTAGGAATTTGAAAATTCCTAGGATTATTTTATTTAAATTTGGCCTATGGCCTTTAAGATTATATTAGCTATTATAGCAGAACCTAAGTAAGTTCCCAATATGACAAATATGGCTAACACAACTATTCTCCATCCAGTTTTCTTTAAAGAGTCTAAGTTCTCTCCTGTATATATACCTGCATAGGCAAGTATTGGAGTTGTTAATGCTAAAAAAATTTACTTTAGAAGTATAATATGATACAAGTTCTGATCCTGGTACACCTGGTATAGTTAAAATAGTACTTAATGTAACTATATAAGCTACACTTGGCAATTTAAATGGTATAATTTCAGATAAAATAATTCCTGCCAAAGCAATTAAAACTAATATTAAGACTCCAGGGATAGCTTCTATAATGTTAATCTTATATCCTACAAAATTACCTACAAGAGATATTGCTGCTGTTATTAATAATATAACTAAAGAATTTTTTTTATATTCATTTATTTTTCCTCCTTTACATCAGCTTTTTCTGGTAGTTCTTTATATTTAAATTTATAGGCCTTTTTATATAACCATTCAGAAAGGGGTAATGATATCCAAATAGACATATATAATCCATCAAGACCAGAAAGCATATTACTTGTAGCGCCAAAAGCAGTTAACATTTCCGTCATTTCAGGATACATAACAATTAAAGAACCTACTCCAGCAGTCATCATACTGGCACTACCTACTCCTGATGCCATAGCTAAAGCATAAGGATGTAATGAAGTATAGGCAGCTAAGAAGCTTACCATTAGTCCAACGAATATAGTTCCAAATACAGTTCCTACTATATAAACCCCTAAAACACCTTGACCTTCTTCGCTATCTAATCCAAATTTTTCACCTATTAGAGCCACATTAGGTTCCCTTGCTATAGAGTGAGCTCCTCCAATTGCTTCTCTTTTTAATCCTAATAATACTGCTATAGGTACTCCTAAAAATACTGTTCCAACATTTCCTAGTTCCTGCAATATTAAGGCAGGTCCTGCTTTAATAATTTGAGGTAGTGTAGGTCCAATATTTGTACCATATTTAGCCATTAATAGCATAAGAGTTAATCCTATTAAGGAACCTGCATCTTTCATGTCTTTTTCCTTTGCTATATTTAAAAAAATTTGGTGACAATAAAATACCGAAGATTAAAGCATAAAGCATAGGTAGTAGAGACATAGTTCCAACACCAACTTTAAAGCTTTTGACCCCCCCAATTAATTCGGCTATAATAGTAAGTATAAGGGCCATTAAATGTAGTTTTTTTTGTTTTTCATAAAACTCTCCTCCTAATTTTCATTTAAATAATCCATAACTGTTTGAACAAAAAGGGCTGTACCTTTCCAAAATTCTCCTTCATCTAAATCGAATTTAGGGCTATGATGTCCATGAAACTTTCCATCTACTTTTCCTGGATTGCTTAGATAAAAGAATGTTCCAGGAACTTCTTCTAGGAAATAAGCCATATCTTCTCCTCCCATTACTGGCTTCTTCATTTCAATAATATCCCCTTCTGGAAGTATCTTTTTGGCTGACTCCACAAATTTAGCAGTAAAATCAGAATCATTTATCAATGGTGGGTATTTATAATCATATTGATATTCATAATCTCCCCGATGGGCTGAAACAACACCTTTAACAATTTCTTCAATTCTAGTATCTACTCTCTTTCTAGTGTTATTGTCAAAGGTTCTAATAGTTCCCTCAAGCTCCACATTATCTGGGATAATATTTTGGTTATATCCTCCACTAATCCTACAAATAGACAAAACAACGGGTTCCGTTGCTTCAGTTTCACGGCTTATAATATTTTGAAGGGCAGTAACTACCTCGGCAGCTATTACTATTGGGTCAATAGCAAGATAAGGATATGCTCCATGGTTACCCTTACCCTTGATTTTTATAAGCACTCTATCCATGGAAGCCATCATAGGACCATAGGATACAGTGATCTTACCCTTTTCTCCATTTGGGGGCAATTCCACCTGCATGTAATCCTATAACAGCATCTACCTTAGGATTTTCTAAGGCACCTTCTTCAATCATAGGCTTTGCACCGCCAGGGTATTCTTCTCCAGGTTGAAATAGTAGTTTTACATTTCCCTTTAATTTATCCCTATTGTCATTTAAGACTTTAGCAGCTCCAAGAAGCATAGCTGCATGTCCATCATGTCCACAGGCATGCATAGCCCCCCCATTTGTAGAAGCAAAGGGAAGTCCAGTTTCCTCCTTAATAGGAAGGGCATCTGTATCAGCTCTTAATGCAATGGTATTACCTTCTTCTATACCTTTAATAAGTCCAACTACTGCATTGCCATTTACGAGGGTTTTATATTCTATTCCCATTTCATCTAGTTTATTAGTTATATAATTTGTAGTTTTAGGCAAATTTAATCCTAGTTCTGGAATCTGATGTAGCTCTCTTCTCCAAGATATAATATCTTTTTCAATTTTTTTTACTTCTTTTTTTTAACATCAAACATTGTTTATAACCTCCTGCTGATAAAATAGACTTGTTACAATAAGTAATATTTTTACTATATAGGTGGTATAGTATTTAAATAATGTACCATAGTATGAGCCTCCTTTTATTTTACGTTGTTTTTTTATACTATATCAAATTATCATAGTAATGTATACACTATATAAAGCAAGTTATTTCTTTATTTATTTAAAAATTATAAATTTTCCTTGACTTTCTCTTGATAAAGCTATAAAATGTTTAAAAGCGTTGAATAGGAAGAGTAAATTTTTTTAAGGTCAACAGAGATAGAAGTTCACCGGCTGAAAGACTTCTTTGATACACTAAATTGAAAACCACCTATGAGCTCAATTCTGAAGTATAGTAGGGATATGCGTTTGCTTACGTTACAGCAATAAACTTAATTTTCATTTAGGTGGAAACGAGAACTATGCTCGTCCTATTAAGGGCGAGCATTTTTTTTAATATAAAGAAATAGGAGGGAGAAAATGAAAGATATAATTGTAGCCAAATTTGGAGGTAGTTCCTTGGCAGATGCTAATCAAATTTCAAAGGTAAAAGATATAATAAAATCTGATAAAAGAAGGAGATATATAATTCCCTCTGCTCCTGGGAAGAGGAATTCTAAGGATCATAAAGTTACAGATCTATTATATATGTGTTATCAGCTTGCATCTCATGGACTTAACTTTGATGAAGTATATAACATAATACGAATAAGGTTTTTAGACATCTGTAAGGATTTAGAATTAGATATTAATATGAATGAGATTTTAGATGAAATAGAGGAAGAGATAGCAAAGGGAGCATCTAAAGATTATTGTGGAAGTCGAGGAGAATATCTAAATGGGATTATATTATCCAAATACTTAGGATTTGAATTTATAGATGCTAAAGAATTAATAATATTTGATAACACTGGACAATTAGATGAAAAAAAACTACCCAAGAAAAAGTTAAATCTCGATTAATTAAAGTTTCTAATGCAGTTATTCCAGGATTTTATGGTATAAATTATAATGGAGACATAAAGACTTTTCTAGAGGAGGATCTGATATTACTGGTTCAATTATAGCCAATGGAGTAAGCAGTATTTTATATGAAAACTGGACAGATGTATCTGGATTTCTTATGGCAGACCCCCCCATATAGTTAAAATCCAAAGCATATAGAGACAATCACATATAAGGAACTGAGGGAGCTTTCCTATATGGGTGCACCAGTATTACATGAAGAGGCCATATTTCCAGTTAAGAACTCAGGAATACCCATAAATATTAAAAATACTAATTTTCCAGAAGAACCAGGTACAATGATAGTAGATGATTCTTCAACCATAAGCTATGTAGGAACCATAACAGGTATTGCTGGAAAAAGAAATTTTACTGCTATTTCCATTGAGAAAACTTTAATGGGAAATGAAAAGGGGTTTTTTTTAGAAAACTTATTTCAGTATTTGAAACCAATGATATATTAATTGAGCATATGCCTTCTAGCATAGATTCCATATCAGTAATAGTTGCAGATTCAGAGATAAACTCAAAATTAGAAAAGGTAATAGAAGAAATTCGTATTTACTGCAATCCAGACAATATAGTATGTTATCCAGATATGGCACTTATTGCAGTAGTAGGTAGGGGGGGATGATAAAGACCAAAGGCATTTCCGCTAAGGTATTTACAGCACTGGCAAAGGGTGGAGTCAATATTAGGATGATTTCTCAAGGTTCCAGTGAATTGAATATTATAATTGGCGTTGAAGATTCTGACTTTGAAAAGGCAATAGCAGCCATATATGAAGCTTTTAAATAAATTTTAATAAAAATGGAGGTATAAAGATGAAAAATATTAATATAGCGGTGATAGGAGCCACAGGATTAGTAGGTGGAACTATAATTAAGGTTTTAGAAGAAAGGGACTTTCCAGTAAAGGATATATATTTTTTTATCTTCGAAAAAAATCTGCAGGAAGTAAAATAAAATTTAAAGATAAAGAGTATATAGTAGAAGAACTTACAGAGGAGTCTTTTAATAGGGATATAGATATTGCCTTATTTGCTGCAGGAGGAGCTGTAAGTGAAAAATTTGCTCCTATTGCAGTTGAAAGAGGCATCCAAGTAATCGATAATAGTAGTGTATTTAGGATGAATAAAGAAGTTCCCCCCCTGGTAGTTCCAGAGGTAAATCCAGAAGCCATTAAAGGAAATAAAGGAATAATAGCCAATCCAAACTGTTCTACTATTCAATCAGTAATTCCTTTAAAACCATTACATGATAAATATAAAATAAAAAGAATAATTTATTCTACTTATCAAGCAGTATCAGGCTCAGGATTAGGGGGGGGATTAAGGATTTAGAAGAGGGAAATATTGAATTTTATCCCTATGAAATTCAATATAATGTATTACCTCACATAGATGTATTTTAGATAATGGATATACAAAAGAAGAAATGAAAATGATAGATGAGACGAAAAAAATCCTAAAAGATGATAATATAAGAATAACAGCTACTACAGTAAGAGTACCTGTAAAATATAGCCATAGCATATCTACAAATATTGAATTTGAAAATCCCTTTGAATTAGAGGATATAAAAAAAAGAATTACAGGATTTCAATGGAGTAATATTAAAGGATGATATAACAAATAATATTTATCCAATGCCTATAGATGCTACAGGTACAGATGAAGTCTATGTAGGCAGAATAAGAAGGGACTATAGTTTAGATAACGGGCTTAATATATGGATAGTAGCAGATAATGTTCGAAAAGGAGCAGCAACTAATGCTGTACAAATAGCAGAAATAGTTGCTAAAATATATTAGAGGAGAGAGCATAGATGATAAATATTGGTCTTTTAGGGCTTGGAACAGTAGGACAAGGTGTAGTAGAAATTATAAGAAAAAAAAGGAAAAGGATTTAGAAAACTTATTAAATAAAAAAAATAAAAAATTAAAAAAAATACTAGTAAAAAAATATTAATAAAGAAAGAGATATTCAACCTTCAAAGGATATTATTACAGATGATTTTAAGGATATTTTAGAAGATGATGAAATAAATATTATAATCGAAGTAACTAGTGATTTAGAAGAAAGCTATGGTTATATAAAAGATTCATTAAACAAAGGGAAACATGTAGTTACAGCTAATAAAGCCATAGTATCTAAATACTTTGAAGAGCTTAATGATTTATCTATAAAGAACAAGGTGGCTTTTTTTATACGAAGCCAGTGTAGCAGGAGGAATACCAGTCTTAAAACCACTAAAAGAAGAGATAGCTTTAAATGAAATAGATGAAGTTCAAGGGATTTTAAATGGTACTTGTAATTATATCCTTACTAAGATGTTTCAAGAAGGCTTAGATTATAAAGAAGTTTTAAAAGTGGCACAGGATCTTGGATATGCAGAAGCAGATCCAGCTGCAGATGTGGAAGGCCATGATACCTTGAGAAAGCTAAGGATATTAGGTACTATAGCATTACAAGGAACAATCTTAGAAGAAGATATAATCTTAGAAGGAATAGATAATATTAGCTCCTTTGATGTAGAACAAATGAAAAAAAACTAAATAAGACTGTAAAATTAATTGGAGAAGCAAGGATTTTAGAAGATGGTTTTATAGCTGTAGTTCAGCCTACAATAGTAGATAATAATTCCTATTTTGCCTCTGTAAATGAAGCCTTTAACTCTGTAGCCTTTAAGGGAGACAATGTTGGAGAGTTAAAATTTTATGGAGCAGGAGCAGGTAAACTACCTACAGCAAATGCTATCTTAGGAGATGTATTAGATATAATAATGGATTCCTATAGAAAGGTTAATCCATTGGGAGAAAAAGTCCTTTTAAATAAAAACAAGACAATAAAGGGTAAATACTATTTAAGATTTTCAAAGATTAAGGATGAGATTCTAAAGGAAGTAGACAAGATTTCAGAAAAGATATTAGCTAAAGATGAATTTATAGCCATAGAAACTAAAGAGATGGAACTACAAGAAATATATAATATAATAGAATCTTTAAATATTAAAAAAAGATGAATATTTTTAGGAAGATTTCTTAATTAGGGGTGGAATATATGAAGTTTATTAGTACTAGAAATAAAAATGCAATATTAAAATCTAGTGAAGGAATTTTACAGGGCATTTCAAAGGAGGGGGGGGCTTATTTGTCCCCTGTACTTTTCCAGAAATAAAAGATTTTGAATCCCTATTAAACAAGAACTATAGAGAAATAGCTCTGCTTATTATGGGAAGTTTTTTTCCCAGAGCTTGGTGTAGACTACTTAAAAGAATCCATAGATATGGCTTATGATACTAAGTTTGATAATAAAGATATAGTTCCATTAATTAATATTGATGGAATAAATTTTTTTTAGAACTATACCATGGACCTACTTTAGCCTTTAAGGATATGGCTCTATCTATTTTACCCTATTTAATCAAAGGGGGGGCAAAAAAAGTAGGAAATATAAATGAGGAAATAGTAATCTTAACAGCCACATCTGGAGATACTGGGAAAGCAGCATTAGAAGGGTTTGCAAATGTTGAAGGAGTAAAGATAATAGTATTTTATCCTGAAGATGGAGTAAGTGAAGTTCAAAAAAAGGCAAATGATAACTCAAGAAGGAGATAACACCTTCGTAGTAGGAGTAAGGGGGGAAACTTTGATGATGCTCAAAGTGGTGTTAAAAGGATGTTTAATAATAGGAACTTTAGTAAAAGACTAGAGGAAAACAACTATATATTATCTTCAGCAAATTCCATCAATATAGGTAGATTAATCCCTCAAATTGTATATTATTATTATGCCTATATTACAATGTTAAAAAGAAAAGAATTAAAAAAAGGAAGAAAAAAATCAACATTGTAGTACCTACTGGTAATTTTGGAAATATATTAGCTGCATATTATGCTAAACAAATGGGATTACCTGTTAATAAACTTATTTGTGCCTCCAATGAAAACAATGTATTAACAGAATTTTTAAAGGATGGCATATATGATAAAAGAAGAGATTTAGCCCTTACATCATCTCCTTCCATGGATATATTAATATCTAGCAATCTTGAAAGGCTTTTATATCACTTAAGTGGAGAAGATGACAATTTAATAGATAAAAAAAATGAATCAACTTAATAATAAAGGATATTATGAAATGAATAACTTAGATATCGGTGATTTCTATGGTAATTATGCAGAGGAAGAAGAAGTATCCCAAGGCATAGAGTATCTATTTAAAAATAATGGATACTTAATAGATCCTCACACGGCAGTAGGATATAATGTATATGAAAAATACAAATTAGAAACAAAGGATAAAACCAAAACCATTATAGCTTCAACAGCCAGTCCTTTTAAATTTGGAAGTAAAGTTGCATCCTCCATAGGAATAGATATAAATGGAAAAGACGAATTTACAATACTTGAAGAATTATCCCAAAAATCTAATATTCCTATTCCCTCAAATATCCAGTCCTTAAAAAAAACAAAGCTATAATTCATAAAAACACTGCTAACAAAGAAGAAATGGAGGATATGGTAAAAAAAATTTCTAGATATAGGTGATAAGGATGATTAAAGTAATAGTACCAGCAACAAGTGCCAATATGGGACCTGGGTTTGATACTTTAGGTTTGGCTTTAAATCTTTATAATATATTTACCTTTAAAGAAATTTCAAAAGGATTGGAGATCAATGGATTTGACAAAGAATATAATTATGAGAATAATTTAGTATATACATCTATGTTGGAAACATTTAAGGAAATAGATTATACACCTAAAGGAATAAGTATAGATATAGAATCTAATATACCTATTTCCAGGGGATTAGGAAGTAGTGCATCTTGTATTTTAGGTGGGGTTATAGGAGCCAATGAACTAGCAGGGGGCTCCTTTATCAAAAGAGGAAGTTTTTCAATTGGCAACTAGAATAGAAGGGCATCCTGATAATATAGCACCAGCTTTATTTGGTGGATTAATAGTATCTGTCATGGATGGAGAAAAGATATTATATAATAAAGTAAAGGTATGTAGTGGAATAAAATTTGTAGCATTAGTTCCAGATTTTGTATTATCCACTAAGGAAGCTAGGGAAGTGCTACCTAGTTCCATAAGTTTTCAACAAGGAGTCAATAATATAAGTAGAGTATCCCTACTTTTATCAGCCCTTTCCAATGGTAGATTTGATTTATTAAAATATTCCTTTAAAGACGCACTTCATCAACCTTACAGAGGAAAAATTATACCAGATTTTTTTTAATATAATAAATAAATGTGAGGAAATGGATGTATTGGGGGTATATTTAAGTGGAGCAGGTCCTACAATTATGTGTATCTTAGAAGAAGATAACAATAGTTTTATAGTGGATATAAAAAGATATCTTAATACCTTAAAGGGAAACTGGGGGGCATAAAAGAACTATATATTGACTTAGAAGGAACGAGGATTAGCTAATACTGCCATTGTTTGGAGGGATATTATGAATAATAAAGTAAAAGTTTTTGTAGAAGGATTTGGAGAGGTTTATATAGAAGAGGATGCTACTTTAGAGGATTTATCTAAAAAGATATATGGAGAAGAATACAAAAATTATCTAAGTGCTAGAATAGATAACGAAGTAATTTATTTAAATCAAAAAGTAGAAGAAGGAAAATATATCAAGTTTCTAGATATACAAGATAAGGATGGTCATAGAATATATGGCAGAACCCTATCTATTATCTTTATAAAAGCCTGTAAAGATTTGTTTCCTGATTGCAATGTAACCATAGAACATTCCTTAGGTGAAGGATTATATGCTGAAATATATAAAGAAGAATCTATTAATTTTACTCAAATAGAGTTGATTAAAGATAGAATGAAGGAGATAATAGATAAGGATATTCCCATAGAAAGAATAAAAGTTTCTAAAGATGTAGCCTTGGAAGAGTTTAAAAGCATGGATATGATGGAAAGGTTAGACTTTTGAAACATATAGATAAGGAGACCATACATATCTATAAAGTAGAAGATCATATAGATAGATTCCATGGCTATTTAGCTCCTTCTACAGGATATGCTAATATTTTTGATTTAAAATATTATTATCCTGGAGTCATATTGCTATTTCCAACAGAGGAAAGCAACTATACCGTTCCAGAGTTTAAAGAACAACCTAAACTGGCAAAGGTATTTAAAGAAGCAGAAGACTGGGCTAATATATTAGACTTAGGATATTTAGGATCTTTAAATGATAAAATAGAAGATGGTTCAATTGCTGAAGTAATAAGGGTTTCAGAGGCATTGCATGAAAAAAAAGATTGGGCAAATAGCGGATATGATTTGTGAAGACAAAAATGTAAATATCATATTAGTAGCTGGTCCATCATCATCAGGAAAGACTACATTTGCCCAAAGATTAGCGGTACAACTTAAAGTAAATGGTAAAAGACCTATTTCTATATCAGTAGATGATTATTTTGTAAATAGAGAAGATACTCCATTAAATGAATATGGAGAATATGATTTTGAAGCCTTAGAAGCCATAGATTTAGAGATTTTAAATAGGGATTTAATTATGCTGTTGGAAGGTGAAGAAGTAGAATTACCTAAATTCAACTTTAAAACTGGAAAAAGGGAGATGTCAGGGATTAAAATCCGTGTAGATGAAGACCATCCAATAATAGTAGAAGGAATACATGCCTTAAACTCTAAAATGACCTCATCTATTCCAGAAAAAAATAAATTTAAAATTTACATAAGTGCTTTAACCCAATTAAATATTGATGGACATAATAGAATTCCTACTACTGATACTAGAATAATTAGAAGAATGGTTAGAGATGTAGAATTTAGAGGTAATAGCATAATGAGAACCTTTGAACTGTGGGATGGAGTAAGAAGAGGAGAAGAAAAAAAACATATTCCCTTATCAAGAAGACGCCGATGTAATGTTTGATTCTGCTTTAGTATATGAACTAGGGGTGTTAAAAAAAACATATAATGCCCTTATTAAAAGAAGTGGATAGAGATAGCCAATACTTTTCAGAAGCAAAAAGACTAATTAAGTTTTTAGGGTATTTTAAAAATATAGAAAAGGAAAATTATATACCGCCAAATTCCATATTAAGGGAATTTATAGGAGGCTCCTGTTTTCATGAATAGCAAGTTTTAGGAGGAATTTATGATATTGATATTTGCAGTAGATAATAATTGGAATATAGGCTATAAAGGTAAAATGCTAGCAGATATTCCAGAAGATTTAAAGCGATTTAGAAAAATTACAGAAGGGAATATTGTAATAATGGGGAGAAAGACTTTAGAAGCAATTCCAGGACAAAACCCCCTACCTAATAGGATAAATATATTACTTACGAAAAATAAAGAATGGAATAAAAAAAAGGATTTTATGTAGTAAATAAATTAGAAGACCTATTTCCACTATTGGAAGAAATTAATCCTAGAAACAAAATGAAAATATTTGTAACAGGAGGAGAAAGTATAGTAGAACAATTAATATCTCATTGTAATGAAGCCTATATTACAAAGATATTAAAGAGTTTTGAAAAAGCAGATACTAAAATACCTAATTTAGATTTAGATGACAATTGGAAAATAACAAAAGAATCTCAGATATATACACAGGGAGATTTAAAATATAAATATGTAAATTATATTAAAATATGAAAAAAATGGTACCCCCCCTTATTAATGGTAATAAGGGGGGGTTTTAATATGCTATAATTTCAATTATTCTATATTTACTTACTAATAATATAATAAGCTACAACAAAATACAACAAATTCTAACACATTCTAACAAAATGTAAAGATGTTTAGGAGGTGGAGGAATTTTTTTTATTGCTTTTTTTAATTTGATTTTAGGGGGGGTTAAAGAGCTTAAAATAGCAGCTTAAATATTATTGATAAAAAAATGTATATAGAATTGGCATCATAATTGCAACAATAGAGAAAGTGAATTAAAAGATTTAATCTAAACAAAAAAAATGGAGGGATAATTAATGATTAAAAGAAGTTTTGTATTTTTGCTTATTGCAGTATTGGTAGTTTCATCATTAGTTGGTTGTAGACCATCTACTGACTCAAGCAATGGTGGACAAGCTGCAGACAGTGGTTCAAAAGTTACCACAATTAGAGTAGGACACGTATTAGCACCAACACATCCTTATACTTTAGGATTAGAACATTTTGCTGACTTAGTTGCAGAAAAGACTGACAACAAAGTTAAAGTTGAAGTTTTCCACAGTTCCCAACTTGGAAATGAAAGGGATATGATTGAAGGATTACAACTTGGAACTTTGGAAATGGCCTTAGTATCTACTGCTCCACTTTCAAGTTTTACAGATGATTTCCTTGTATTTGATTTACCTTTTATATTTAAAGACACAGAAAATGCTCGTAAAGTAGTAGACGGTGAAATTGGTCAAAAAATGTTAGATGATTTACAAAAACAAGAAATAATAGGACTTGCTTACTGGGAAAATGGTTTCAGGAATGAAAATAAATGTGTTAGTCACAGATGGTAAAGTAAGAGATGAAAAAAAATATTCAATAAGGACTACCAATTTGCCATTGTTGGTAATGGAGGATGGGGTAGAACTCCAGACTATCTTAGAACCCTATATTCATCAAAATCTAAATTTACAGTAAAAAAACCCTCACGGAATGGGAGCATTAGGCTATGATAGTGAACTAATAACAGATTTAGCAGAAAAACAATTATATGAACTTGACTTTAACAGACGAAAGGAAATATTCAAAAAAACTTCAACTTGAAATAAGTAAAGAAATACCAATAATCGTATTGGCAACACAATCTAATAAAGTAATGTTTAGAAAAGATTATTATGACGGATGGACAAAGACCTATGATTATCAACAATTAGAACAAAATAGATTATCATATGTGGAAAAGTAAACAAAATCGAGGTAAGTTATGAACAGAAGG
>JMBV01000407.1_pt1 | contig 14107 bp, 27 predicted proteins | sample 616531 | NCBI WGS metagenome assembly JMBV01 (sample SAMN02727904, study PRJNA239997) | anaerobic digester metagenome | biome: anaerobic digester; isolation source: mesophilic anaerobic digester inoculated with municipal waste water sludge... | place: Germany: Bielefeld University, CeBiTec ... | reverse complement strand
GCCTCACTCATTTCTTGGTAAAATTATTGAAGAAGTCAGATGAATTCATAATTAATTGGGATTATAGATGAAAATAATTTTAAAAAAAGTAGTACAATAAATATTTGAAAAATCTAAATTTTAGAGGTTATAAAGATACTAAAAATTTGATGAGAAGGGGGGGTACTTAGCATGTTAAAAACTATTTTAGCTTTGTTAGGTATTGTTTTTATAGTAATCCTGTCTTTTCTATTTTTTTTCCTGTTATTTGGAGGGTGATAGCAATAATTGTTGGAATTGTTCTTGCTTGTTTAGTATTTTTTTGGATTTATTACTATTGCTTTACCTATAACTTTAATACTTTTAGTTGTGATTCTGATTTATAGACTGATAATCTTTCTGATATAATGATTGTATTAGAGAGTTTTTAATATTATTAATATGATCTAATTCGTTAACTTGACTTTTTTTCTTTTTTTTATGATAGAATTTTTTTCAGTTTAAATGAAAGGTGATTTATATGTTAAACGATTTTATATATGCAAATGCAACATATAAACAGTTATCCATAGTTTTAAATAATAATAATAATAACAATACACAGCGTCGGCAATTATCGCTGTAGTATTGTTATATAAAGGTTGCCGGCGCTGAAACATAAAAAAAATCAGCGCCGGTTTTTATTTTTATTAATTAATATAAAAACTTAACTAATAATTAAATGTAATTTTAAAAATATTATTACTAACATATCTTAAAATTATAGGGAGGGAACATGTAATGGAGTTAGTAAAAAAAAGAGGGAAGAAAGGTTGATTCTGTAGAATTAGTGGAAAAATATTTAAAAGATGAATCTTATAAAGATGCTTTAATTATTCAGTCAGGTATTATCGGCCTATCAAGACAATTTCTTCACAATGAAGGATTTGTAGAGTATTTACCAGTAATTGTATCTACAATTACTGATCCTTTAAATAGAGATGTTTTGAAGCACAGATAGATTATTATGGTCACAAATATTATATTACTAAATCCATGATAGTTCAAAAACAGGTAGGTATTTTAGTACATGACAAAATATTTTCATTCTCTCCTAATTTGAGACTAGAAAGAGAAGAGAAGGCACAATCTGGTAGACATTTGATTGATTTTGTTCAGCTGGATTTAGAAGTGAAAAATGCTAAAAGAGAAGATATTATGAGTTTAATGGAAGATTTAATAATATTTGTAATCAATAATTTGCTTCAAGGCCATTCTGAATTGATAAAAAAAGTATCATCCTGGACTCATTGTTCCAAAAAAAAGCCTTTTAATAGGATTTCTGTCAAAGAAGCGAAAAAAAAGGTTTGGTGATGACTATGAAAAAAATTATTTCTGAAAAGTCAACAGAGCCTGTTTGGTTAATTGATATGCCTATAGAAGAAAGAGAATTTTATGATAAACAAAATCCTTTGGAACCAGACACTCTTTTAGATTTTGATTTGATTTATCCTGAAGGATTTGGTGAGGGGGGGATATCTGGTGGAGAACGTGAATATGAGTATGATCAAATTGTTAAAAGAATTAAGTTAAAAGGAAACAATTTAGATAGTTATGAAGATTATTTAAAAATAGCAAGAAAAGGTTATTTGCGGCCATCTGCAGGGTGTGGGATAGGCATAGAGCGATTTACTCGTTATATAATGGGATTGGAACATGTTGAAAAACTAGATTATTTGCAAAAGTACCGGGTCAATTTTCTATATAAACCACAGGAGCTAGTTGCAAAAATATATATATTCAATCTATTGGAGGAATTATTAAATGAACATAAAAAGAGCCATAATTTCCGTATATAACAAGGATAAATTAGAGAACTTTGCAAAGTTTTTATATGATAATGGTGTTGAGATAATATGTACCGAAGGTACTTCTAATTTTCTAAATGAAAAAGGTATAAAGACCATAAAAATGTCAGATTTTATTGGTTTTCCTGAAATATTAGGAGGAAGGATAAAGAGTATTGATCCTAAATTGTTAGGGGGGGGATTTTGGCCAAATCAAGTGACGAAAAACATGCAAAAGAGTTAATTGACTTTAATATCAAGAAAATTGATATGGTAATTGTTAACTTTCCTTCTTTTGATGAAATAATACAAATAACAAAAAAAATGAAGATACTCTTTTAGATTTTATTGATATAGGTGGATATACATTAGTTAGAGCAGCAGCAAAAAAAATTACAAAGATGTTGTTCCACTTGTTGATCCTAAAGATTATGAAACTGTATTAGAGAATTTAGAAGATTGTGGAGATGTTCCATTGCAGTTGAGACGCAAATTGTCTTTGAAGGTCTTTTTTTCAACTTCTAAATATGATGCCACTATTCACAAAGTATTTTCCGAATTGTTCGCAGCTGAAAAATTTGATCATGAATTTTTTTTGAGATATTGGGAGAATTACGGTTTGGAGCAAATCCATTACAAGAAGCGATGTTAATGAAATTTCTAGGTGAAAATAGTTTTATAGATTGTTTAGAAAACCTTACTCCACATAAAAAAAACCTACATTAAGAATCTTGAAAGATATTAAATTGCTTTTTTTCTTTAGTCAGTCTTACTCAATCGAATTTTATAGGTTTTTCTAAAAAAAGGGGTTTTTATTTACGGGATAGTAGAACCTAACGATGATGAAAAAAAAGAATTTGTTAAGTTTGTTAAAAATTGGAAAGGTGGAGTAATTTATTCTGATGATGAAGATGTATTAGATGAGTTAAAATATTCTAGACATGATTGTTTACTAACCTCATTAAATATTAGTGACAAGGAACGCTTTCTGTCATTCAAACCCATGGTTTTAAAAATGCATAAAAACAGTGTATCGAAAGAAGATTATGTTATAGATGATGATCTGGTGGTTAAACAGAGATCAGTAAATCTTGCTTCAGATTTAGAAACCTTTTCAGATATTGAAAAAAATTGCTTTTGAAGTAGCAAAAATCACAGGTCGGATACAGTAGTCTATATTAAAGGTCATAAAATATACTGTGGTAATCAGGCTTGTGTTGATAGGGAGATTTCCTTAAATATTCTTTCAAATATTATGGAACGATTTGAAGAGAATTTTTCTCAAGGTACACTTATCTTTGATTCTTCTATTAATTCAGAAAAAAATTGTCAATTTAATCCTTGAAAAAGATATAAAGAAAGTGATTATTCCTCCTCATTTACCTGCATATAGTAGATATTTAGACGAATTAAAGGAGAAGAACGTTGAACTTAAAATAACTTCTAGAAGATATCATAGATATTAATTGATAATAAAAGTCAAAAATCCCCCCCTTCTTAATAAGGGGTTTTTTTTATTTTGTAATTAATTTTAATAAAATCTTGTTATATAATAGTGGTTAATAAGCATAGTATTTTATGAAAGGTGTAGATATTTTGTTAGAGAATATTGAAACTATTATTAGTGTAGTTCTAGTATGTAAAAATGAAGAAAATACAATTGAAAAATGTTTAAACTCTTTGATTAATCAATCTAGGATGCCAGATGAAATACTTGTAGTAGATGGTATGTCTACAGATGAAACTCAGAATATTGTTAGAACATTTATTAAAACTCATTCAAATATTAAATTAATAATCAACGATAAAGTTTTTACCCCTCATGGACTTAATTTAGGGATTAAAAAAAGTAAAGGGAATATTATAATGATTGCAGGTGGTCACACTATCTTTGATCAGTCTTATCTTAAGCAATCGATCGATTTTTTTTACTTAATAACGACGATGCATATGCGGTTGGAGGAGTGTCCTTAGCCCAGCCTCTTGATCAAAAAGTGTACTTCAAAAATCTATAGCATATTCTTATTCTTCTTCTTTTGGGACTGCCTCCAAACACAGATATTTACATGATTATCCTATAGAAGTAGATACAGTTGCATATGCATGCTATAGAAAAGAGGTTTTTGAAAAATAGGATACTTTGATGAAAGATTATTGAGAAATCAGGATATTGAATTTAATTACCGTATGAGAAAAAAACGGTTTGAAAATTTTTCTTTTGCCAGTAATAAATATTTATTACGTGCCTACTAATTATAAGAAATTTTTAAAGAAAAATTTTTCCAACGGTTACTGGAACATTCTAACTTTACGTTATACTCCTCATGGTTTATCTTTGAGATCATTTGTACCATTTTTCTTTGTTACATATTTAATAATATTAATATTACTTCTAATTATAAGTAGAAATAATACTTTAAAAATAGTTTTTCATTACCACTTATATTTTATTTAATTTTAGATAGCTATTTTCATTAAATTATTCGATAAGGGAAAGAAAAATTTCATTATTTTTTTTGTAGTATGGTATCTTTTTTTATTGTTACATCTGTCTTATGGAATTGGAACCTTATGGAGTCTAGTAAGAAATGCTTTTGTGTTTAATAAGTAATGAACAATAATCGATTTTTCTAGTAGAGAGAGGAAAATATATGACTTTTGTTAAAATTATATCCGCATTTGTGTTATCAGTTGTTTTAACACCATTGATGATAAAAATAGCAAAAAGTACAATATTGTTGATAAGCCTGATAATAAATTGAAATCACATAAATCTCCTACCCCTTATTTAGGTGGAATAGCAATATTTTTATCAATATTACCTTTTTATATTCTTGATATAGGTTTTATTTTACCAGCCTCTATTTTAACATTTATTGGTTTGTATGATGATATGAAAAATGTTTCTCCATTTTTGCGACTAATATCTGAGTTCTTAGTTGTTTCTATGGCGGTGTATATGGTTGGAGGAATAAGAAATCCTTATCATTTTGTCTTGCTTGTGATAACAGGTATAGCTTTAGTTAATGGAGTAAATATGGTAGATGGAATGGATGGAGTATGTGCAGGTACAGTAGTAATTAGTTTGATTTTTTTTGCTGTGATTTCAAAAAAACTATGACTTATTAATTTTTGTTTCAGCAATAATGGGATTTTTATTGTATAATTTCTATCCTGCAAAAATCTTTTTAGGGGATGCTGGTTCTTATCTTCTTGGATTTATGTTATTTTATTCATTTTCATTTCTTTCTGGAAAATCTGGCAGAGGAGGTTATTTTATATCGCTTATAATAACTGGTTTTTTTCTTTGTAGACTTATTTTATGCAGTATTAAGAAGACTTTTAAATAAAAGATCTCCTTTTTGGGAGACAAAGAACACATCTATGATAAAATTCGAAAAAAAATACAATATTCCTCCAATAAAAGTTTCACTTGTTACATATATAATCTCTTTTGTTTTTGGAATCATTGGCCTAATAGCTTGGGATTTTCAAGTTATAGGTGTTATAATAGTGATAGCAGTGTTCCTGTTTATTGGCTACCATTTTGAATTATATAAATATCAATTTTGATAAGTGAAAAATTACTTGAAATGTTTGATGTAAAAGAGGTGTTAGTATGATTATATTAAAGGGTGTTTATGGTGATTTTATGAAATTGCGTCCTTCCTGGGTAAAAAAATATTTGTTGATGATACGTCAATAAAAAAAACGAAAAAGGTCCAGAACTTTTCGAAAAATATACATATGAAATAGAAGGCAGATTTGGAAATTATAAATGGTTAAACAACGAATTTAATCTCGAAGATGAGGGAGATAATACAAAATTACAAGAACTAAAAATAGATATTGAATATATTCCTTTAATTTTGACCATTTTTAGGATTAACACATTTTTTTAAATCAAGTAAGAAAAGTGTTATCTCCTTGTTATCTACCGAACAAGAAAATAGAACTGCAGAAATAATAACAGAAGAATCTTTGGTATATGCTTTAAATGAATCAAGTGAATCAGTGTTCGTTTATTTAAAGAAATTAAAAAAAAGGTATTATAGAGCACCATTTGGTTTTCAGTCACGGAAATTATGGCAATTTTTATGATTTAAATATAGAAACAGATGAAAAAGGCATAAGAAACTTTTATAAAAATCTTTTGAATGAGACAAATAATTTTCGAGTTGCGGTTCTACCGACTATAACCCAAAAATCTTCTCCTTATTACAATAAAATTTTAGAAAAACTAGAAATAGTAAATTATGAAGATATTTTAGGAATTACTGATGAATTTTCTCTTTATTTGACATTTCTCCAAATGACATTGTTGGAAATATAACTGCTCAAAAGATCTAGAAAGCTATGCAAATTATCTTTCTAATTTAAGAAATGAAAATGATTTCTATTATTTTGATGAAGATGTTGATGATTTAGACATAGATTTCAGCGTAAAAAAACATGGAAGAACTTGAAGATGAAATTAAAGATAGCATAAATGATTCAGAAGAATTATATAGTATAGATAATACTTATGAAGATGAGTATTTTGATATTTTCTTAGAGTTAGAGGAAGAATTTATGGATTTTATGGATAGGGTTATGTTTGATGACAGTTTGGACGAAGAAATAAAAAGGAAGTATTTAATGGGCGTCAAAAATTTAATAAATGAAATCTCTGCGTTATTTAACAATCTTAAAAGTAAGAAAGAATTTGAAAAAGAAATTCTGTTAGATTTAGTAAATGCATATGGGATTGATCAAATTAAGTTAAAAAAAAGAATTATTTTCTCAAATATTTGATGAAATAGATATGGAAAATGATTTAAAAGACATTTATGAGATTTCTGAAGATAAAGTATTAAATGATTATAAAAAAATGGTATAAAGAAGTAATCTATAAAAAAAGGAAAGAGTATGATGGAATTCATTAAAATTAACATTCCACAATATTTTCAGGAGGTAAGCTAATGTCTCTAAATGAGATCTTTAGTTTTTCTAATAGTGGCTTTGCAAGCATAAATTGGTCACAAATTGTTATGATTGCCATTGGTCTTGGTATTATTTACATTGCTATCGTAAAACATGCTGAACCTCTTCTTTTAATCCCGCTAGGTTTTGGAATGATCATGGCTAATATACCTCCTGAATTGACAGGAATCCTTTTGCCTCCTCAAAATGGTCAACCGGGTGGTTTATTGTGGTATATTAAACAAGGAATGGAATTGGGAATATACCCCCTTTAATATTTCTTGGAATAGGTGCTTTAACAGATTTTTCATATTTGATTGCAGATCCTAGGTTAATATTGTTGGGTGGAGCAGCACAAGTCGGTATATTTATTACTTTTATTCTGGCAAGTTTATTAGGTTTTAATTTACATGCTGCTGCTTCTATTTCTATAATAGGTGGAGCTGATGGCCCCCCCACAGCTATATATCTAGCTTCAAAATTCTCTCCTGATATGCTATCTGTAATTGCTATTGCAGCTTATTCTTATATTTCTCTCATTCCTATTTTACAACCGCCTGTTTCGAAACTTTTGACAACTAAGAGAGAAAGAAAAATTAGAATGAAAAAAACTAAGAAATGTTTCAAAGAAAGAAAGGATTTTGTTCCCAATTTTAACAACAATACTGGTTGCATTGATAGTTCCTCAAACCTTACCTTTGATTGGTATGTTAATGTTAGGTAATCTTCTTAAAGAATCGGGTTTGACTGGTAGATTAGCGGAGGCTGCCTCTAGGTATATTTGTGATACGGTTACTATCTTACTTATGCTTTCGGTAGGTGCTTCTGCTACAGCTGATATATTTTTATCTATTGGAACATTGAAAATTATTCTTCTAGGTGCACTTGCTTTTGTTAGTTCTTTAGCTAGTGGAATTATTTTTGCAAAATTTATGAATCTATTTTCTAAGGAAAAATAAATCCATTGATCGGAGCTGCAGGAGTTTCAGCTGTTCCTGATTCTGCAAGAGTTGCTCAACGATTAGCTCAAGAGGCAGATCCTGGAAACTTTATTCTGATGCATGCCATGGGTCCCAATGTTGCTGGAGTAATTGGTTCTGCCATTGTAGCAGGTTTTTTTCTTAAGTATTCTTTAAAGGAGGATAATTATAGTGCAATCCACAAAGAAATTTTATAATGTAGTAATAAACTATAATTACTGCAAGAGATGTGGAATTTGTTCTTGGATTTGTCCTGTTAAAGCAATCGTTGAAGGAGAATTTGATATTCCTCAAATTTCTGATCCCTATAAATGTATAGGTTGTCTTCAATGTGAAAGAATGTGTCCGGACTTTGCCATTGATGTAAGATTAGTTGATTAGCAAATGATATATTTATAAAATGGGGGGGTGATTCAATGGGTAAGATGCAATTTTTACAAGGCAATGAGGCCGTAGGCTTAGCTGCTATAAAAGCTGGCTGTCGTTTTTTTTGCTGGATACCCAATTACACCTTCTACAGAAATTGCAGAATATATGGCTCGAGAACTACCAAAAGTCGGAGGTACCTTTATTCAAATGGAGGATGAATTATCAAGTGCATCTGCAATAATAGGAGCTTCACTTGCTGGAACCAAATCAATGACAGCTACTAGTGGACCTGGTTTTCATTGATGCAAGAAGCTATAGGCTATGCCATAATGGCAGAAGTACCAACTGTATTTGTAGATGTAATGAGGGGGGGCGGTCCTAGCACAGGATCACCAACAGATCCGTCTCAAGGAGATATAATGCAGATTCGTTGGGGGGGAACACATGGAGATCATCAAATTATTGCACTTTATCCTTCAACTGTTGAAGAGGTTTATATCTATACAATAGAGGCCTTTAATTATGCCGAAATGTATCGAACTCCTGTAATTTTAGCTTTAGATGAAACGTTGGCACATATGAGAGAAAATGTGTACTTTGATTATGACAAAGAAAATCCCAGAATAATCGAAAGGTTAAAAGAAAGAGAACTAGATGAGGATGAACTTTTTCTACCTTATGATATGAATTATCAAAGGTTAGTAAATCCTTTAGTAGAAATGGGAAAAACTAGATTTCACGTGTCGGGTTTGTTTCATGATGAAAGTGGATTTCCCACTAGTGATCCCAATCGTATTGCAAAAGTTTTAGAGCATCTTGATGCTAAAATCAGATTATATGCTGAAGAAATATCTATCTATAATGAGTATTTGATTCAAGATGCCCAGATAGTTGTTATAGCATTTGGAAGTGTTGCAAGAAGTGCTTTAAGAGCTGTTAAACAGGCGAGATCTGATAAAATTCCTGTTGGCCTTTTTAAACCTATTACACTGTGGCCTTTACCAACTTCACGATTGAAAATGCTTTTAAAAAAATTCTCAAATAATTATTGTTCCAGAAATGAATAAAGGACAATATGTTAGAGAAATTTCACGACTAAATAAGGCAAACAGACATATAGAATCACTCACTAAAACCACAGGAAAGTTGATAACATCCGAAGAGATTTTAGATGTGATTGTTAAGATGTGGATTCAAATATCGGAGATGTAGAAAATGACAAATGAAATTCCAACAAAATATATAAAAAAAATAAGAAGAGCTTATATTAATCCGGGTCTTACATATGTTTTAAATAGATTTTGTGATCTATTTCTTTTTTTCAATTAATGTGTATGTTGATATCAATGAAGATCCTGAAAAGGTTCCTTCTAATCTATATAAATTTTTAAAGATATGTAATTCCTTTAAATTATTTAAGATTATGAGTTTTCAAGAAATAAAAGATATTTCCCAACAGAGAATTATGTTGGATATGCCAGGCGAAGCAGGAAAAGTGATTTTAACTTATGAGATTTTAATAAAAGATGAGGTTTATCTAGTATATGAAATTATAAAGCGTTCAAAACCTATTGTATCAGTTATTTTAACCGATATTCTATTAAATTCAGCCAAATTGGGGGGGAGTGTTTTTAAAACTTCAAAAATCATTCTTGAAAGAAGTTATGATATTGAGTCATCGGTAGATGAGATGATATATGCATCAATGACTGGAATTACCGGAGGTTTTGCAGGTGCGTTTAATAGAGCCATTCTATTTAAAGAGGATGGAAATGATTTTAGAGTACATAGAGCTCTAGGTCCTGCAGATGAATCAGAAGCCCACATGGTATATGATGCTTTTGAAACCTTAGAAATGGATATATTACCTTATTTACAAGGATATACCAACAATATGGAATACTTTTCAAACTTAGAAAAAAAATATTAAATCAATTTCTATAAGAAAGAGAGTTCTATTCAAAAATCAACTTTTAAATAAAGCTTTTGAAAAAAAATGCTACAATTAAATCTCCTGTTAGTAATTTAGACGAAAGTTTGGTTCATGCGCTAGGCTTGAGAGGAGAAATTGCATTTTCACCATTAAAAATTTCGCAAGAGAACATCGCTTTTTATTTATGTGATAACAGATATGATGGTAAACCTATAACTGATGAACAATTAGAAATTTTGGATTATTTTGCTAAACAAAGTGCCATAATGTGGCAAAATAAAATTTCGTTGAATTTATTAAAAGAAGAAGCAGAAATAGACATGCTTACTAAAGTCGGTAATAGAAGAGGTTATGAAAAGTACATATCCTCGTTAAGCTATCAAAAAAAAGTCAATCTATCGCTATAGCCATTTTGGATCTAGATAATTTTAAAGATGTAAACGATAAGTATGGTCATCAAAAAGGTGATGAAATATTGGTAACTTTTGCAAATATTGCTAAAAAAAATTTGAGAAAGACTGATAAAATATTTAGGTACGGTGGAGACGAGTTTGTAGTAATTTTACATGATGTTTCTCAAACGAATGTTGTTAATGTTATAAAACGATTACAAAAGCAATTTTTCGCCGCAACTAATTGTACATTTTCTGCAGGTGTTAGTTATGGCGAGAGCAGTAATATTAGCCAACTTTTTGATGATGCTGATAAAAATTGTATGAGGTAAAGCAAAAAGGGAAAAGTGATTTAATTTTCTAAGTTGTTTGAGTTATCAAAATATAACATCAAGTGCCATCATTAATAAAAACCTATTATTAGAGAAAAGGTGGCTATTTCTTCATTTCCATGTGAATGTGTTTCGGGAATTATCTCGTCGCTTATAACGTAAAGCATTGCTCCTGCAGCAAAAGATAGGAAAAAAAAGGTAAAAGTGGTTCCATCAGAACAACTAATGAAGCTCCTAACAAACCTCCTAACGGTTCTACTAGTCCGGTTAATAATGTCCAATAAAAGCTTTGTTTTTTTGCTGTAATTTGCTTGAAGCAATGAAAAAGCGGTTGCAGTTCCTTCAGGTATATTTTGTAGACCAATAGCTAATGCTAATGAAATTCCATTAGATATCATCCCCCCCACCAAAGCTAACTCCAACCGCCATCCCTTCAGGAAAGTTATGTAGGGTTATAGCAATAATAAAAAGCCATATTTTTTTTAAGTTTAGCTGCTTCAGGTCCTTCGTGACCTTTTAAAAAAAATGTTCATGGGGGGGGCAAATCTATCAAACAAATCTATAACTATTGAGCCGGTTAAAATTCCTATAATTGTGATTAATATCCCTCCTTGTTCAAGAGAAGGGACGATTAACGAAAACATAGTTGCAGAAAGCATAACTCCTGCAGCAAACCCAAGAAGAAAGTCCATTGATTTCTCATTCAATTCTTTTTCATAAACAGAACAGGGATGGCACCAATTACTGTTGCTAAACCTGCAATAAGACTTGATATAGTTCCATATAACCATATTTGTAGATTAGTCAACATTGCCACATCCTTTTATTATTAAATATATTATTATGTGTAGATAAAAAAAATTAATGAGATAATGTACCTTATTCTGAAAGATAGTATAGCACAAAATCAAGGGAAAAATCAATAAATTTTAAAAAGATATCGATAATAATGCTGAATTTAACTGATATATTTGATATAATATATGAAGAAACAATAATGAATATATTATTCAAATGTATAATATTTAAATAATATCTATTTATTGTGTGTTTCTACTAGTTTTTAGGTTTATTTATCAGTATTTAAAATTATTTATATAAACTCATTCTATGGATGGAGGTATAGCATTGGAACGAAACAAACCAAAAAAAATGTCTTTTGGCATGAAGGAAAGATAAAAAAAAGAGGATAGAGAAAACTTTTAGGTCAAAAAGGAGTTATTGTATGGTTCACGGGACTTTCGGCTTCAGGAAAGTCCACAATAGCTTGTGAAGTTGAAAGGAGGCTTTTTGAAAAGAAAAAAAACTTGCTTATGTCTTAGATGGAGATAATATTAGACATGGATTAAATAAAGATTTAGGGTTTTCTCCAGAAGATAGAGAGGAGAATATTAGGAGGATAGGTGAAGTTGCTAAGTTATTTTCAGATGCAGGATTGATAGCATTAACAGCATTTATTTCTCCTTATAAAAAAAAGATAGAGAAAAGGTGAGATATCTAGTTAAAATGATGAATTTATTGAAGTGTACGTTAAATGTCCAATAGATGTACTAAAGAAAAGAGATCCAAAAGGGATGTATGAGAAGGCATTAAGAGGAGAAATAAAAGAGTTCACAGGAATTTCTGCACCTTATGAAGAGCCTGACAATCCTGAGCTTATATTAGAAACTGATAAAGAAACTATTGATCAGTCGGTTAATAAAGTTATGGAATATTTAAAAGCTCAAGGAATCATTTAAATATATATTATAACTATTTTTAAAAAGAGTCAATTTTAGAATACTTTTCAAAGTTATCATTAAGATTTTAGTAAAAAAATAATTAAATAAATTAATGAGTGAGCAAAAGCCTAATAGTGACTTTATAGTGGGTCCAGGGCGGAGCTCCATCTGCATTATTAGTATAAGTACCAAAAAGATTAAAGAAATAAAGCGATAGAGAGTAATAGAAGTAGGATGGTATTTTGTAAAAAAAATCAAATAGAAAATATATATATTACGGATTATAGGATTTCTAAAGTAAGTAAAAAGCGTATTAATAGGAGGTAATTTATGTCAGAAACTGATAAGAAAAAAAATAAAAATTTTAATTTTATTATTATAACTATAATATTTTTTTCTAGGATTGTCTGTGTTTCAATTTTTCATGTACAGAAATATGAGGCCAAGGTTTCATGTTGTTTCGAGAGTTATTGACTTTAATATTTATGAAGATTTAAGTGTGGATTTTTCAACGAAAGTTGATATACAAGTCGAGCGAGAAAAGGATTTTAGTACATTGGTGTCAAGTTTTGGCACTTCAGATGAAGAAAAATTAACGATGTTTCAGGAGACTCTGGATAATTTGGAAAAGCAAGTTCCTAGAGATTTTGTCGTGTTGTCGTATGATTCCGCTGTTGAATCCGAATATCCTTTTATCTATGTTGATGAGACAGTCAAATTGAAAGGATTCGTAATTGAGAAAGAAGATGGAACTATTGAATTTTCTTTACCAAATCAACTTCTAAGCGGAGAAAATGAAAATGTTAAGGTTACAATACGTTTTCCAGAACATTGGAAGGTTGTTAGTGTCGAACCGGATCCTAATTATATTGAACAAAATACTATTGCTTATTCCTACATTGGTACGAGAAACTATCCTACGGTACAGTTTGTTGTCGAATAAAGGTTTGTATACCTAAGGGGGGGGAATGCCTTTTGGTATTATTATTTATATTAGTATTTGTCTCGATAATATTATCTATAGTTAATATATTCTTTTTGTTCAAATTTATTAAATCTGTACAAGAAAGTCAAGTCAAGACTCAGAATAATATTAATGAGGAAGGAAATGTTTTTTTTGGCTCGTTTCCAAAAAAAATTACCTCTACAAGGCTGAGAGCTTTAGACAACAAAATAGAAATAGTAGACCAATTATTGAAGGACTTAGATGATGCGTATGCTAAAACATACTCTTTGCTTTCTGATCTTGAGAGTAGATTAACGGAGCAGAAAAGAGAAGAAATTGTCAAAAATCGTCAAAAGTTAAATTCTGATAATTACGAAATAATACAGAAGCAGAAACATAACAAAAAAAAGAACTAAAAAGAATTGATAGTGGAAAGAGAGTCTACGAATTATCTAAAGAAATTAATATGGATACTAAGGATTTAATTAATTTCATAAATAAAGAAACAGAGATACAGATTTATAATCATCTACAGAAATTGTCAAAAGAAGAAGAAACATTAATCAAGGGCAAAATTTTGGGAGAACAGGCAATCATAATAGATGAGGAAATGCCTTCTAGCAACGTTGAAGATGAACAAATAGTTGATGTTAGAGCTGAATAAATA
>JMBV01000406.1_pt1 | contig 14167 bp, 13 predicted proteins | sample 616531 | NCBI WGS metagenome assembly JMBV01 (sample SAMN02727904, study PRJNA239997) | anaerobic digester metagenome | biome: anaerobic digester; isolation source: mesophilic anaerobic digester inoculated with municipal waste water sludge... | place: Germany: Bielefeld University, CeBiTec ... | reverse complement strand
AAACCCTTGATGGTCAGGTGGTTAATCAGGATGATCCGGCTTTGGAGTGTCTTGGATAAGAAATGAGGTAACTAATTATAAGTTGATTCAGGGGATGAGAAATTTATCGGCCTCGGTGAAAAAAACCGGTAACCTGAATCGTAGGGGGGGTGAGGCCTATGAACACTGGAATACCGATAACCCTCACTACGATAATAATTCTGATCCGCTTTATGCATCAATCCCATTTTACATTGGAATTCACAGCGGCTTGAACTATGGTATTTTTTTTGGATAATACACATCGAACCACTTTCAACTTTGGCGCTTCCAACGATCGTTTTTCTTATTTCTCGGCAGAAGATGGGGGGGAAATGAACTACTATTTCATTTATCATAAAAATGTAACAGACATTATCAGTTCATTTACGTGGCTCACAGGGCGAATGGAGATGCCTCCTGTTTGGTCGCTCGGATATCAACAATGCCGTTGGAGTTATACACCTGAATCGGAAGTGATGCGTATTGCAAACACTTTTAGAGAAAAGAAAATTCCGGCTGATGTGATTTATCTTGATATACATCATATGGACAATTATAAAATATTTACCTGGAATACAGTAGATTTCCCTCAACCGAAAAAGATGATAAAGAGTTTGGCGGAAATGAATTTTAAAACAGCAATAATTGTTGATCCGGGAATAAAAGTAGAAAAAGGTTATATGACTTATGATGAGGGAGTTGCGTATAAGCATTTTGTAAAATATCCAGATGGTTCTAATTGGACAGCGCAGGTTTGGCCAGGATGGTGTCATTTTCCTGATTTTACCTCTGAAAAGAGTAGAAAATGGTGGGGAGAGAAATTTAAAAGTTATGTAGAAGATGGTGTCGTAGGTTTTTGGAACGATATGAACGAAATAGCTACATGGGGACAACAGGTTCCTAATTTAATTGAGTTCGACTGGGATGGGAACAAAGCGACATATCGGCAGGCAAAAAAAATGTTTATGGTATGTTGATGGCACGCTCAACTTTTGAAGGCGTTAAAAAGCTGATGAATGGTAAGCGCCCGATGAATATCACTCGTTCCGGGTTTGCTGGTATGCAACGTTATACTATTCTCTGGACAGGCGACAATCAGGCTACCGATCATCATATGATGCTTGGCGTAAGGTTAGTAAACAGCCTCGGATTATCGGGATTATCTTTTACCGGATCAGATGTTGGAGGATTTGGAGGAAATTGTACTCCGGCTCTCTTTGCACGATGGATGCAAATTGGCGCTTTTACACCGTTTTTCAGAGGCCATTCCGCTTATAATACTATCAGCCAGGAGCCTTGGGCTTTTGGCGAAACAGTTGAGGAGATATCGAAAAACTACATACAGCTCCGCTATAATCTTCTTCCATATATTTATAGTTCAATGCACTCGTCTGTTATCAGCGGAATACCTTTAAACCGTAGCTTGGCTATAAATTATACAATGGATGAAACGATTTATCAGGAGGAGTACCAAAATCAATATCTATTTGGCCCCTCAATGTTGGTTATTCCGGTTGAAAGTAATAAGGAGATCGTAAAAGCATATCTTCCAAAAGGCGAATGGTATGACTTTTATACCGATCAATATTTTGATGGGCAACAAGAGGTTTTGCCGAGTCGCCGCAGGACAAATTGCCTGTATATGTTTTGGCAGGCAGTATAATCCCAATGCAATCGCCAATTCAACATACCGCTGAAATGCCTTCCGACACGCTGTACGTCCATCTTTATAAAAGTCAGAGTAATAAGGATATTGCGTGGAAATATTATGAGGACGATGGCGTTAGTTATGATTATCAAAATGGAAAATTTTATTTACGGGAGATAATTTATAAGCCAGAGATAAATGAAGTTGAGTTTCGTAAACCCGATGGTAATTTCCAAAGTAAATTTAAAAATGTCAGATTGGTTTTTCACGGATTTGACGAGCTTGACTGGATCATTAAATTCGATGGGAAGCCTCGGAAGGTTTATCCTTTATCAATGAATTTTCGAAAAGTATCCGAAATTCCACCAGAGGGTGATTATTCTACAATTACATACCCTACGATTGTATTCCCTAATGACGAAGAGAGGATGATAATTACATGGTAATGGAATAATTTTGAGGATTTGAAAGATCGGATAATTATACCGGATAATTAAAATGGGCAATCTGTAATAGTTTAGTTTAATTTAACTTTGACGGGAAATAATTCAGCAAATGACCATTGACGAAATTATCAAAGCGGCTTTAGCGGAAGATGTGGGAAACGGGGATCATACCTCTTTGTCAACTATTCCACAGTGGGCAATCGGTCGTGCTAACTTACTGATAAAAGAAAATGGGATACTTTGTGGTGTGGATATAGCCCGTAAAGTGTTCAACACTGTTGATCCTGATCTTGATTTTCAGGTGTTTATCGAAGATGGTAATGACGTTGTTCCGGGCGATATAGTATTTTCTGTTTCTGGAAAGTGATATCAATCCTTACTGGCGAACGGCTGGCGCTTAACTTTATGCAACGATTGAGCGGAATAGCGACAAATACACGTCTGATGGTTAACGAGTTGAAGGGTACTAAAGCGCGCTTGCTCGACACTCGAAAACAACTCCAAATTTTCGTGAACTTGAAAAATGGCCGTGAGAACGGGCGGAGGCGAAAATCATAGAATGGGATTATATGACATGATATTAATAAAAGATAATCATGTTGATTTTGCGGGTGGAATAAAACAAGCCATTAAAGCGGTGCATAACTATATAAAGGATAAAGCTTTAGATTTGAAAATAGAAATTGAAGTCAGGAATTTTGATGAACTGAATTTAGTGATGGAAACAGGAGGTGTTGATAGAATCATGCTCGATAATTTTAATGTATCAGATTTGAAAAAGGCAGTGGAGCTTGTTGCCGGTCGTTTTGAAACAGAAGCCTCGGGAAATATTACTCTGAAAAATATAAGAGAATATGCAAAAACGGGGGTTGATTTTATTTCATCAGGCCAACTGACTCATCAGATCAGAAGCTTAGATATGAGCCTGAAAGCCGATTTTTAATTAAAAGATAAGAAATTGTTAGACCATAAAAATAAGCTACTATCTAAGTTAAATCCTAAGGTTGTTAAGTTTCTTCGCAACTCACTTGCATTTATTATCAGGATTTTACGAAAATTACTATCCCAGGCACTAATAAGATGCCACTGTACGACGTGGTGATTTTTTCTGAAAGGCTTAACTGAGGGAAGGCTAACTTTAAGAGCATCATCTATCTCTTTCGATTTTTTTCTGGCGCTTTTTCCGGTAATCATCGTTTTTTTTACTCTTATTCCATTTATTCCTATTACAGGATTTCAGGAAGAATTGTTACATTTTCTTGAGGATGTTATTCCTTCAACATTGTGGATACATGTTTCTGAAACCCTTGAAGACATCATTGTTCAGCCTCGTTCAGGATTATTGTCGCTCGGTTTTTTTTACTCGCGCTTTTCTTTTCCACAAATGGGGGGGTAAACTCAATTATAGAAGGGTTCAACTCATCATATCATACAACTGAAAAAAAGACCGTATTTAAAGCAGCGGTTGGTTAGCCTTTACATTGTTTTAGTGCAGTCGGTCTTAGTGATTTTAGCTGTTTCGCTGTTTTTGATAGGCGGCAGGATTTTGCAATTTTTAGTATTCCACGGAATCCTCACAAATCAGTTGACTATTGTTATCCTTCATATCGTTAGGTGGCTGATGATTGTAGGGTTGTTTTTAGTCTCAGTCTCATTTTTGTATTATTTTGCTCCAGCTAAAAAGAAGGAGTACAAATTTTTTTTCAATTGGTGCAATATTTACATCAGGGATGATGATTCTGACCACCTATGGGTTCAACTTTTATATCGAAAATTTCAACCGCTATAATGCTCTTTACGGCTCAATAGGAACTCTTTTGGTTTTTCTTCTGTGGTTATATTTCAACTCTATCATCATCCTTATTGGCTTTGAGCTGAATATTAGCATTAATACTGCCAAAAAAAGATTTGAAATGCTTAACCATCTGCGAAATACGGTAAAGCATACGGCAATTTACAGCCTGGGGGGGAATCTAAGTACAAAGATTATTGGATTGATTTTATTGCCGTTATATACATCTTATCTAACTACTGCTGAATATGGTATTTTTTCTATTTTAGAAGTAACAAGTCAGTTTTTTTTACAGCCGTAGTTAGCTTGGGGCTTACTGCTGGTATGATGCGTTGGTATGCAGTGGAAGATGATGAGCAGAAACGCAAAATAATCGTATTTACGACATGGGTAACTACTTTTATATTAGCTTTATTTGTAAATGTTGCTTTTTACCCTGCAAACAAATGGTTTTCGTCTATATTTTTTTAGTCATGATAATTACGCCGATTATTTTCTTATCCTTTGGTTATGGGTGGGGGGGTTTGAGGTAGTAAACCGAATACCTTTTGAGCTTTTAAGGTTAAAAGAAAAATCTTTGCTATTTGTTACACTGGTTATAATCAAGTTTGTTCTTATCCTTGTCTTAAATATTTACTTCATTGTTTATATGAAAATGGGAGTAAAAGGGATAATCCTTAGCCAGGTAATAGGCAACCTTTTAGTTTCAATTTTTACTTTGCCCTTTTTGTTACGTAACATATTTCTTAAATTCAGCTTAACAATACTGAAAGAGATCAGCCTGTTTAGTATTCCATTGGTTCTTTCCTCAGTTGCCACGATGGCATTTGCGCTTAGCGATCGTTACCTGATAAGCTATTATCTTAATTATTCCGAAGTGGGGATTTACTCCTTAGGATATAAGGTGGCCAGTGTTATAAATCTGTTTTTGGTTCAGTCATTTTTGCTTGGCTTTGCACCGCTCGCATATAAAATTTTCGACAAGCCAGAGGCGAAGCGTTATTTTGCACGTGTTACCACCTACTTTACTTTTGCAATGATTGCTTTAGCGCTGTTGCTTATCTTTTACGCCAAAGAGGTTATCGCTCTTTTCTCCAGTGGAAATAAAGATTTTGTACTCTCTTTTAATGTGATCCCACTTCTTTGTGTTGCAATGATTTTTAGAGGATTAACAGCTATAGTATCAATGGGGGCTACATTATGTAAAAAAAAGACAAAATATAACCTTATAATAGTTGTAATTGTTGCTGTTTTCAATATCGGGATCAACTTTATTCTTATACCGTTATTTGGTATTTACGGAGCGGCGGTTGCATCAATACTTGCAAACATGTTGATGACGATATTGTTCTATGTTTACTCACAGCGTTATTATTTCATTAGTTACGAATTTGTACGGATAATTAAGCTATTTTTATTCGGTATTGTTTTCTTGTTCCTGGCTTCATTTGCAACAGTATTTGGCTTTTGGGGAGGCATAATATTCAAAACTTTTTTTTACTCCTTTTATTTCCATTAGCTTTGACTATAGTAAAATTTTATGATCATGAAGAGATTAGCAGGATTAAAGGCTTGTTGAAAAAGTAGCGAAATCCTATTATGATGTTAAATATTAATAATTCCAAATTGAGCAGTAACAAATCCAAAGATAAAAATGACTAAGAATTTTAACGACAAAAAAAATATTTTTTTTGTGGGTTCGGGGGCTATCGCAACAGCGCTTGGCAATGTATTGGTAAAAACTGCCGAGCATGATGTAACCCTTATTACGATTGAGAAAGAGGTGGCAGATTCAATAAACCGCGATCATTACAACAATAAATATTTTCCGGCAATAAGGCTTGAAAAAGGCTTGAAAGCATCTGTTGATTTTAGTTTGTTGAAACAGGAAGCAATCGTATTTATTGCTATCCCTTCGGCTGTTGTTGTGAATTTTATTTCGAATCGCGATATTCATCCCGACTCTATTTTGGTAAACCTTGCAAAAGGCTTTGGACATCAACATTACACCATTGTCGAATCTTTAAACAAATTACTTCCGAATAAAATTTGTTCCTTAAAGGGACCCTCTTTTGCCAGAGAGATAATGAATAATCAACCTACTGCAATGACCTTAGGCGCTGAAGATGGAACATTATACCCAATATTTCTGGAGTTATTTAAAGAGACATTAATTTACACCGATTATACTGACGATGTTTATGGCGTTGAGATTTTGAGCATACTGAAAAATATTTATGCTATTGCTATTGGAGTCGTTGATGCTCAGTTTGAATCGCCAAACCTGAAATACTTGATTTTTACAAAAGCGCTTTATGAGATGCGCAACCTGCTGATATTGTTTGGCGGAAAGAAGAAAACCCTTTTTAACTATTGTGGTGTTGGCGATTTTGCTTTAACTGCACTCAACGACCTCAGCCGAAACAGAACGCTGGGACTGTTGATCGGGAAAGGTTTTTTTTACTGACAATATTTCAGAAAAGGTGGTACTCGAAGGCAGGATAGCTGTAAATATCCTCTATAACCGATTGTTGGAGATGGGATTAGATACTCAGGAGTTTCCAATTATCTATGAGTTATATAAGGTTTTTAATGGTACGTATGATATCTCTTCATTTGTAATCAATTTATTGAAAAACAATAGATAACCGCCCGCTTTGTTTATATACTATCAAGAATAACTGCCAATTCTTTAGTGAGGTTTTTTTCGGGTATAACTCTCAATGTTTCTGTATTGAAATAATTGTTTTTCTGTTAAAAAAAGCGTTATGTAATCGTTCCAAATGGCTCTCTATCAATGTCTGGTCATCATAATCTGCTATCAAACCCGAGTCTGTCTGCCTGATGATTGCAGAGGCATCGCCATCAGCAGGACCGATGCAGAGAATAGGTCGTCGGGCAGCCAAATATTCAAAAGCTTCCCTGTAACAATCATTTTAGCATTTTCAGTTCGGTTTATGATCAACAATAATACTCCAGCGGCAACTTGCTCTTGAACAACCATATCATGAGGAAGGTAATCAATATATTCCACATACTTTTCTATCCCCGGCATTGCGGATAGCTTCTCTTGCAACCCAATCTGCTTTTCCAATAATCTTTATTTCAAGTTCCTGCGCAAACTGCTTATTCTGGTTGGTTATTTTATTTAGCGCCAGCCATAGAGTTTCCGGATTTCTGCTTTTGTCAATGATCCAATATGGGCTATTGTAAACCGATTGCTTTTATCTGAATTTCTTTTGGTATATCCTCATCATCAAATCCATTGGTGATGACATCGTAATGGCGCTTGTGTATCGTTTCGAAAGCAGATTTCATCCCTTGTGAAACGACAACCACTCTATTTGCTTTACTAAGCACCTGTTTTCAAGCCTATGATGTTTCCTGTCGGCAAAGGCGGTAAGTTTAAGGTCTTTGTAATAATCAATATGTGTCCATGGATCGCGAAAATCGGCCACCCACGGTAAGCCTGTTTTTTTTGATGCGCCTTTAAAGCAATCATGTGCATACTGTGCGGCGGACCGGTTGAAATAATAGCATCAACAGAATATAACGAGAGGTATTCGATTAAATATTTCACCGAAGGTTTTATCCAAAACACACGGGCATCGGGAATAAAAAAAATTGCCCCTTATCCACACGGAGATTTTTTTCGGCAAGAGCCGGGGTTTTCTTTTCAGAAAGAAAGGCGCTTTTTATCTGATCGCTCTTTTTTTCGGCCTACAAATCTTTTATATAGGTTATAAGGCTCTTTGATTTTGGTTTTTAAAACGGTAATGTTGTCAGCTATATCTTTTTCCAACGAATGGTCAACAGCAGGATATTCCGGGTTTTCGGGAGTATAAATCACTGGTTCCCAGCCATAATCTCGCAGGTATTTGGCAAACTTTAGCCAGCGCTGAACGCCGGCGCCACCACTCGGAGGCCAATAATAGGTGATGATCAGCGCTTTTTTTCATTGTACACCGAAGATTTATTTCTTTGGCACGAAAATATCTTTTAACTCATTACCCAATGCAGCAAAGAAAAATAGAATTACTATGAGGGAAGTGATCAGAGATATTTTCCTCCTACAAAAAGACTTTCGGCTCAAATTTCCAGACGATCTCATGATTACCTGAAGCAACCATCATTGCACGTAGCACGTAATTAGCTCGGAGATAGGGCATTTTCTTACCGTCAACATATACATTCCACCCTTTGTCGTAATATATCTCGGAAAAAAACGACCAAATTATCCTCTGTTGATTGATAGTTGTATATCAGCTCATTAGGCTTGTAACTCATTAATTTGATGCTTCCGATCAGAGTATCTTTATTTTGAAATCCGCTAACCAACTTTTCGAATCTTCGGTCAATAATTGCGGTGGTTTTAGGATCGAAGTCATTTAATGCCTCTATCTCTTCATCAGCATTTTCGGCCCATTTTATATTTTGTATTAACCATGCATTGCCTAACGCACGAGGATTTATGTTGGCTTGTGCTTTTTATTCTGATCTTCAATAATGAAATACTTCGTGTTGAGCATGTTGAGTACATCTACATTGTTTTTTTTGAAATATGATGGTCAATGAGCTCCTGATAGCGTCGTAGCTTTGCACCATGATAACCTCCGATAGATTTATGGAAGTAGGAGGTGCTGACATCGTTGAATGGACTCACAGTCAGATTGAATACTCTGAAATTAGGGTCTTTATCTTCCAAGATCATCTTATCGGCTTCGGATGGGGGGTGTAGGGGGGATTGAAACTTTTTCTCATCAACAAAATCATCCTCATTTAAATAACGCTTATTTACAGCATACATATCAATCGTTACTAACACTATAAGCGCCGCAAAACAAACTCATTCCTTACTTTTTTTTAAATAACCCCCCCATCCAGATTGCGACTATTGCAAGTATTATAAAAACCAACGAACGTGTGGCCTCGGAGGTTAATATCGCTTTTCGGTCGGCGCGTATGGCATCAATTACCGACTGTGGGAAACCAGCTTGAATCAGTTGATTGTCAACTTCGGATGAGAAATTGAAAAGGCTGCCGCCAAACACTATAAAAAAAAGAGTAGTATCCCACCGATAACATAAAAAGCTGTTATAACATGGGAAAACATCTTTTTCGGATCAGCATTTTTATCAAATATCTCTTTCAGAGCAAGTATGGCGAGTAGTGGAATGGTTAGGTTTGCTATTACAAGGGTCATCGAAACGGCTCTAAACTTGTTGTAACCAGGCACATAACGAAGGAAAAACTCAGTGAGCGGCATAAGGTTATGCCCCCCATGATAGCAATATAGAAAGGATAGTGGCAGCAATTAGCCACCATTTCATTTTTCCTTTTACCACAATAGCTCCAAGCGCAAATAAAAAGACAATAATAGCTCCGGCATACACAGGGCCTGATGTAAAAGGCTGATCGCCCCAGTACATCGGGATCATTTTACATAACTTTTGCCTGGTTGGCAGGTAAGCCGAGTTTTACAAATTCTTTATAAGTATTGGAGTCCTCGCCCGGATTGCGCATTGATCCTCCTCCATAAAATCGGGGGGGATAAGCAAGGTCATGGTTTCTGCGCGACCATAGCTCCATTGCGTGGCGTAATCTATATCAAGGCCTGAAGTCCGGTTTTCGGGAGTATGAGAAAGTTCCGACGGGCCACGGATAGTATATTTGCCATATTCCCACGTAGCCCAAAGGTTAGAGATATTAACGCTAAAAGCAAATAGTGCAGCCGCAAGTAACACAACAGTAGCTTTGAAAAATTGTGGCAACGTTTGTGTTTTGATGCTCTCAATAAGTTGCACAATCCCAAAAATGATAACTATCAAAAGAAGGTAATAGGTGATTTGCAGGTGGTTAGCCATTAGTTGAAGGGATAAGAAGAGAGCCGTCATGGCTCCACCCCCCCAAATATATTTACCTCTATAGGCGAGCAAAATGCCGGCAAGTACCGGCGCCATATAGCCAATAGCATGAGCCTTAGAATTATGGCCGGCTTCGATGATGATAAAAAAAATATGAAGAAAAAGCAAAGGCTATTGCTCCTAAAAGCGAGTGCCAAATGTTTATTTGAGTGAAAGAAGTAAAATAAAAAAAACCCAAGAAATAAAGAAAAACAAGCGATATAGGGTAGGGGATGCCGAGTTGTAAAATGTTGTCAATATGCTTGACAAGCACCTTGTTGTATATCACTGATATCTGATAGGCGGGCATTCCTCCAAACATGGAGTTTGTCCAGAGCGCCTCCTCGCCCGTTGCCTCACGGTAATCCACAATCTCTTTCGACATCCCGCGCCAACGCTGAATATCATCTTGACGGGGGTAGCTTCCCATCGAGAACAGGCGAGAAATAAACAAGCATTATAATGAGGAAAAGACAATAGCTGCCGCATACGGCCAAATATGTTTTATCGAAAACTTATCCATAAAAGTTAGGTATAGGAAAATTATTTTTCTTTAATCTCTTCGTATTCAACATCCTCAACAGTTTTAGGGTTGAACTTTGTAGAATTGGTATCGGTTGGGTTGTAATTTACAGTTACCTCACCTTCAGGACGAGCGGAATGGTGAGCAGACCCCCCCTGATGCTTTGCCGCTTTTTTTAATGAATGTCTTTAAAAGAAACGGAAATAAATATCTTGAAATGAGCTGAAAAGCAAGGACGAACAAAAGAAGAATGCCGAGAAATCTCATTTACAGCAAATTCTGTTTTTTAATATAAGTTTGATGTTGCGAAAGTAGCCAATTTTTGTAAAATGAAAACAGTCATTTAGTTTGATAAATATTATAATTGCCGGAATTATTATACCAAAATCAAAAACCCGATTAGTAATCGCTTTCGTTGGATTGCGGGATTGCTTAACAATAAATTATCAGTAGTAATGGGTGTTGATTACAGGCTGCCATAATTTGCGGTATTTATCTTCTTCAAAGCCTTTACAGGCTGTTTCAAATTCACATTTCTGATGACTTTTTAGGCTGATGATTTGGTTGAAGGTACATGGTGATTTTTCGCAAAGATGATCTTTACAAAGTGTTGTATTGTTACAGCAGCTCCTACCCAAAGACCAAAGGAAGTCGTTTAGTCGGATAAGCGGATGTCCAGAATGAATAGCTATCAATTTAGCAGCTTCGATACAGAGGCTTCTTATCGGCTCGTCTGTTGTAACAGGGTGTCGGGCAATAAGGATTTGATAAAGCGCCGGATCGCTAATCTCCAGGCATCCCATTCGCATCAGCACACGCTGCATGTGATAATCCATAATAGGGATAAAGTTTTCAGGATCACCTATTTCGAGCAGGCCGGAATCTATCAGCAACTTGATAAGGAAAGTGGATTTTTTTGCGTTGCGGATCACTGTAGGCCTCTATCTTTTGCAAAACTTCGTAAAGCCCCCCCTTTCCATCCCTTATCAGGTAAGCTTTGGAATCCGTAATCAAACCGGTAAGTTGACCGCCGCAGATTGCTATAAGACTTTCCGAAGCATCTTTAATTAACTGCGAACGTTCTTCAATTCTGTCAAGGGTGCAGTCATTACTATTTTCATTATACGAAAACCATCTTTGTAACTCCTTTGCAATCTGCTGAGTAGAAAGCAGTGATACCTTTTCGGGGGGGTTGAGCAAGCTGCTGTTTTGTTGTGCCATTTTGATAAATACATGCTCGATGAAATCCCATCCCCAAAGGTCTAACAGCGGATGATGTAATTTGTATGTTTGATGGCAAATAGCTACTGCAAAAAAAAGTTCATCCTGAGTTTGACCTCATCCTTTAATTTTATCGTCAGGTATTCGCGCTCATAAAAGGTGGGATTTGGCTTGAGATTACCGATCACTTCTGCAATTTTAAACATTGATCCCGATTAAGGTTAGCTATTTGTTTCATCGTATAGGTCAAATGTGTTTTATCGAACAGAGAATGATTAAGCAAAAGCATTTCTGTTACTCTTGAATTCCACTTTCATGGATTATTATTTTGAAATTATTGATGATATTGATTTTAATCCACCCAAGTCGTTCATCATCAAGCAGTACGCCTAAATAGACATTTTTCTCCAAAGGAAAATTGTTACAGTTGTTGTGATCAATATCGTATCTGTAAATTGTTGTATCTCCACTTACACCAATCAACATAGGCCACGAATTTTTATTGCCTGAGGTAAGGGTAAGTGAATCGCAGATGGCCGGGTCGGATTTGCGTATTTTGTCATCTCTTTCTAAAGGGTTTATTTTAAAAGTCAGATTGGTGTTAAGTATTGTGTCGTTGGAGCTGATTCTTATACAGGAATAGTTGAACATCAGATACATGTCCCATGTGCGAGGTTGTGTCCCTTCAAAAATTAGTGTATCGCGATTTAAATACATTGTATCCGTTGTTACAATACCAAGAACCTTTGCAGAGCAATGCAAACAATTGATGGATGCTTGAGGTATTTGCCCCCCCATTCCCGGTGAGCCCCCCCATATCCAACTGACAAACTGAAAATCGTCTAAACCATTGTTGTCGAGATCAATATTATAGGCTTTTTGACTATAATAACCACCAATGAGCGTAGTATCATAAAAGTTGATTATCATGCCCGAATGATCCCCCCCAGCCTTGATTTCCGGAGCACGCTCAATAGTACTCTTAGTACACCCTATAAGCTGGATAATGATGAAAAGAAACAAGAATTTACCGTTCGATTACTCATCTTTTTTTTCGCAAAGATAGATTTTTATCCCCCCTATCTTTTAGAGTTTGAGTCCACTTTAAAACTTTGTTTACAGAACGGACAAGGATTTAATTTTAAAAATTCGGCCTTTGTTTAAAATTTGTTTTAAAAGTATTAACAGGATTGATGTCAAAGCAGATACCTATTGACTAAAATACCTCTTCGGAGATAATATCTTTATTTAAAAATAGTGTAACACTCCTTGTACCCCCCCATAGTTAATGCCTTTTTTTAAACAGATTAAACTAAATGATAAACAAATTTGGCCTCGTAATAATCAATGTACAACAGTTTTTCTAGTTAGTTTTTTTTAGCGTTTTTCATATTTCTATCCGGTAGGCATATAAAAGGGTCTTTAAAATTTGTAATTTTACAGCGTTTATTTTTGAGAAGTAAAAAAATGAAGGTTGTTTCAAGAGTTGAAGATGTTATTAACCCATCAATAGTTGAGCGGGGGGTAGTATTATTTGTACAGCTGGCGCTGATGTTACTTCACAGGTTTTGTTACGTTCTCTTGCAGCCGATCCTGTAAATTTGTTACAGAAAATGGCGCTGTCAACCCGCAAGGCCTTAATATTGCCGAACATGCGGTTTCCATATCGCATCTCGCCGCTTCGGAACACCGGAAAAAAACTTCTCAAATACTTTTACGAAAGCAAGGAGTATCATGAGCCGCCGGAAGCATTTGGAAAATTATCCCTAAGGGCTTTACACTTTATGAGGATATTGCTACTCCCATTTTTTTCCAATCTTTAGTGAAAATTATTAATTATTAAAATATAAATAAAATGAAGTCTTTAAAATTATCTCTATGGTTAACATTAATTATTATGATCAGTTTTCGTGTGCCTGTCCTGATCGGCCTGACAACGGCGAAGACCAACGCGCAGGTATTATCCCGCAAGATGTGGAGTTTGAGGCGTTGCCTGACCTTGATATGGAGGTCAAGCTTGCTGAGTTTGCTGAGTTTGAACTTACTAGCAACTTAGATCACCTCACAGTTGATGAACGTGCAATATTGCCGATACTTTTTGAGGCAGCTTCAATAATGGAAAATATCTTTTGGAAACAGGCAATAGGGAACAAAGAGGATTTCCTAAACAGGATAAAAGATGAAAAGGCGAGAATGTTTGCCCAAATTCATTATGGCCCGTGGGATAGGATGAATAATAACGAGCCTTTTCTTACAAATATCGGCCTAAAACCCGAAGGTGCAAACTTTTACCCCCCCGACGATATGACCAAGGAGGAGTTCGAAAACTTTACCGATCCCGATAAAACAAGTCAATATACGCTTATTCGAAGAGATGAAGATGGTAATTTAAAGGTACTGTGGTATCATGAAGCCTATAGAGTGCAAATTGAAAAGGCAGTTGATTTGTTAAGAAAAGCAGCGGAAATATCCGAAAATGACGGTTTTAAAAATTACCTTAATTTAAGAGCAGAGGCCTTACTAACCGATGATTATAAGGCCAGCGACATGGCATGGATGGATATGAAAATTCCAATATAGATTTTATCGTCGGGCCAATCGAAATTACGAAGA
>JMBV01000405.1_pt1 | contig 14170 bp, 23 predicted proteins | sample 616531 | NCBI WGS metagenome assembly JMBV01 (sample SAMN02727904, study PRJNA239997) | anaerobic digester metagenome | biome: anaerobic digester; isolation source: mesophilic anaerobic digester inoculated with municipal waste water sludge... | place: Germany: Bielefeld University, CeBiTec ... | reverse complement strand
GTCTCCCCCCCCGGCCGTAGGCATCGGGCAGTCCTGTCAGGAGGCCTACTGAACGCACTGTACGCATTTCTTTGGTATAGGCGTCAAAGACCCCCCCGTCGTTATGGGTTTTTCTATATTCTAAAAGCCCTTTTCTAGCTCCGGTTCCATTTCTAGTCCGTACGCTTTGAGCGAGTTGCGCACCATTCTAAACCCTCCGTAGGGTTCATAATCCTTTTTAATGGTTCGTCAGTCTGCAGCCCAACGATCAGTTCCCGCTCTTTGGCAATATAGCCCGGAGCGAAATTATCAATCCCGCTAAAACGTTCTAAATCAACGTTTACGGTACGAGCCCTTACTTCCGTTTGAATCAACCCATTCACTTTATCCCACAAAACGTCGTATCTGCGGACGGGCCCACTAAAATTCACCGTCGCGTGGTAGGGGGCTGTAGTTTTGCTGAATGAAGTCCCTCACATCTATCCGCCTTGACCAGCTACCTCCTTTAAAGCCTTCCCAGGCGGAAATCAAATCACCTTTGGCTAACAGCTTATTCTTCATCTGCACTCACCTTCCCATCCTTTTGTCTCGGGTACCCACCAATAATAACTTAGTGTTCGACTATAGTATAGGGTTTTGGGATAGGGGGGGCGCAGTGATTTGAATCACTTTTCTTGATATAAAAGCACAATTTGAAAAGATTAGGCGAGACCGTTAGAATGGAAGATGAAGGCAAAGCGATTGAAATCAACAGGAAGGGGGGGAATCCCATGGTAGAAAACTCATTCAGCAAACATTTGCAGCCTCGCTGGTATGAAGCAATTCCCCGACGTCGTTCAAGGCGTCAGTATACCGGGGAGACACTAGATGAAAAGGCCTTGGCACGATTGGAGGCCCTGGCAGAAAAGCTCAATGCAGATTTTTCCGGGGCGCGGATAGAAATTGTCAATAACCCGCCAACGGAGGTTTTCAAAGGAGCGGTGGGCCCCTATGGAAAGGTCACCGGTGCACCCGCCTATGCGGCTTTCATAGGCAATAGTGATGACCCCCCCAATTATCAGGAAAAAGTGGGTTATCTGGGCCAATGCCTGATCTTGGAAGCCACCGCCCGTGGAATAGGCACGTGCTGGATCAGCGGTTTTTTTTAAGCGTGGAATCGTTCTGCAGCAGATTGACATGCAGCCTAAGGAAGAGGTTCTAGCCATTTCGCCCCCCCTGGGTTATGCGGCTGAGGAATATAATTTTACAGAAACTGTTCTTTCCGTGTTTGGCTACCATCATAGGCGTAAAGAGCTCGCGGATCTCTGCCCGGACGGAATGGAAGAAACATGGCCCGCATGGGTGAAAACGGGCCTAGAAGCGGCTCGTTTAGCCCCTTCTGCCGTAAATCGGCAGCCATGGCGCTTTTTGTGCAGGATGAAAAAAAATAAAGATAGCTATCGCCGGACGCGAAAGTTCCACCTATTCCAAACGCTTAGATTGCGGCATTGCCATGCTGCACCTAGAATTGGGTGCCCTACACCACGGCCTTCGAGGAAAATGGGATTATCTGCCCACCCCCCCGGACGTGGCCGTTTTCAGCCCTTAAAAACAAGTTAGCCCGGGGGGGCGAACCTACCCGACGGGCTTGAGAGCATAAAAATCTTATAATCGTTTTCCCGAAAAAATACCGGGTTTACCAAGGCCGTTTGATGTACCGGGGTCAAAGCCCGCGAGCCAATCCGGCAAAGAGGTCTACGTTAGCGAGGGACGTTTCATCGTCCCTTCGTTCGTCATCGGCCCGGTGTTGCCTCCATAAGAGCGGCCTTGGGATTTTCGCCGCGAGCCGTTAAAGGAGAATCTGCTTATCCCGCTCGTCACCGTAGCGCACAATCAAATCCCTACACTCTTCCCTTTCACACCGCCGAGATAATTGAACACCCGATCCCTCAACCAGGCATTGCTGTCGATGAAGTTTTTAGTCATCATGTATTTGTCTTCAAAGCCGAACACTATATTTCTAATATCGGCCATGACAATCGTCCCCCCCAAACACATTACACATGGTTCTAGGGTGGTATAGATTATGCATTCCGGCCCATGTTTTCTCAAATAATTGGCATTTTCCATTACCAAATGGTTTTCGGCATGGTGAACTTTGCTGTTTTAGTGTTCCATGTGTTAGACATTTTCCAATAATTTTGTGGTTATGGACCAAGACGGCCCCAATCGGCTTGTCCCCCCCCTCTCTCCGGCGATGATCGCCTCTTCGATAGCCAGCTGCATATACTTTTTATGATCATACCGACAAATATCGCGCAACCCTATTCTCATATATTCCGTCCTTTCTTTCTGCGGCAGTTTGAGCCCTTGCACCGAACACATTGAGAGCTGTTTTCCAAGCATTCAATTATTTGATCCCCCCCATGTGCCGCTAGGGCCTAATAGGGCCTAAATCGTAAAAGCAAGAGAACAACTAAGGCAACGGCAGCCATTATTTGGATCAGTAACAGCTGCGGCTTGATCTTACTGTCCTTGATCCTCCGGTAACTTAAAATATCGAGAACGGCCCAAGTTACGAGTAGTGCCACCGCCGCTATTAAAAAGATATCCAAACCCCCCCACCCGATTTCTATACGCGATGTTAATACACCGCCCACAAACCCGGCTAAAAAGGCAAGCATCCCCCCCCGCCAACGCCGTGCCTTAGGATCGGTATTCAGCCCGGAAGGCGAGTATTTGTCATCCACAAATGCCTTGATCTCTTTCGCCATGTACGCCACTACCGCCAGACCAAACACAGTAAATAAGAGATTTCCCAACATGACCGCCCCCCCCTTAAGCATCCTAGTTTGCAAAGCCCCCCCGTTTTTCGCCCTTCATCACTTTTGCGAAAAAAAACGTCGAAATCCTGCCGCCTGCAATAAATCGCACTTGTTGCCATTACCGGAGGCCAGATCAAGATAGTACTTCCCCCCCGTTTCGCAGTGCTCTGTACTTGGCCTTCGCCGGGCCCCCCCCAGTTTTTCAACTAAACCGGCATAATACAGCAACATCTCATCATCACCTAATTCTCGACCGTTCACTCGCCGGATGTGAACGCCCGGTTGCTCATGGGCGCCAAACCCTATTTTTTCATTTATACTATTCTCCACAGGCGCCGTCAAGATCTCGCGGCCTGAAGACAAGTGTTCTCTTGCCTTTCCGCAACTAAATTTGGGTTTTGCTGCCCAGAAAAAGGGCAACCAACTGCTGTTTATCAATGCAACCGCCATGGACATCGATAAGTTCTTTGATACTGGCGAACAGCTTGTTTCTGGTTCTTTCCGGAAGCTGCCTATGTCCGGAATGGGTGTTTAGCAAGGATATGTAATCATTAGAAGTATAAGTATCAACCCAGCGATATTCCTTGACTGTAATATTGCCGAAAAACCCCTGCTCTTTTGTTAAACGCAGCCGATCGCTGATCACTTCTGCCGGGCCGGGTTTCTTTGCATCATCTAAATCGGATGCGTAACGCTGATATATATCTCTGATTTTGGCATGCAACTCGTCATACTGCTGCACATGAATCGTCCAGAAAAAAACCGATGGAACCGCCGTTTTTCAACAGCCTATTTACCTTTTCATAGCCGTATTTCGGTTCGATAAAATGAAAGGCAGTTGCGGAAATAGCCAAATCAAACGAGTTATCTTCTCCACTCCAATTTTCAAAGGAGGAATTGATCACCTTTAATTGTGGGTAGTCCTTGAATTTTTCTAAAGCAAGCTGAGCCAAATTTGCGCCAAGTTCCACGCAGGTAAGATTGGTATAGCCCAGCCGGACTAAACTAGATGTGGCCTGGCCCGTGCCGCAGCCGATCTCAAGTATCTTTGCACAGGGCATTATACCGGAATATTCCACAAGATCGTCAAATAATTCCTCGGGATAGCTAGGCCGATATTTTCATATTCTGCCGCAACAGTATCAAATGTTTCTTTTCTTAGCACGCGATCACCCCCGGTTCTGTCGGTCGTTACACTAACTCACCAAAAAGAGTGAATCCAAACCCGTTAATTGCATCACTAATCGTCGCCGGCTTAGGCCCATCAAAAGATTGCCCGGTGTAATCCCGACAGGATTTTCTTTTATTAATCGTAGCGTACAAACCCATATCCCGATTTCTCCTTTTTGCTCCAGCCCGATCTTGTTTTCCAAAATGCGATGCCCCAAATGCCCCGCCGTCAATTGTGACTAGTTCGGACAATAAGAGTAATACTTACCCTGTTGAGTAGTCTCTACAGCACTAATTCGTAGATCCTTTCGTTACCCCTTGTTTCCACGCATTTAAACCCCCAGTGACTCATGCAGCCTGCAGGAAGCCGTATTATAATCATAGATAACGGAACTATAAATCTTAGTTATGCCTATTTCCTTGGCTCTCCGCAGGATAGCCCGCATGACCAGTGTTCCAATACCCACACCACGATATTTGGCGAGACCAATCACAATAGGGAGGTTTTGCGCCTTGAGTGTGACATCCCCCCCTATTGCGGTAAATTTTCCATCCTCCAGGATCTCGATAAAATACAGCTCGCCGTGGGTTGATAAATATTCATACATGCGGCGCACATATCCCGCATCGGGGGGGATACTCGCTTGGTCAGAAATTCCCTCGGAGTTATAATATACAGTTTCGTCTTGATACCAGGGAACGGCAACTTGATAATCGCCATCGTAAGCCCGCAGCCTAAGCCTTTCGTTAATAGTAAGGATGTTTGGTTGTTGAACCTTATTCAATGGCACTGCAATCCCCCCCACTAGGTCTGCACCGGCTAAGAAAGGCAGCTAATATATGCGCCGGGGCCGTTATAATTCATAAACTAAAACGCCCAATTTTCCCATGGGTAATTCCTGTACAATTAGGCCATCCCAAAACACAAAGCAGCCTCCCTTGGCTCTCTTGGGCTGCTTGGCATAACTGTTGATCATAAGCACAGAAAACGGCATATCCCGCACACGGCGTGCATATTCCTCTTTTTCTCCGCTTTCCCATTTCTGCGTGGAATAATCCACATAGTTTGGCCACAAAAGACAATCGATCTGCAATTGTTTCACCGCATTAAGATTTTCATCGGACCATAAATCGCCGCAAATGGCGGTAGCAAACCGTTTACCCCCATAGGTAAAGACAGAGAACCCCCTACCTTCTTTATAATTGCCATCGGCCGTGGGCTCTTTCCAACCGGGGGACAGCCGCCGAAAGTTGTTTATAATTTTACCTTCCCGGGATATAACAAGATTGCTGCAATAAATGCTTCCCTGGGCCCGTTCCATATAGCCGAAAGAGAGCGCGATTCTGTGCTGACTCGCTGTTTTCCGCAAAGAATTAATGATTTCATCGTCCTGAGATAGGGCCCGCGATAAATCCTGGGCGTATTCCCAGCTCAACCCTTCGAAACCCTGCAAAAAGGATTCACCAAAACAAATCAGGTCTAGGCCCATTTCGCTGCTTTCAATCGACCGTTTCCTGATTTGGTTTGCATTGAATTCCACATCCCCCCCGTCAACAAAGCATTCCGAAACAAGACCGATTTCATCCGGCTTGCCCCCCCCATGCAATTCATTTTACTGCCCCCCCAAACCTTGGATTTTAACCGCAATCTCCGAATTATAGGTGGTGATCACCCTAACATAGCCTTTAAATAACGAGTTGGCCTCCGGATTGCCCGTATCGACCAGTAAAGGGCGCCGCTGCAGACCATCAATTTTGCTGCGGGTTGCTGCAATTACAATGTTTTCCCGGCCCACCCGTTTGATCACCTCGGCACTAATCTGTTGGTTTCCCCCCCGGCCAAAAACATAGCCTTGTTTGCCGATTACAGTGACAACTATCTTCGCCCGCTGCCCTTCAATCAGCTCTAAAATCCGCCGTTCATTCGCATCTTGAGCAATTAATTGCCCGTTCCGGACAACATCAATGCCAAGCAGAGTGTTTGGTAGTTCTAACAGTTCCATGACGGGGGGGCTAAGAGAACTGCCCGAACCGATAATATAAAATGTGTCGGGGGGGTTGTCCTCCATCTCTTCCACAATTCGTTCAGCAATGCCCAAAAGAACCTCCCGCTCGGGCGCTTGACTGCCCCCCCGCTTTGGCGGTTTGAATAAACTCGGGGGGGCGGAAGGAATTCTCATTACACCGTAAAGGCGTGCCGTGATGATCCCTTCTCGAAAGGCCCGCTCATCAATGTCCATCACTTCGCCATCAACCAACTCCAACTCTTCACCGGAGAAAAACTTAGAGGCGAGCCTGCCGGCCCCTTCCGGGTGGCTGGCGAAGACACCGGAATGGATTTTCACCCCGGCCGGAATACCCAGTACGGGAAGCCCTGTGTTAATCACCGCCGCGACGTTGCGGGCAGTGCCATCACCTCCCGCAAAAAGCAGTAAATCAACCCGCTCCTCCAACATGGCTTGAGCTGCCGCCATCGTATCCTGAGCCTTGGTTTTGGGCCCGGTGGCACCGAGAAGGGTGGTTGAAAAGCCCAATTCTTTGGCCAAATCTTCGCCCATTGCCCCCCCGGTAGGTGTAAATTCGAATTTCCTCCCGCAAGGCAATAACTCCACTAGGGCCCGCCTAGCTTTAGCATTGGCTTCGGGGACCGCTCCCAAATCGAGTGCCCGCTGTAGGATCTCATCACCATCGGTACCCTTTAAACCAACCCGCCCGCCCATTCCGGCAATTGGTTAATAATCAAACCGAGTTTCATTTCCTCCACCTTTCCAGTGCCCCCCCCGAAAAGTTGATATAGCGTATGCCTTCCGTTAGGAAGATAAACGAAAACAGCCTTATCAGAGTGAAATCCGCGTACCCATAACCTGGGTTGTTGCCTAGCCTTAACCAAGGTCAAAAACGGATAATTGTTCGTTGGGATGAAATTTTAAGATCCCCCCCACGCTTTCAAATGTGGCCTTTATGGGCAACTGAACTCCTTTTAGGATCTCCATAGCTCGCAAATACATATCCTGAGATAGATTCATGCCCAGAGTGCAATGGGGGGGAATCCAGACCCCGGTTTATAATAGTGCCATGCAGTATCACTGTATTGCCTAAAGTAATCATGGAATTTACGATGAACAGCGGCCAGTTCCGGTGTCACTTTCGGGGGGGCCAGAAATACCACCGGCCGTTCCGTTTGGAAGGCATCAACGTTTGAAAACGTCACTTCGAAGGGTGCTATTTCTCCGGCAAAAAGCTTCAACGCGGCTTCAAATTCACCGATGGGCAAATCCTCATAGATGCACAAAGACACGTGGGGGGGTTTGGTTCCCCAATCAACGGTGATCCCATTTCCCTGAGTGCGAAATGTATTTGCTCCACAGCATTTGCGCCCTTTTTATCCAAATATAGTTCGATTGCATAAGGCATCCCGCATCGCCCCCCCTCGTATACCCATTAGTATAATAGACTACCTTCCATAACAGTGACTGCCTTACCCCAGATCGCAACTCGCTCTCCCGCGACCCAAACCTTCAGTCTCCCGCCTCTTTCGGACGATTGATATGCATTGAACTTATTTTTCCCTAGCTTTTTCTGCCAATAGGGCCCTAAAGTACAGTGGGCCGAGCCGGTCACGGGATCTTCGAATATACCAATTTCCGGGGGGGCAAAGAAGCGCGAAACAAAATCATACTTCTCTGATTTCGCAGTCACTATGACCCCCCTCATGGGCACCTTCATCAACCTTGTAAAATCTGGTTCGATATCCCGGACAACCTGCTCAGACTGTACTTCAATCAAATAATCAAAGCTGTTTTTCCCTATATAAACCGGGTAAATATTTAAGGCCTCAACAAGATTAGGGGGGGGAACATCCGCTGCCTCAGCCGGCGTTGCCGGAAATCGAGTTGAATCCAGCCCCCATCCCTTTAGCCAAGAGCGTTCCGCTCTTTGTCCGGAAACTGCTTCTTGATCTGCGCCCAAATATCCCCCCCGTTCCCACAAAATATGGGCGCTTGCTAACGTCGCATGGCCACACAGATCAACTTCAGAATTTGGTGTAAACCAACGCAAGGTGTATGCGTTATTGACCGGAATTAGGAAGGCCGTCTCGGGCAAATTCATCTCAGCGGCCACATCCTGCATCCATTTTTCGCTCGGTGCGGAATCCAAAACACAAACAATCGCCGGATTTCCCCTAAACGGCTCTTCTGTAAAGGCATCAACTTGATAAATTTTCATCCATGATCCTCCCGTCAGGCAAAATTCTGTGATCACACTAGCCTTGATTTCTTCATAATGCTCAAGCCCATCTCTTTCAGCATCCTGGTTGCGAAGCCCTTTCTGCGTTCCGAGGGCCGAATACTGTACCCCCCACGTGTCCCCCCCTTCCCTTTTAAGAAAGTCGTTAAGAAATAGCCTGATATTGATCATGCCCACAATTTCTCCATCATTTCGCCGGACATAAAAGTAGGTGAAGGATGGTGCCCGATCTAACTGTACGTTCGCGATGTCCAAATCTGCCCGAATCTTTTGCAGCCATTCCTCATAGGTGCCCGATTCCATTAATAGCCGAACCGCAATCCGGAAATTTTTGGATATAACGGATTGCCCGCTCTTTATATTCTTGATTGGGAAGAACAAATTGCAGCTGGCCCACCATCCCTCTATATACTTAATCAAGCTTAATAATGAGCAAAATACCACCGGCCGGTAGCCCTCCTATTTACAAAACAAAAACGAGAAATAGCATAGTGGCAGCCCCCCCATTACCACTCTTACATGTTTTGGGTATGAAACATGCCTGTATCTTCTCGTTTTTTTTAGCTTAAATCCTGCCTTGAAGTGATTTCCGGTTGGTGCAAAGACGGGTTTCCCGAGCTAATGCGATTGTTGCCGAACCCTTTGATTGCGCTACCGGCCGTTGGCAGTTTGCTTGAGCACCCGTTATACTGTATCAATCCCAACGTTTGCCATTCCGGGACCGGCCCCCGAAAGCCAAAAATCGATGGGAAACATCGAGGAAGGACTATTAACTGAACAGAACCGCTTTTTAAGCAATCCCCCCCTCCGTCGTGATCATACGGCGATTTCCATCACGAGGAAGGGATTACTAAGTGCGTTATTATTGATGTTCAGGGTTGAGCAACCAAACGAATGATTTTAGAACGCCTTTATATTTCAATTCACTTTCATGTATTTCACAAAGCGTTCCGTAATTAGATGGGGTCGAGTAATGGCGCCCCCCCAACCGTTACTGCCCAGGCTCCGTAACCTAATGCCTTTACAACATGCACCGGTTCCCAGAACCGCCCTTCAGCCATCACGGGGATCGAAACGCCGCGGATAACTTGTTCCAGCAAATCATAATTCGGTTGTTCCTCTAAAAACTGCTGTGTGTATTCAGTGTAGCCGGACAATGTAGTGGCAACAATATCAAAACCGACTTGCTCGGCCATAATCGCTTCGTCTAATGTGGAAATATCGGCCATGATTGGCTTGTCAGTCAATTTCCTGATTTGCTGTAAAACTCTTCCGTGTCTTTGCTTCCCGGGCGCGGCCGTTTGGTTGCATCCACAGCTATTATATCTGCCCCCCCGCTTCTGCAATGGCAAGAACCTCCTTTGCAGAAGGCGTGATCCGGACTTCATAGCCGGGATACTGCTGTTTGTAAATACCTATAACAGGTAGATCAACCGTCTTTTTAATAGCCCTTACGTCATCCGGGCCGTTGGCCCTAATTCCACCGGCACCACCTAAGAGCGCGCTTTTTGCCATGGCAACCATATAATTCGAACCATATAAGGGTTCGCCTGCAAAGGATTGACAAGATACCACTAATCGTCCTCTGAGCCTTTGGATTAAATCAATCATCATTACATGTTCCTTTCGCCGACTAGATCTATGCACATTTCAATCTATTTGCTTTGCCTTTAAAATACCAATCACCACCGCATTCGTTTCTACAAAGGCGAACGCAGGGGTTTTTCCGCTTAACCTGGTGTTTGTTAATGTTAAATTCGCGACCTAAAGTAGGGTACTAGCAACTTCGGCGGCCATCGTTTCCTCAGTAACATTGGAAATGGGATGTATGCCTCCCTGCACTATTTGCAGTTCCACCACATCCCCCCCAACGTCCCAGACCCTGCTGCCGGGTTCAGCCAAAATCCTGGCAACAATAGTCTGATTGTTGATTTCCAAAAAGGTCTCAATCCAGATTCCCAAGTAGTGGGCCCTTTTGACTATTGCATAATTTTCCTTATTCGCATCTTCCTTGTTACGCGAGACCAAGCGGATATGTTCTGGTCGCACCATTACCCAGCTTTGGTTCTTGTTTATTTCGCTTCGAACCGAAACTTCCTGTCCCAAAACTTCCATTACCGATTCATGTCCATCTTGCCGTATAAGCCTTGCTTTAACAAAATTAGCGGACCCAAGAAACTTAGCTACAAATGGTGTAGCAGGTCTTTGATATGCCTCTGCCGGTTCTCCTATTTGCTCGATTATACCGTTGTTCATCAGTATGATCTTATCGGAGAGGAAAAGGGCTTCTTCTTGATCGTGAGTTACGTAGAGTGTGGTGATACCCAGCCTTCTTTGGATATTCTTTAGTTCATAGCGAGTTTGTATTCTGAGCTTGGCATCAAGATTTGAAAGTGGTTCATCAAGCAGCAACACGGACGGCTTTTTCACTAACGCTCGGGCCAAGGCCACTCTTTGCTGCTGGCCTCCGGACAACTGGCCGGTACTCCTGCCCTCCATACCCTCTAAACCTACCAGTTTTAAGGCTTCCTTGACCTCATTCTCGATCATCGAACGAGATTGCTTTTTTTATACTCAGGCTGTATGCCACATTTTTGAATACGTTCATGTGAGGAAACAGAGCATAATTTTGAAAAACCATGGCCATATCCCGATTTTGGGTGAATAGTGATTGATACTGGCGTCATTCAAAAATATCTGCCCCCCCTTATCAGGCGTCTCGAACCCAGCAATAAGGCGCAACAGGGTTGTTTTGCCGCACCCTGATGGCCCCCCCAACAACGTGACAAATTCTCCCGGGGCCGCGGTAAAACTACAATCGTTCACCGCTACAACTTTTGACCCACCGGGTATGGCGAAAGTCTTTGTGACGTTTTGAACCTTTAACGATACGGATTTATTGTTCATGGCAATTACCCTCCCTATTCTTTAACAACTTAAGTCGGTCGGTGTTTTTCCCAGACGATTTAAACCAAATCGCAGCAACCCCATAAAAACGCTCGTCAAGACAATCAAGACTGCGGCATAGGCCGCCGCAAGGCCGAGTTGGCCGATTTCGACCGCCGCCAGAATCGCCGCCGTCAAAAGCTGCCATCTTGCCGATATTAAAAAGATTACGGCGCTGATGGAAGTCATTGAGCGAATAAATGCATTTAAGAGCCCCGCAAAAAAAAGCGGGACGCAATAGCGGTATAACCACTTTTTTTTCAGCGTCTGAGAGGAGCTTGCACCAAGATTGGCCGATGCCTCCTCGAGACCGGGATCAATCTGCTGTAAGCCGGCCACCCCCCCGCCCGAATGCCAATCGGCATTGTACGCACTACAAAGGAAAGTATAATAATCGTGGCGGTACCGCTGAGAATAAACGGTGGTTTGTTGAAAAAAATCGCATAACCGATTCCCAAAATTACCCCCCCGGGCACGGCTAGGCTTAAGACAGAAACTACTTCCAATACATTCTTGCCTATAAACCGTTTTCGTACCAAGACGTAGGCTACAATAATACCAATGATGCCGGAAATAGGTGCCGCAACGGCCGAAAGCTGCAACGTGTGGAAAATGGGCCTGGTATCCCGCAAGAAAAAAAATGTGATTGAAATTCCGCAAGGTAAAACTATAGTCTATTCCCCCATAGCTTACTAAATGCCCCCACAAAGACCATACCGTAAAACAACAAAATAATGAACGCTACTGTTGAGCACAATGCAGTCCCCAAACCAACCGCAAGTGGATCGCTTGTCTTCTGTCTGGTTCTTGCCGTTTTTCCGGTGATGCTCACGTAAGAACGCCTTTCAGCCCAGAATTTTTGCAAAACAAAAGCGGTAATGGAAGGAATCAACAAAATGACCGCTAAAATGGCTCCTCCCTGAGGGTTGTACGAGCCCATCAATTGGAAATAAACTTGGGCGGCCAGAACATGATAATCGCCTCCGAGCAGCATAGGATTGCCAATATCAGCGATGGATTGAACAAACACCAACAGCATCGCCGCTGCAATTCCCGGCGTAGCATAGGTAAAGTGACGGACGTAAAGGTTTTCCAGGGTGAAGCACCCAAATTCTGAGCATTCTCTTCAACACTGGGGGGTCTAGATTTCCCAACGTACCAACCAACAATATATATGCCAGGGGGGAAACAAAGCGAACGTCTGGGCAAAAACCAGTCCCGGAAACCCGTAAATAAATGACGTGTTTAGGCCCAGTAAGTTTTTAGTAACCAGGCCAACTTTGCCAAATAACAAAATTGCCGCTAAAGAGATGACAAAAGGTGGTGAGACGATGGGTAATAAGATTACCCATTCCAAAACCGCAAACCCTTTAATTTAAACTGGGTTGTGCAGTAGGCCAAGGCGAAAGCCAAGGATGTGGCTATGACCGAAACGGTAGTGGCTAAGACTAACGAATTCTTGACCGTTTGTCTCAAAAACCGTTGTCTAAGCATTCTTAGAAACCCCCCCGACAGGTCGAGAGCCCCGTTCTTAAGGAGGCTCTCGACCAAAATGGAACCTATTGGAAGCAGTACGAACAGAACGAGAAAGACTGTTAATCCCACTACCACCATCAGAAGTGGTAGTTTTCTTAGCAGGCCCCCCCGAGCCGCCCCCCCCGTCCTCGTGAAGATCCCAAATTGGAATGGACTGCTTTACCCATCACTAATTGCCCTTCTCCATTAAGATCTCGTCATTCCAGCGTTCTACAAGACGATCCCTGTTTTTGCCCGCCCAACCAAAATCGTAGTCGATCAGTTCAGCTGCATCTATGGGAACGGCCTGGGGGGGAGGAACCTCGGCATGCGCATGAATCGGGGGGGTGGGGGGGTAAGCCCCTACTTTGGCCGCCAGTTCCTGTCCCTGTTTGCTCAGCACAAAATCTAAAAGAGTCTAGCCAATTCGGGTTCCGGCGCATCTTTAATAATCGCGGCCCCGCCAATTTCATAACCTGTTCCTTCCTTGGGAAATGAGCCAGATACCGGGTAGCCTTGTACAGCCAACTGGGGGGGCACGGCGTGACCGTAATCGATCCCGATTGCAACTTCGCCCAAACCGGCCATCCGCCCGGCAGCTGAACCGGAAGTCGGATACTGCTGAATGTTAGCATCTAATTTTTTTGAGATAAGCGAAGGCTTCCTCCTCGCCCCAAAGCTGAACTAACGTTGCTAAAACAGTATAGGCCGTGCCTGAGGTCCCGGGATTAGCCATGACAATTAAATCCTTGAATTCGGGCCGCAGCAAGTCTTCCCAGCTTGTGGGCACAGAAACCCCGAGTTCTTTAAACGAACGATCGTTGATCGTAAATCCTAGGAGGCCCACATAAAAACCGGTCCAGTAACCTTCCGCATCCTTAAACTTAGCCGGAATATGTTCTGCCTCAGCCGAAAAATACGGTTCTAACAAACCTTCTTCTTTCGCAGCTGCATAAGTATCAGCGGGGCCGCCCCCCCACCAAACACTCGCTTGGGGCCGATTTCTTTCCGCCTTAATCCTCGCCAACACCGGGCCGGCGGATAATCTGATATGCTCTACTTGAACTTTCGGGTAAAGCTTCATGAACTCTTGCACCGTTATTTGGGCGAACTCTTCGTTATGGCTTGCATAAACCAATATTCTTCCGGAAGGTTCCGCAAAGCAAAGCGAACTGAAAAGGCTTACTAAAAGAAGTGCAGCGAATAATCCAAGCATTGATTTTTCATTTTCTATCCTCCTGTTTTCCATTTCTAGAGTTGCTGTGCACTGCTGTTTTCTCTACCCTCGAGCCGAGGGCGCTCTCTTTTAAAACCCCTTTTTTTTAGAAATACTATTCTTGGGCAAAATACTTGCATCTGCCAAACAAAGAAGCAACTCTTGTTAACTCCCTTTAAAAACTCATTCGCCACTCGGCGGAGTTTTCCTCCTTGTGTTTATTTTATTTTGCAACTTTTCTCCATCTCGGTAAGAACAACGACTCTTTGCCTCTAACCCACGCTTATCCGAG
>JMBV01000404.1_pt1 | contig 14178 bp, 27 predicted proteins | sample 616531 | NCBI WGS metagenome assembly JMBV01 (sample SAMN02727904, study PRJNA239997) | anaerobic digester metagenome | biome: anaerobic digester; isolation source: mesophilic anaerobic digester inoculated with municipal waste water sludge... | place: Germany: Bielefeld University, CeBiTec ... | reverse complement strand
AAGATGGACAAAACAGGGTAATTAATATATACTGGAAATTGTAAAATGGAATAATAAATTTTTGGCTTACTGTACACGGTACTTGAGTCCCATGCCCATTGTCATCATAGGGTATGTCTTTATTATTAATAAAGTCTTTAAATCCAACTATTCTATTTGAAGGTCTCGTTAAGTCATAATGGGGGGGGACAAACCAGTATCGATTACAGCAATGGTTATTCCTTCACCTTCATAGCCTTTATCATGGGGGGGTAAGTATGCATCTATGCTGGGAGTTGCAATATCTAATAATGTATATACTCTAGAGTCAAAGCTTATATAGTCAATATCGGGGCTATTTGCAAGTTTATAGATTAAGTCAGTAGGCATATACCCTGAAAATCCATCTATCAAAGGTAATTTAGATTTGATTCTATTAGACATATTTGCTAAATAATTATTAATATTAGGAATATCCTCTTTAAATTGAACTATAATAGGGAGTTCTTCTATAGATTGAGCTATTATCTTAGCGTTTAATATTGGACATAGCTTAGGGTTTCTAACTCTCCTCACTCTTACCACCTTCCTTGTTTTATTCTATGCTTTATAAAATTAATATGTGCAATATAATAAAATTATTAATACAAGGAAAGAAAAAAAAGCAAAAAAAAGCCTAATTAAGCTTTTTTTGCTTTTTTATAACTTTATATAATTCACCGATTACCAATGGTATAAATGCAAATATAAGGACTATTTCCCATTGTGCAAATCCTAATGGTACAGTGTCAAATATAGGTTGTAAGAAAGGAACGTACAATACTACTAATAAAAGTAAAAATGAAAAAGTAGTTCCATATACTAATGTTTTATTACTAAAAACTCCTATTTTAAATAATGTATATTTTTGTGATCTACTAGAATAAGCTCGCAATAATTCAGCTGTTATTAAAGTAGCAAAAGTTATAGCCCTTGCAGTAACTATATCATTAGGATGGGCTTTTAAAGCTAAAATATAAGCAGCTATTGAAGATGCTGCAATAGCTATACTTTGGACAATAACTCCAAACATTAAATCCTTACTTAATAAAGGTGTATTAGGGTTTCTTGGAGGTCTTTCCATAATATCAGGATCACCTTTTTCAACACCTAAAGCTAAAGCTGGAAAACTATCAGTAACTAGGTTTAACCATAAAAGTTGAATTGGTAATAAAGGTACAGGCAAATTCAGCAATATACTAGTAAACACAATCAATATCTCACCTATATTACAAGATAATAAGAAGAAGACAAACTTTTTAATATTATCATATATAATTCTACCTTCTTCTACTGCAGCAACAATACTAGCAAAGTTATCGTCTGTAAGAATTAATTCAGCAGTATTTTTAGCTACATCAGTTCCAGTAATACCCATGGATACACCTATATCTGCTTTTTTTCAATGCTAGGGCATCATTTACCCCCATCTCCCGTCATGGCAGTAATATTGCCATTAGCTTTTAAGGCGGAAACTATTCTTACTTTATGATCTGGAGATACACGAGCATATACTTTTGTATTTTTAACAACTTCTCTTAAATCTTCATCAGAAATATTATCCAATTCAGAACCCATCATAGCTTGGCTTTCATTTTCAGCCATTCCCAATTCTTTAGCAATGGCAAAGGCAGTCTCTTTGTAATCACCTGTAATCATGACAGTTTCTATACCTGCTTGTTTACACATCTTTATTGCATCTTTAGCTTCATCCCTAGCAGTCTATCATTCCTGTAAGACCTACAAATACCATGTTGTTTTCATTGCTTTCTGAAGAGATATCTTCAGGCATAGAATCATATTCTTTATAGGCAAAGGCTAAAACCCTTAAAGCATCTTTAGAAAACAAACTATTTATTTTTAATACTTCTTCCTTTAGTTCATTATTAAAAGGAACTACTTGTCCATTTGTGCTTATATGACTACATCTATCTATGACTATATCTGGAGCACCCTTTGTAAAGGAAACAACTTTATCCTTTATATATCCTTTATGGAAGGTAGTCATCATTTTTCTATCAGAATCAAAGGGGGGGATCTCCCCTATCCTTGGATAGGAAGAATTAATATCCTTTTTATTAACATCTGATTTACCAGCTAAAGTAACCAAAGCTCCTTCTGTTGGATCTCCAATTATCTTATATCCTTCGGAAGTTTCTTCTAATTCAGCATCATTTGTTAATATGGCTATGGATAATAGGGTATCTAAATCTCCAATAGAATTTGTATCTATATTTTCTCCATTTAATTGAAACTCACCCTTAGGTTCATAGCCAGTACCTGTAACATCTAAGATTTTCCCATCTGTATATATCTTAACAACAGTCATTTCGTTTTGAGTTAAAGTACCAGTTTTATCAGAGCAAATAACTGTAGTACTTCCTAAAGTTTCAACAGCTAATAATTTTTTTTAACTATGGCATGACGTTTAACCATTTTATTCATACCTAGAGCCAATACTATAGTAACAATTGCAGGTAAACCCTCTGGAATTGCAGCAACAGCTAAACTAATGGCAACCATAAACATTTCCAAAACATCTCTACCTTGAAGTAATCCTACTCCAAAGACTACTATACAGATTATAACTGTAGCTATACCTAAAAACTTACCTAATTGATTTAATGATTTTGTAATGGAGTTGTTTCATCTTCATAACTTTGTATTGCAGTAGCGATTTTTCCTATTTCAGTTTCATGACCAGTTCCTACTACTACACCCTTTCCCCTACCATAAGTGACGATAGTACTCATATAGGCCATATTTGTCCTATCTCCTAAGGAAACTTCATGATCAAAATCAATATTACCATTTTTTTTCTACAGGAACAGATTCTCCTGTTAAAGAAGCTTCTTCAATTTTTAAATTAGAACTTTCAATAAGTCTTAAATCTGCTGGAATAATATCCCCCCCTGCTTCTAATATTACAATATCTCCAGGGACTAATGTACTAGCAGGTACTACTTCCAGATGTCCATTTCGAATGACCTTTGCAGTAGGGGATGCCATTTGTTTTAAAGCTTCTAAGGATTTTTCAGCTTTACCTTCTTGATAAATACCTAAAAAAGCATTTAGGACTACTATGGCTAAAATTACTATAGCATCGGTTTTTTCTCCTACGAATATGGATATCAAAGCAGCGCCGATTAATATCAATACTAAAAAAATCGGAAAATTGTTCTTTGATCTTTGAAAAGAAGCTTTTACCAGTTTCCTCCTTTAATTCATTGTGACCATATTTTTCTAATCTTGATTCTATATCAGAGCTATTTAAACCTTCTTCTCTACTAGTTTCAAGTTTAGACAATATATCGTCACTTTTTTTGCCTATACCATTCCATTTTATGATTCCTCCTTTGTACTATTAATTAGTATACCTAATAATGTATAAAAACAAACAAAAAAAAGACCTCTATTTAGGCAATTTTGCCTAAACAAAAGTCTTGCTTCCTATAAATAGGTAGTTAGCCGGGAATTACCGTATTGACGACTAACTAATTTTAAGCTACTCCCTCTTGATAGATTAATTATATATCAATAGAGAGAAATATTCAACAAAATTAGAATAAAATTCCTAAATAAATGATATATGATATAAGCAAGATAATTCCTGTAGTTTTTCCTATTTTTTTCTTTAAAGATACTAGGAACAATAAAAATCAAAGAAACTAATATAGCCATAGGGATATCTAGTTTAATACTTTGAATAGGAATAATTAAGCCATTTTTACTTACTAAGGCAGAAACACCTATAACTAAGGTGATATTTAATATATTAGCTCCTAAAATATTCCCAAGGGAAATATCCTGTTGATTTTTAAAAGTAGCAGATATTGCTGTAACAAGTTCTGGAATAGAAGTTCCAATGGCTAGGAGAGTTAAGCTAATAATTTGCTTAGGAATTCTTAGAAAATTAGCAATATCTACTCCAGTTTCTACCAATAAATGGGCTCCATATATAATAAAGAAACCTCCTATAATAAATTTTAATCCATTGATAATACTTTCTCCCTTTTTCTAGTTGTTTTTAATTTACTATAATCTTTAAAGTTATTGATTTTATGTTCTAAGATATTTATCAATATAAAAATAGAACACAAAGAAATCAAAAAAAGCTCCTTCAGCTTTAGTAATTATTCCATCTAAAGATATAAAAAAACAATATGGACAAATAACTTAACATCAATAGGGACTTGATTCCAAAAAAAACCATCTTTAATTTTAATTGGCTTAATTAAAGCGCATAAAGCTATTATAAGTGCAATATTACAAATAATAGAGCCTACAGCATTTCCCATGGACATATCTGTAAATCCCTCATTACTAGCTATAGTAGATACAAAGAATTCAGGTAAAGTAGTTGCAATACTAATGATAGTTGCTCCAATTATACCAAAGGAGATATTTGATTTTTCAGCAATCCAGATGGCTGCATCAACAAACCAATCTCCACCTTTAATAATCATAATAAGGCCTAAAGAAAAGAGCAGAATTATTAATCCAATTTCCATATACTGACCTCCTAAGAGATTAGAATTTTAACTGACTAATACATCTATATATTTCTTTATGGATTATTATTACTAAATATGATTTAACAATATCTACAAACTAATATGAATTGACAATAAGCTTACATTGTTAGATAATTTAATATGAGGATTACTAAAAAAAATGGAGTGATTTAAATTGACCAATAAGGTATTAGTAATTGATGATGAAAAACAGATTGCAGATATAATAAAGTTTAATTTAGAAAAAGAAGGTTATATTGTTGAAACTGCAAATGATGGACAAGAAGGTATCGATAAGGTATATAGGTGGAATCCAGATCTTGTTATATTAGATATAATGATGCCAATAAAAGATGGATTCCAAGTTTTAAAAGAGATCAGGGTTGATTATAAATTTCCAGTGATAATGTTGACTGCAAAGGAAGAAGAAGTAGATAAGGTATTAGGCTTAGAACTGGGAGCTGACGATTATGTAGTTAAACCCTTTAGTATGAGGGAGTTAGTGGCAAGGGTAAAGGCTAATTTTCGTCGCGTTGATTATTCAAATTTACAGCCAAATAATGATGTGATAATATCAGATGAATTAGTTATAGATTTAAATAAATATGAAGTAAGAAAAAATGGTGAAGTCCTAGATCTAACATTAAGGGAATACGAACTTTTAAGATTTTTAGCTTCCAGTGCAGATCAAGTTTTCTCTAGAGAACAACTATTAGAAGAAGTATGGGGCTATGAATACTATGGAGATATTAGGACTGTAGATGTAACAGTAAGACGTCTTAGGGAAAAATAGAAGATGAGAATGGAGAGTTTAAATATATTTTGACAAAAGGGGGGGAGTAGGTTATTACTTCGGGGTGACTAATTATGTTTTCTAGCATTCGCTGGAAATTTATTGTGGTTTATTTTTTTTATTGGTTTTTATTGCAATGGTCATTGTAGGAATATTTATTGTAGGAAGATTAGAAGAACAACAAATAATGAATGTAACAAACAATATGGAGAAACACATTGAAACCATTATTGGTAGTTCTAGTTATATCGCCTCAGATGATTGGAATGAATATAGAGAAGAGATACAAGAAACTTTAAACGAATGGAGATTAGGAGCTTCAGAGACCTTATATGTAATTCATAATGAAGAAGTCCCCCACAATTATAGCCAGCACCTCTAAACAACATGCTAAAATATTAGGACAAAATGCCCTTTCCTCAAAATATTTAGATCCAACATTGATATTAAAAGCCTTTGAAGGAGAAAAGGCAGACTCAAAATTAGAAGAAATAAATGAAGGGATTGTTAATAAACATTTAGCATATCCAGTTATGTCTAATGTAGGGAAGGTAAAGGGTGTATTATATATGACATCTAATTTAACCGACATATATAAGACAGTTAATGAATCCAAGGTTATCATAACAAATGCAACATTTTTAGCACTAGGTATAACTATACTTTTAGGTTTTTTTAATAGCCAGTAGTATTACAGTTCCCATTAGAGATGTAACGAAAAAAAGCAGAAGAAATGGCAATGGGAGATTTTAACCAATTTGTTGAAGTGAAATCCAATGATGAAATAGGCCAATTGGCAAATATGTTTAATTATTTGACCTTAAAATTAAAAAAATACAATTCAGGATATGGATTTAGAAAGAAGTAAGCTAGACACCATATTTAACTATATGGCAGAAGGAGTAGTTGCCATAGATAAAAATAATCAAATTATACATGCTAATATTATAGCAATGGATATATTAAATTTAACACAAGAAGATATATTAGATAATAAAAATTTAGACCTTAAAAGAATAAATATGGAAAATATAGATTATAAAGAACCCCAATCATTAGAAGGGGGGGATGAAATAATAGAGATCAATTCTGAAATATACAAGATAAAGCATGCTCCTTTTAAAAATGAAGAGGATATTATTGGGGGGGCCTTATTATTGTGTTTCAAGATATAACCCATGAACATAAATTAGATAATATGAGAAAGGAATTTGTGGCCAATGTATCTCATGAATTAAAGACACCAATAACTACTATAAAAAGTTATACTGAAACCCTTATGGAATCAGATATTGATAGAGATACAAGTGAAAGGTTTTTAAATGTAATAGACTCTGAATGTGATAGAATGACTAGATTAGTAAGGGATTTATTACAATTATCTAATTTAGATTACCAAAAGACTAATTGGAAAAAGACAAGAATTTCCTTAGGAGAAATATTAAAGGATATAGGATTAAAACTAGATTTAGCTTTTAAAGAAAAAAAATCAAAAGCTAGATATAAAGCTAGAGGAAGACTTACCAAATATTGTTGCTGATAAAGATGGCATAGAAAGGGTTATATTAAATATATTATCAAATGCAATTAAATATACAAGAATATGGGGGAAATATATGTATTAGGTTATAAAGAACAAGATAATGTAGTTATTAAAATAAAAGATAATGGACTTGGTATTTCTGAACAAGATCAAGAAAGGATATTTGAAAGATTTTATAGAGTTGAAAAAGGACGTAGTCGGGAACTGGGAGGTACAGGTTTAGGACTATCCATTGCAAAGGAAATAATTGAAGCACATAATGGAATGTTAAGTCTTAAAAGTGAGTTAGGAAAAGGCACAGAAGTAAGTATTAAACTACCCTATAAGGAAGTGTAATTAACATTTAATTATGTTGTAATATAATTGTAATATACTTATTATATAATGGACTTAAATAAGACTAGAATTAAGGAGGTTAAGAAGGTGTGGAGAAGATTAATTGCAAGCATATTAATTGCTTTTAGTATAATAAGTTTTAGCACATTAGGTTTTGCAGCACCAGATACAACTATAGATAAGAGTAAATATGAAATATTAAATCCTGAAAAAGCTCATTTTCAACTTCAAATAAAGTAATATTAATTAATGGTAAGGCTCCAACAGGAACAGAAATTACCATTGATGTTTATGGCACTACAGATCTTACAAGAAAAAAACTTCAATTTAGACCAACTTCCAACAGAAAAAGATTATATTGAAATCATGACAGATACAGTAAAATCTGGGAACATGGGATTTTTCCAAAAGCAAATAGACTTAGTATTAGGTATAAATAAAATAATTATAACTTTCGATGTAGAAGAATTATCACCAGAAGAATTAATTATTTATGTTTACGATAAAACAAAAGCAGAAACAGAGATCACAAAAGCTAGAGAAGCTAAATTTAGTGAAATTGTTCCTTTGTTAAATTAATATTTGCCATGGATGAGGAGATGATTTAGATGAAAGAAAGGTTTAAGACTTTTCTACTTTTATCCTTGGTAAGTATTAGTATAATTATTACACAAAAATTGTGGATGCAAGTGCCTAGTCAAGTACTTGGGTTGTTTGATAAAGAAATGGAAGCTTCATCATCCTATGTCTTAGCAGATATGATTGCTCCTAATAAATATTTGTTGAGTTTTAATTCTAAGAATTACACCTTAGTATATGATGATTCTAAATATGGTATGTGGTCAAATTCTAGAAAGACCCTAGTGGAAATATTAAGTGCAAAGAATATTTCGTTAAAAGAAATTTCCAATGAAGAATACTTAAAATATCAAGAAAGAAAATCAATATTGTTTTATTTTCCAGAAGAAATTAATACTTATATTTTAATAAAAGCCTGGGATATAAAAAAAGCCTAATAGTTTAGTGGATGCTATGCCTAGTATAGATAAAATTTACATCTATTTAGGTAATGGTGATCCTTTTTTTTGTTTTTTTCCAATGGAGAAGATCATGTGGCAGTTTACAATAATAATATTAATATGGAAACTTTAAGAAATGAAATAAACAAGATTGATGAGGAAAAGGATTATGTATATTATTATCCAATGAGAGAGACTTTAGAAACACAAAACGATATATTTATTCCTTATGAAATCAAAGATAGTTTACCAGAAATATATGTGGAAAATGAAATAGCTCTTTTAGATTATAAGGGAAAAGCAGAATTAGCCGAAAAGTTTTTTTAATAAAAATATAGATTATATTAGAGAAATAGTGGAAAGTAATGGTTCTAGTATATATGTCTACAATCAAAGAGTTCTTAAATTAAATATAAATGGGACTATTGAGTATTTTCATGCCTTAGAAGAAACAGTAAGTGAAAGGAATTTATATCAAAGCTTATTAGCTGCTTCAAATTTTATTTCTGAAAAGGCAGGAGTTCAAAAAGGGATGTATTTGGCTAAAGTTGATAAAATAGAGTCGGATAATAGTTTAGGATATAGGCTTACATTTAGATATAGAATAAGAGGAATACCTGTAATTCTTGGGAATCAAGAAGTTGGAGAATATGTTCAAATGGAGGTATTCAATAATCATGTAAGAAGTTATAAATATTATGCAAGAAAAGATATGAATAAAGTTCCAAGTAGGATAATAGAAGGCAAAAATATGATATCTGCATATGATGCAATTGATAAAAACTATCCTTTATTAAAAAAAATGGTATTTATACGATAATAAAATTGAAAACAAAAAAAGAAGATGATAATTATGTTAATGAAATTTTATCTTCCATAGAAGATATTACATTGGCTTACTTTGATCCATGTTTAAAAGATAAAGATGAGAAACTAATTGCCGTATGGGTGATTAAATTTAAGAATAGATTAGTAGCATTTGATGCATATAATGGAATTTTAGTTTATGAAAGATAGTTAGGGATGGTGAGCAATGTGGATTGGTCTAAGGCTAAAACTATATTAATCATATCTTTTATTATAATAAATATATTATTAACCTTTGCACTTTTTCAAGATAACCAAAAAGTTGATGCGACACTTGAAGAAGAGTTTATTTCAGATGCCATAAGATTATTAAATAATAAAAATATTATACTTAGAACTGAAATTCCAAAGGAAAATCCTAGCTTAACTGCATTAATAGTGGAATATGAGAATATTAAATTAGATAGATTAAATGAAAGTTTTTTTGAAGATAAAGGTACTATAACTACTAAGGATGAAGGTCTTGGAGAAATAAAGTATGAAGATGAAATTATAACCCTAGTAAATAGAAAATTATTACTTTACGAATCAAAGAAAGATACAAAACAATACAATATTAGCAGCGAAGAAGAGGCTATAAAAATAGCTAAGGAATTTTTAAGTAGTGTAAATTTTGATATTTCTGATATGGAATTGTCCTATGTTAAAACCATAGAAGATACTTATTATATAGAGTTCTCCAAAATATATAATGGTAGATATTTAGAGTCTGCCTTTACCAATATTCAGTTAAATAATACTGGAATAAAAAGATTAGAAAGATTATGGTTAAATGTAATAGAAGAAGGAGAATCTCAAATATATATAAGTAGTGCACCAAAGTCCATATTAGGATTACTTAGCATGAATGAAGTATATGGTAAAACTATAAAGGAAATATCTTTATGTCATTATTTTGAACCAGAAAAACATGATTATATAAAAGACCCCCAGGAAGCAAAGGAAGGAAGAGCAATTCCTGCCTGGAGAATACAATTTGAAGATGGATACAAGGTTTTTATAGATAATTATTAAAAGGAGATGTCATCTCCTTTTTTTTAATCTCTAATATACTATAATAGAATAGGAAACTAAAATGGGGGGGAATTTAAAATGGAAATTAAGTTTTGTTCACTATCCAGTGGGAGTAGTGGAAATTGTCAATACATAGAAACGGATAATAGTAGAATATTAATAGATGCAGGATTTAGCGGTAAAAGAGTAGAAGAACTATTATCTTCAATAGGCGTATGTCCAACTACATTAGATGCTATATTTGTAACACATGAGCATATAGACCATATAAAAGGTGTAGGTGTATTATCTAGAAGGTATGATCTACCAATATATGCTAATGGAAATACTTGGGTAGGAATGGAGAAAAAAAATTGGGAATATAAAGGAGAAAAATATAAAAGTATTTACAACAGCAGAATATTTGGATATTCAAGATATGACAATATATCCTATAGGTGTTTTCCATGATGCATTAGAACCAGTAGGATATATTATATTTTATAAAAATACTAAAATCAGTATAATAACAGATACTGGATGGGTAAATAATAATATAATTAACAAAATAAAAGGTTCAGATTTATATCTTATGGAATCTAATCATGATGAATTAATGTTGAAAGAAGGCCTATATCCTTGGTATTTAAAACAAAGGATTATGAGTGATAAAGGTCATCTATCTAATGAAGACGCTGGGAAGATCTTAGGAAATATATTAAATGGAAATAATGAAATCGTCCTATTGGCTCATTTAAGTCAGGATAACAATGTGCCAGAATTAGCATTAGATACAGTAAGAAGTAGTATTCTTAATCAAGGAATAGATGTAAATAAAGATATTGTATTAGAATTATCCCATAGGAATAAGGCAACAAAATTATATTCTTTATAGATATAGGAGGGTTATCATATGAATAATTATAATTATGAGAGTTACAGTAGACCACCTAAAAGAAGAGGTATTTTTTTTCATATATATTAGTAGCTATAATATCAGGAATTATAGGTGGGATAATAGCCACTTACATAGCTCCTGTATATTTGTATGGAAAAGTTTTACCTATACCAGATATTTATAAGGGGTTATCTACAGGTAATCCTATAATAAATGAAATAGAAATAAATCCTGCAGATGACATAACTACTGTATCTGCTGTAGCTAAAAAGAGCATGGGTTCAGTAGTAGGGATTACAACAGTGGTAATACAAAGGGAATTGCTATGGGAAAGGCCTCAAGAAGGAGTTGGTTCAGGAGTAATTGTAGATAGTAACGGCTATATATTAACTAACTCCCATGTTATAGGTGATGGCAAAGCAAAGAGCATAAATGTATTATTTGAAAATGGAGATAAGGTAGAGGGTAGAGTATTATGGTATGACCCAGCTTTAGATTTAGCTGTAGTGAAAGCTGATGTAAGGAATGTTCAAGCTGCAGATTTAGGAGATTCTGATAGTTTAGAAGTTGGTGAATTAGCAATAGCCATAGGAAATCCCTTAGGCTTAGATTTTCAAAGATCTGTTACATCAGGTGTAATAAGTGGATTGCATAGATCCATTAGAGTAGATCAATTTAATATAATTGAGGATTTAATTCAAACAGATGCTTCAATTAATCCAGGAAATAGTGGAGGTCCCCTTTTAAATAGTAAAGGGGGGGAAGTAATAGGTATAAATACTGCTAAGATTAGATCAGGAGAGGGTTTAGGTTTTTCAATACCTATTAATTTAGTAAAACCTATAGTAGCTGAAGTAATAAAAGAAGGTAGCTTTAATAACGTATATATTGGATTCGTAGGGAAGAGGTAGGATTATTTGAGCGAAAAAGGGAGTAAAATTAAAAGCAGATAAAGGTATAGTAATGGTAGAAATAATTCCAAATTCACCTGCAGCAGAGGCAGGATTAAGACCCTTAGATGTAGTAGTTGAAATTGATAATAAACCAGTGGAGACTATGACAAGTTTAAGAAAAATGCTATATAAATATAAATTTGGAGATAAAGCCATATTAAAAATTAATAGAGATGGAAGGGAACAAGATGTGGAAATACAATTTAAAGATTTTTAATAATGCTATAGGATGGTGAGTAAGAAAAATATGAAAATTTTATTAACAAATGATGATGGAATAATGGCTGAAGGAATATATGAATTGGCTAAAGAATTAGAAAAAAAACCATGAAGTAATAATAGTAGCACCAGAAACTGAAAGAAGCGCACAAAGTCATGCAATAACCTTATTTCAACCATTAATAATAAGGGAAACAAAATTAAAAGGTTTAAAGTCTAAAGCATATAGTGTATCAGGAACTCCAGCCGATTGTGTTAGAGCAGGGCTGGATCAAATAGTTTGCGAAGATGTAGATATAGTTCTTTCAGGTATAAATAGGGGATTAAATGCAGGAATGGATATTCTTTATTCTGGAACAGTTTCAGCAGCTATAGAAGCAAATATATATGGAAAGCCTTCTATGGCAATTTCGGCAGAATTAATGGATGGTAATTGTAATTATGGAATTGCAGCTAAATATGCAAGTGAAATCTTAGAAAAGTTAAAAAGAGCATTTATCTTCAAGTATATTATTGAATATTAATACTCCTTATGTATTTAATGAAGACCCTCAGGGATAAAAGTCTGCAAAATAGGTGAAGTTATTCATGATTATTATATTATGGAATTAGATGATAATGGTGAAAAAAAACTGTAAGAACTAACGGAAGAAAAGAGATTGAATTTGAAAAGGATACTGATAGATATTTCCTTTCTAAAGGATATATAACAGTAACACCTTTAAATTATGATTTAACTAATTTTGAATTACTAGATAGAGTTAAAAGATGGATACTTTAGGAACGATGCAGATTTGTCTGCATCGTTTTTAAATTTTTGTGTTATAATAAAAAAAAGTAAATAAGAAAGCAGGTGTTTTATGAATATAAATATTATAGCAGTAGGAAAGATAAAAGAGAGATTTATAAGAGAGGGAATTAATGAGTTTTCAAAGAGATTATCTAGATGCTGTAATTTGAAGATAGTTGAAATAGATGATGAGAAGGCGCCAGAAAATTTATCAGATAAAGAAATGGAAATAGTAAAAATAAAGAAGGGATAAAGTTATTATCTAAGATTCCCCAAAATTCCTTTATTATTTCCCTGGAAATAGAAGGCAAGGAAATTTCCTCAGAAGAACTGTCGAAAAAAATGGAAGATTTGATGATAGGGGGGGAATAAATGATATTACATTTATTATTGGTGGCTCCCTAGGACTATCTCAGGAAGTTAGAAGTAAGGCTGATTTCAAATTATCTTTTTCAAAAATGACATTTCCTCACCAGTTAATGAGACTTATATTATTGGAGCAAGTCTATAGAGGATTCAAAATAATGAAGGGAGAACCTTATCATAAGTAGGACAAGCTATGGGTTATAGAATAATGTTTGAGGGGTTATCATAAACTAGAAATAAGTAGTATAATACGTGTAAGTATATATATTTGAAGTAAAGCCAAATGGTATTTAGGGAGGCGAAATTTGTGGGAATCAATAAATACGCATTGATAGGATTAGTAATGGCAATAATGTTTCTAGGTTTTGGGCTTCTATTTGCAATCATGAAGGAAAAGGGAAGTATTTTAATATCTGGGTATAACTTTAAATCTAAAGAAGAAAGAAAAAAAATATGATGAAAAACGAATGAGTAAAGATATGAGAAATTTCTTTTTTTATTTGCAGTGGAATTTTTTTTGTATAGGTACAGTTATGACATATTTATTTGGTGTAGTATGGTTTCGGATTTCACTTTTGATTTTTATCGTTTACCTTTTTAAAAATATTCATATCAGTGATGAAAAGGCATTTGGCAAATATAAAAGATAAGATTTATTTGATAATTATTACTATAACTTAAGACACACTTTTTATAAAAATATGTCATATCAGTAGAATTATGTTCAGCAATTTAATTTAGAAAAGTCATATCTAGAAAGAAAATATTTCAGGGAGGCTGCTATGGAGAACGAAATGGAAGTTCTATATGGAAATAGTGTCAGTATAATTAATATGCCTGATAAACAGTTTGTAAATTTGTTTTTCATC
>JMBV01000403.1_pt1 | contig 14216 bp, 22 predicted proteins | sample 616531 | NCBI WGS metagenome assembly JMBV01 (sample SAMN02727904, study PRJNA239997) | anaerobic digester metagenome | biome: anaerobic digester; isolation source: mesophilic anaerobic digester inoculated with municipal waste water sludge... | place: Germany: Bielefeld University, CeBiTec ... | reverse complement strand
AATGAATAAAACGGTGTCGGACCTGGATATGGTAAACATTACCGACGAAAATAATCCTCCTGCAAAAGGAAAATCAGTCCTGGGGGGGCTCCGCTGCAAACATATTCCTACAGTCCGTATTGGGGTAGTAGGGCTGGGCCGGGGGGGAGGCGCTGCAGTCAATCGGCTTAGCCTGATTGAGGGTACGGAAATAGTGGCTTTGTGCGACCTGAATCCGGAGCGAATCAAGAGCAGTCAGAAATCGCTGAAAAACAATAAGCGAAAGGAAGCTGCCATTTATACGGGAGATGAGGATTGGAAAAAAAATGTGCGAACGTGACGACATTGATTTAATCTACAACGCAACGCCATGTAACAGAGATAAATATCCCGACTTCTCATCCATGTTGCCGTCGAAGTCGTCTAAATCCTCGCCACATCCGCCATCTCGTGGTGTAAAACCTCCTTTTGGTGGAAGCCATCCAATCGATGGCAATGTTTTATCACACATGAAATGTTTTAAATCACGGCCGATTTAATTCGCCCCCCCAAACATTATTTATGGGTACTGCTTGTAAATTTTCACCTCCGAATCCGCCTAACACCAGCTCACCCGTATACAGTAAGATCCTTTTTTTTATTAAATTATGTTGCTGGTTGACACTCTTTGGGGTTTCGCACCTCCAACCGCTTAGCACCCCCCCCGCGGTGTTTTTCATGGTTTTGTTTAAAAACCTATGTAAAACTTACCGGGAAAGTTGCAATTCTAAAATACCAGATAGCAATCTTTAATCCGATCTGTCATCGCCTGTTTGAATGAACAGAATAATAATTCACATTTTTTTCATACATTTGTAAAATCAAAGCAATCAATTTGCAACTTTTTTTGCAAACGGTCACTAACAGATATTACAAATCTGACAAAATGAGCCTTATCTGAAATGAAGGGTTTTTTTCTATAAAGTATAAAAGTGCTTTGAAGAACAAAACAATAGATATAAACTCACGCACGCTTCGCCTTCTGCAGGAAGGAGATGAAAAGGCCTTTGAACATATTTTTCATTTCTACTACAATCAGGTTTATACATTTGTACTAAACACGCTTTTCAATAAAACTTTTGCAGAAGACATTACACAAACTGTCTTCATAACGCTCTGGGAGAAAAGAGAAACAATTGATCCCGATACCAATATTGCACCTCTTCTTTATACCATTGCCAAAAATCATGTTTACAGACAAACGGAACAATTGCTGCGAAAATACAAATATGAACAAACTCAACAGGAAATTATGCCGGAAGAGAGTAATCCGGAAGAAGATGTAAATAATCTTTTTCTGGAGAAAATTCTTTCAGAATTGATTGAAAAACTTCCCACAGCACGACGTAAAATTTTCTTATTAAGCCGAAAAGAGAATCTGTCAAACAAAGATATTGCTTCCCATTTAAATATTTCAGAAAAAAACAGTTGAAACACAAATAAGACGCTCTCTTATTTTTTTTAAATGAAAAACTGAAACACTACCTCAATTTGCTGATATTTTAATCTGTCGGTTGCTATAATTCCGGAAACCTTATGCGTCATTTTTAACATTATATTGTTAATAATAATTAATATTCTTGTTAAACCGAAATCTTTGTAAGGGTTTTACCTTCCTCACGTATATAACAATAAATATGTCAGAAGAAATTACAAATTTGGTTGGGAAATTTCTCTCCAATACCCTATCGGAAGAAGAAATAGGTAAGTTGCTCCGTGCTTATCAACAAAAGCAGATAAGCGAAAAGCAATTTGGAGATTATTATGCAAGCAAATGGGAAGATGCCGGCCAGCATCCGTCCCGGCTCGCCGCAGAAAACAGGGAAAAAGCATGGGAACAGTTTAAGATGTATATGCGTCGAAATATCCAAACCCTTCCGAAACACAAAAGCAGATGGATTGCAATGGCGAGCATAGCAGCCGTAGCTATACTGTTTTATACTGGGCCTCTCGCTCCAACGGATCCGTAATCATTCACAACAAGAACTTGTGGTAATGGTTGAAAACGGACAAAAGGCAAGCGTTCAGCTTCCCGACGGTTCCCGGGTGCGCCTCAATTCGGCCAGCGAACTGCGTTATTCTCCGGATTTCGGAGAAAAAGCCGAATGGTAAAACTGGAAGGAGAAGCCTATTTTGAGGTACAAAGCAACCCAAACAACCCGTTCATCGTGTTAACACGTGACCATCTGCAGGTAAAGGCTGTGGGGACAAAGTTCAACATTAAGGCATATTCCAATGATGATCAAATAACCGGAACACTCATTGAAGGCAGAATTGAAGTAAGCAACTCATTGTTATCCGAAGTGCTGGCTCCTAACGAACGTATTTCATTCAATACTAAAGATGGAATGTTCAGTAAGTCCCGTATAGACAGTGTAAATGAAGCCATTTTTGGATGACCGATCAATTCGTGTTCGACAAAGAAACATTAGGAGACATTGCCAAAATACTGGAAAGAATGTACAACGTAACTATCTCTTTACATCACCCGAAATAACAGAGATACAATATAGCGGAAAAATCAAGAACAACAGTATGGAGAATGTACTGAATCTTATCACTGTTGTTTCCCCGCTACAGTACACAATGTCCGGATCGCACATTACATTCAGTAAAAAAAACAGAATTAATAACTCACAAAAAATAGACGTGTATGAAATAAAACAGAAAACAACTCACCTGATTACAATAGAAATGCCGGAGCAATGTAAGGGCATCACTCCGGTTAAAGAATGCAATATTCCGCTAACAGGATAATAACACAACAGCAACTTGCTGATGGCCGCATTCATATGGGGGGGGACAAAATTACTCAATCATAGTGAACTTCGTGCCTTTTTATCCTTAATTATATCCTAAAACAAGCTAAAATCTAAAAAAAATTTATTCAATGAACGTACAAATCAAACGAATTGGCGTGAGCTGTTTGCTCCTGCTGCTACTAAGTATCGGGCAAAGTATGGCGCAATTGAGTATTTCTGCGACAAATACGGAAATAAAAAAAACATACTTCGACAAATTGAGGAAAAAAAGCAGTTACACTTTTTCTATAGCGATAATTTTCTGGATTTAAACCAAAAGGCGACCATCCAAACTAAGGACGAGACAATTGAAAACATACTAAACAGGTTGTTCCGGAATACGAACATCGACTATCTGATCAACAACACACAAATAGCGCTATCCGAAAAGCGCGCGAAAGAAAATCCCGTCAACACCGCCCAACAACAAAGAGGGAAGACCATATCGGGAACAATTCGCGATAACGCCGGCGATCCGGTTATAGGGGCAACCATCGTGGAAAAGGGAATCCTTCACACGGAACAGTTACCGATACAGACGGTAACTTTAGCCTTCACAATACGCCTGAAAATGCTATACTCCAAATTACATATGTAGGCATGAAGCCGCAAGAAATAGCTATCAAAGGAAGGACAACAATACATGTCGCTATGGAACCGGACTCAGAACTGTTGGAGGAGTTGGTGGTTATCGGATACGGAACAATGAAGAAAAAAATTGGTGACGGGTGCTACAGTTCAGGTAAAAGGTGAAAATATCGCACGATTAAACACACCCAACGTATTGGGGGGGCTTTACAAAGCCAGGCACCGGGGGGGTTAACATTACACAGGTCAGCGGATTTATCGGGGACGGTTTTAAGGTAAACATCCGCGGTATCGGTACCAATAATTATTCAACTCCTTTGTATGTAATTGATGGGGTTGTAGGCGGCAGCCTCGACGGACTAAGTCCTAACGATATCGAAAGTATTGACGTATTAAAAGATGCGGCAACCGCGGCAATTTATGGTTCAAGGGCTGCTAATGGCGTTATTCTTGTGAAGACTAAAAGTGGGCAAGCAGGAAACATGAAATTACGTATGACGGTTATTACGGGATACAAATCTCTATAAAATACCCACTGTCCTAAATGCCCAAGAGTTTATGAGCATTCAAAATGAAGCCCGGATCATGGATGGCCTGCCAATATATAATTGGAATAATTTAATTCCGACCAGAGATCTGGCCTCTATTCGTGACGGTTCATGGAAAGGAACGAACTGGACAAAAGAGATCCTTAATAAAAACGCCCTTATTCAATCCCACAGTATCGGCATCAACAGCGGAACGGAGCGATCTGTTTCATCCTTGGGCCTTACATTCCTTCAACAAGAAGCTACAATGGGCGTACCTTACAATATTCCCATTTTAAATCGGTTCAATGCGCGAATCAACACGGAATCAATTATCCTTAAAAAAAGGAGACCTTGATATATTAAAAGTGGGTGAAACGCTTAATTATCGTTTTAATCGTTCTCAAGGACAGGTCGCTCGGGATGATATATACTGGAACACAATTCACAATACATTAGTGATGAGCCCATTGATGCATGCATACAATAGTAAGGGCGAATACTATACCTTTAATGACCAGGTAGCCGATGGTTATAATTGGGATACAGCAAACAATGCGAATAAAAACCCGATTGCATACATGGATTATATGATGAATCAAAACCTCAGTAAATCTCATTTCTTGCAAACCAGCGCCTACTTGGATCTGCAACCTATCAAGGATTTAACGTTCCGGTCACAGTTCGGTTATATGCTAAGTGCATCCAGCTATAGATCATATATTCCTTCTTTTGGAAAATTAACGGCAACTCTAGAGCAGGTGCAAGACCGCGTAACCCAATCCATGGGGCAATCTCAATATTGGACATTGGACAACACGATCAATTATGTTATGACATTTGGAGAACATAATCTGGATGCGCTCTTGGGACAAGGTATGACACGCCAGATGCTAAGCGAATCAATGAGCGGCTCCAATCAGGGATCTATCTTTTACGATTTCGACCATGCCTGGCTAAGTAATGTGCCTGGTTTAAATACAGTACAATCTCTTACCGGTACCCCCTACCCTGTCAGGTGGCTCCTTATCTGCATTTGGACGATTGAATTATAACTATAACGAAACATATATGGCTTCGTTTATTTTACGAGCCGACGGCTCTTCAAATTTCGCTCCAGGGCATAGATGGGGGGGATATTTCCCTTCCGTTTCAGCAGGTTGGGTAATAAGCAACGAAAAATTCTGGAATGAAAACATAAAAGGTGTAGATTTCCTGAAGTTACGCGTATCTTATGGTTCAAACGGTAATGACCGCGTTGCATCTTTTCAATATGTTGGATTGATAACTTCTAACAATAATAATGGCGGTTATCCTTTTGGCAATTCAATGGGAGATGCAGCCACGGGTTCATATGCTTATCGTGGGGTAAATCCAGATCTGAAATGGGAAACACAAACTATGATTAATTTGGGAGCTGATGCCAGTTTTTTTTCAACAACTGTATGAGATTGGAACTTGATTGGTATAATCGTATTACCAAAGACTGGTTAGTAGATCCCCCTCAGCCGGCAGATTTTGGAGTTTCCCCTGCTTTTATTAATGGCGGTGATGTTCAGAACACCGGGTTTGAAATAACCTTAGGCTGGAACGAGCAGGTAAGTAAGGATTTCTACTTCGATACAAACCTCTCGTTGAGTTATAATAAAAACAAGGTTCTAAAATTGCAAATGCGGAGAAGATTCTTCGGGGCCTATCAGCGTATTGTGGGAAGGATCAGACGAAAGCTATCGTTCTGAGGTAGGGAAACCATTCGGATATTTTTATGGATATAAAAGTAGCGGCATTTTTCAAAATCAGCAACAGATTGATGATTATAAAGGAGCCAAACTTCTGGGAGATAATACACAACCGGGCGATGTTATCTGGCAGGATATCGATGGAAACGGAACCATTAATGCCGATGACCGCACAGAAATAGGAAATCCGCATCCCGACTTCACACTGGGTTTTCTTTTAACATAGACTATAAGGGAATTGAACTGAACGTGAACACTTACGGTGCATTCGGTCATCAGATATTGAAATCTTATCGTGATTATGTAGCCTCTCCAATGGCCAATTATACAACGGATATTTTCCAACGTTGGCATGGAGAAGGGACATCTAACAAATATCCGCGTGTATCAAGTTCGGTAAACTCAAACTGGAATAGGATATCCGATATTTACATAGAGAACGGCGATTATTTCAAAATAAAAATGTATCCCTGGGATATGACTTCAAAGAGCATTTAAAAGACTCCCTCTTAGTCAGTTAAAGATATATGTGACTGCACAAAACCTGTTTACATTCACAGGTTATACAGGAATGGATCCTGAAATTGGGTATGGAGCAGGAAATACCTATGCACAAGGAATTGATTTAGGATTTTATCCGAGTTCGAGGGTATATATGATTGGTATGAATATCAAATTTTAAAATAGAAAAACAATGAAAAAAAATATATCGCATTTATCCTATTATTGACCATTGGTTCCTACATAAGCTGCAGTGATTTTTTTAGACAGTGAAAGCTTGACAACCAAATCAACCGATAATTTCCCGTTTACTGAAACGGAAGCTAACGAATTGATTACAGGCATATATGCCAATATGTTATTCCAGGATCCGGAAACATCCTCTTATTTCTATCTGGCGCAATTGGCGAGTGACGATTGCTTGGGCGGGAACCTGGAAGCATCGAATAACTGTGCGACCAACTTTCTGATGTACACAAACCTGAATATGCTACAACCCTTATATGCCCGGTGTTATAGGCAAATCAACCGTGCAAATGTAGCCATTGAAACATTAGATAATGTAGCAAAGTGGTCGAGTGAAACCGAACGAAACCGCTGCTTTGGTGAAGCCTATTTCCTACGCGCTTTCGCATTTAATGAACTGGTACAGGTTTTCGGCGGCGTTCCTTTACGTACAGACAGCAGAAACCCGGATAAACTACCGCGTGCATCTGTCGATGAAGTATATCAACAAATAGCTTCCGACCTGAAAAATGCCATTGAATTGATGCCGGACCGCATTTATCTGGATGGTTCGCCGATGGTGGGGCATGCTACCAAATACGCGGCAGAAGCCTTAATGGCACGTGTATTCCTTTTTTTTATACCGGGCGCTATGATAAAACCGAGCTTCCCGACGGAATTACCAAAGCACAGGTCATTGAATGGATAGATGATTGCGTGAACAATTCCGGTCATGATCTGGTTTCAGATCAACGCAACCTTTGGGCTTATACAAACAAAGCCTCCCAGGATAATGACCGTGAAGAATATAAATATCAATATGTGCTGAATAATCATCTGGATTGGGCCGGCTTAAGCCCCCCCATCGAAACCCTGTTTGCCAACAAGCATAAATTAAAAGGCAACAATTGGACATATACATGGTTTAGCAATACAGTGTCGCAATTTTATTCTCCCTCGGCCGATAATTCAAAAGCAGAAGATGGAGAAGGTTACCCGTTTGGCAGAGGTTGGGGGGGAGCCGGTCCAGTTTCGCCAGCTATGGTAAATGACTGGATAGAATGGTCGGAACAACAGTCCTATTTGAACGGAGCGACAGAAGATCCTCGCCTGACTGGTTCCATCTGGTCGTATCGTGCACTTGATCCGAATAATACAGGAAGCGTATTATTCGACCGGAGATTAACTCCGGATGAGCCTGATTACACGGTTTCGTATCGGTACTATGAACAGACCGGTTATCATCAGAAGAAATATATTAATGTTATGTCATATCAAACATTAACGCCAATGATCCAGGAAAAAAAATCCGGTTTACGGAATCCGATCATTCGCTCTTCAGCTCTATCCTCAAATAACCGCTGATGTTATAAGCCAATCGCTGAACAACATCGCTGACTTAATCCATATTCGTTTTGCGGACGTATTGTTGATGCAATCAGAATTAAAAGAAGATGCCACCGGACTTAATCGCGTACGCGCCAGGTCGAATTTGGCGCCAATTGCTTATTCACTGGCAGCGATCAAAAACGAACGTCGTTGGGAATTTGCTTTCGAATCCATACGATGGTGGGATTTGTTGAGATGGTCAGGACCATCTTTGGAGGAAGCAGGAGAAGCGCTAAACAAACAAAAAGGATTTACCTTGCTTAATGCAGGCGTAGAAGTTCCAATGGTAAATTTTGACTACAAGGCTCGTTTAAAACAGACGCAAGGTTGGTGGCCTATTCCACAGACTGAAGTAGATTTATCGGGTGGTTTGTTTGAACAGAATCCCGGTTGGGAGTCCAGCGCTTTGTTTTCCAGTTGGAATAGATTACAATAACTTAAAAATGATCAAGTATGAAAACAATAATAAGAATTTTTCTGCTGGGTATTTTATTCACTTATGGATGCGACCCGATTGAAGACATGGCACTGCGTGAACAGTTTGAAAATGCTGGAGCTCCTATAAGTCAAGCCGAATTGGATGCTGCTTTATCTGTTACACAACCTATTCCTAACACAGATGACAAAGTGGAAGGCGATCAGTATGTCGTATTGAAAACAGTCGCCCCGATGTTGGCGGTGTATGGCACTTGGGATGGAGTACCGGTGAAAAAAAATTGTAGCATCCGATGACATTACCGTTATTTATGATGCTAACGGCGAATATGAAATCTATTATACCGGCATTTCCGCCAATCAGGTTGTTACGTCTAAAAAAAATTCAACATCAGCGTAACCAACTGTTTCGATGAATATGATCGTTTGTTATCAGGCGCAAAAGACAAAGCAGACAAAACCGCAAAAAAAGACCTGGACATTTTTACAAGTAACAGGAGCCCTTTATAATGGAATGTATGGTAACTGGAAATATTATGATCCGGTTCCCGGACAGAACTCCTGGGGGACCGTAAATGCCGCAACCATACCGGAACAAACCATGGTATTTGAATTTAATGCCCATAAAATGACTACTTATTTGGGATCCGGAGCGGTATCAAAGGAGGGAACCTGGGCCTATACGCATAACAAGCCCGAAGGAGTAACAGGTGAATTGATAACCACTGCTCCTGTTATAGGCACCAATATTAGCTGGAGTGTCTGGAAAGGGGCCTCCACTCCATATTGGATAACGTATATTAGCGAAGACCTATTGGTGTTATGTTTCCCACAGACTTACAGTAAGCCTGCAGATGCAGCGGACTGGGATTTTTATGGGACCTATTTTTACCTTGTACCAAAAGAGGAATAAGTAGGTTTATCAATTGCCGGTAACAGGTATTGTTCTTGTTATAGGCACATTTTTGTGATTTATTGTTTTTCTAATAGATAATTCACATTTATATTCACTTATAATAAATGCTATTGGTTATTACTGTGAATAATAGATAACTTATGAGTTATATCATATTGATTCCAAACAGAATGTTAGTAAAAATATAACAAAAACCCTTTATGTTGTGTTTGCGCTTTTGTTGTTTACAACTTGTGAGAAAGACGATTATGAAGCGGGATTAAAAGCTCCCGATAAGGACAGCAATATGCCTGAATTAGTAGAAGGACGTATCGCACTGGCTTACGTGACATCCTGGAGTACGGTGATCCCCGATCCCCCCCAATACCTGACAAATATCAATTACGCCTTCGCCGAACCCTATATGGAGGGCGGAGTCTATAAAGGAATCTATGTACTGGGCGACGAAAACCGTTTCCGGCAGATCGTAAATCTGAAGAAGGCTAATCCGAATCTGTCCATTTCCATATCATTAGAAAATTCACAAGGGGAAGGTTTTTCACAACTTGCCAAATCGGATGAATACCGCAAAGCTTTTGCCAATGATTGTAAAGCTTTCCTGCAAAAATGGGGGGGCATCGATGGTATTGATATGGACTGGGAGTTTCCCGGCCTCTCATGGAGCGGTGATCCGAATGCTTATGATGCGACAGTAGATGTAGCGAACCATGTACTGTTGATGAGGCAACTGCGTGAAACCTTAGGGACCCAGTACCTGCTCACCTATGCCGGCTATTGTATGGATAAGCAACCGATTACGGGAGGATGGCGCTATATCGACATTGCAGCCGTTGCCCCCTTACGTCGATTTTGTGAATATTATGACTTATGATTTGGATGCGGCCCCCCCATCATCAATCCGCACTGTATGATCCGTCGGCGGCTTCTGACTGTTCCCGTGCCGTTCAGGCCTATCTGGATGCCGGCATGCCGGCCAATAAACTGGTGTTAGGCGTACCTTTCTACGGGCGCCACTCATGGACGGAAGCGATCAACTACAAAAAAAATCATCGATCTCGACGCCCGATCCTATAAGATCGACAATTGGGACAATGCGGCTTCCGTTCCGTACGTCACCTACAACGGGGGGGTTTACTATTGCGGATACGACAATGAGAAAAGTATCGGAATGAAAGGCGAGTGGGTTCTGGGTAAAGGGATGAAAGGCCTGATGTTCTGGGATTATGACGGTGACGACAATCAGGGAACTTTGCGAAAAGCCGTATGGAAGTCTGTAATGAAGAGCAAAAAAAATCATAACTATAATTTATTGAATATGTCAGTCAAAATACAAAATTTTAAATTACATCTGCTTTTTATATTGTTTTTGTCTATCGCGATCGGAGTTCAGGGACAAACGAAACAGGAAGGAATAGATAAAAATTTCTTTCCTTTCTCGGTATGGTACAGTGGCGGCAAAGCCAGAGCTCCAATGCTGTCTGAGATAACAACAAAGTCGGAGCAGGAATGGAGAACCGATCTCCGGCAGATAAAGGATCTCGGATTCAACACCGTTCGTACATGGGTTGAATGGGCAGCCTGTGAACCGGAACCCGGTAAATACAATTTCGCCAATTTGCACCTTCTCATGCGACTCGCCAATGAAGTGGGATTAAAAGTATTCATTCAGATATATGTGGATTCCGCTCCGGACTGGGTAGCACAAAATTATCCTTATGCGCTGTTCGAAGCGCAAAGCGGAGATAAGGTACACCCCCAATCGGCACCAGGAGCCTGTACAGATAACAAAGCCGTGGAAGATGCGGTACTCAATTTTATTCTGAAACAGCTAAAGTAGCAACTTCATATCCCAATTTTTTTTGGATGGGATCTCTGGAGTGAACCGCATATAATCAACTGGGCATCTCTCAATTATATTCCAAATGTTCAGTTCTGTTTTTGTGACGGGACACAGGCAAGATTCAGGAAGTGGCTTGAGAAAAAAATACAGCTCCCTCGAAAATTTAAACAGAGCGTGGTACCGTAATTTCACAGACTGGCCGCAAGTAGAAGCTCCAAGGTTCAGTACCATTTTAAGTTATACCGACTTCATCGACTGGAAAACTTTTATATATGAAAAACTGGTTCAGGATATGCAGGCGCGTTATGACGCAATAAGGAAAGTTGACAAGACTCACCTGATTACTGCTCATGCCGTAGGTGCATCGCTCTTTCAGTCTCCCCCCCATGTTGGCGCGGGAGCAACGGACGACTTTCTTATGGCCGGTCCGTTGGATTATTATGGGGGGGTATCACTCTATCCCAAACACAATCATCCTCAAAATGCATGGTCGGTGACAACGCTACGTACCGTGATGGACTTCACCAGGAGTGCAAACCGTGAAAAAGGTGGTTGGTACGTTGGAGAACTGCAGGCAGGATTAGGTACTATTGCGCTTCAGGTGAGTGACCCGGTGACCTCCGGCGACCATCGCATATGGGCCTGGTCGGCTATCGCCAAAGGGGCTAAAGGAGTAAATATCTACGCCTATTACCCAATGTCGTCAGGATATGAAGCAGGAGGGTATGGCTTGATTAATCTGGATGGAACCTTAACCGAAAGAGCAATAAAGGCAGGGGAAATAGCAGAGGTGGTGAACCGAAATCAGCAACTCTTCCTGGGTGCTACTCCTGCAAAGGCTGAAATTGGCATTGTATATAATCCGCTGACCCAGATGGTAGGAGGAATGCAGCGCAACGATTTTCCGGCAGCATTGAGCCAATCACTGATTGGTTATTTCCAGACATTTGCCAATCACAATATCCCTGTAGATTTTATCCACAGAAAACATATAGAAAACCGGGATCTTTCGCAATATAAATTGATCATAATCCCCCCCTATCCTATCATGTTCACCCGAGAGGCGGCATCCGGATTGCGTGCTTTCGTGGAAAATGGAGGATATGTATTGGCGGAAGCCCGTATCGGCTGGAACGATGATCGTGGTTATGCTTCGGAAATTATTCCTGGTCTAGGGATGCATGACATTTTCGGTGTAAGGGAAAATGAAATCAGAATGCGTGACAATATTGAGTTGACAATTTCAGATGAAAATCACCCGGCACTGCAAGGACTTGAAGAAGGAAGTAAACTCAAAGGCTCTTTATATTTGCAGTCGTTAAGTATTCTTCAAAACAAAAATGTAAATATTTTAGCTATAGACGAGAAGGGACAACCGGTTGTTGTAAGTACTCAATTTGGGAAGGGCGAATCGATGCTCGTAGGATCTTATTTAGGGATGGCCAATTTTAAGGAGGTGAGCCCTGAAAATGACAGGTTCTTTGTCAATTTACTGAAATGGGCTAAAATTAAAAGACCTTTTACAACATCTCTTGACGGAAGAACTTCTAATCAGGTGGAAGTCCGGCTGCAGGATACAAAGGACGGTCCCCCCCTTCTTTTTATCATCAACCATAGTGCCGGTAGTGAAGAAATTGATATAGTTCTGTATATGGACTCTGACGGTGTATATACCCTGCGGGATGTAATCAATGAAACGCAAAAAGAGGTGCGAAGCTCCGGTAATACGCTGAACATCAACACCCGTATTGACAGCAAAGATGTCCATGTGATTGGAATAACTGCAAGCAATCAAATTTCAAACAAAAAGAGATAACTCATGGCTGTTATAGGGATAGATCTGGGAGGTACCAAAATTACAGGCGCCCTATTTGATGAAAATGGTAGGATACTCTGCCAGGTATTGTGCCTTCTCGAAGAACGAAAAGAGAGCGAGGTAGGCCGGCTGGTTTTGCATACCATCGATGAATTAATTGAACGACCGGAGGGACGCAGGGATGCTGTCGAAGCATTGGGTATCTGTGTCCCGGGTATAGCGGACAGTAAGACTGGACTCATATGGGCACCCAACATAAACGGTTGGGAAAACTATCCGCTTCAAAAGAGATAGAGGAGCATTTTAATGATGATAAGGTCACAATTAATATTGCCAGCGACAGGACCTGTTACATTCTGGGAGAGAAATGGAAGGGTGCAGCAAAAAAAATGCCACCAATGCAATATACATCTCAATAGGTACGGGTATTGGAGTGGGAATTCTGGTTGATGGAAACATACTACACGGACATGGAGATATTGTTGGTTCTGCCGGATGGTTTGCAATTGAGACTCCCTATAGAGAGGAATTTGAGAGATATGGTTGTTTCGAAAGTTATGCATCTGGAGATGGCATTGTACGCCAGGTAAAAAGGCTACTGGAAGATGGGACTCTGTTTAGAGAGAGTGAATTATATAAAAGAAAAATTGGGAGCCTGTCAACAAAAGATATTTTTGAAGCAGTGAATAACGAAGATCCCCCCTCGCATTGTTTGTTATTGAAAAAGCAATTGAAATGTGGGGTATGGCTTCAGCCAACTTAGTCAGCTTGTTAAACCCCCCCGAAATAATCATATGGGGTGGAGGTGTTTTCGGACCAGCCATAAAATTCATAGAACGCATTTATGAGGAAGCTGCCAGATGGGCACAACCCATTGCTATGAAGCAAGTAAGATTCGAGAAATCAATTTTACAAGGTGATGCAGGACTATATGGCGCCGGTTACCTGGCACTTGCATCCATTAACAATAGCCTCAAGATGGGATAAAATAAGCAAAGCCTGCTTTATCTATGTCATGGCAAACGAACATCTAACTTTAGTGAAAATCAATAATTTTAATTTCGTGAAATACAATAAAACATACGTATATGTAGCCGCCTGTATAGGCATGGCTTTTTTTTCGGGATTGCATTTATTGTCATGGGGTCCGTTCTGCCCACATTGACTGCTGAATATTCTCTTGATGAAGTAGGATCATCTTCCCTAGTTTCTCTACTGCCAGTAGGAGTACTTGCAGGTTCACTCTTGTTTGGGGGGGTTATTGTAGATAGATTTGGATATAAATTATTGCTTATCGTAAGCACACTGTTTACATTATCTGGAATCGAAGGATTGTCGTTTTTCGAAAACCTGAATCTTTTGCGTATATGTATATTTCTTATCGGTTTAGGTGGAGGTATGCTTAACGGCTCCACAAACGC
>JMBV01000402.1_pt1 | contig 14226 bp, 24 predicted proteins | sample 616531 | NCBI WGS metagenome assembly JMBV01 (sample SAMN02727904, study PRJNA239997) | anaerobic digester metagenome | biome: anaerobic digester; isolation source: mesophilic anaerobic digester inoculated with municipal waste water sludge... | place: Germany: Bielefeld University, CeBiTec ... | reverse complement strand
TAATCAATTGATAGATCAAATCACTCATTTCAACATCCGGGTTTATGGTTTAATTTTTAATGAGAAAAAGGAGTTGTTGCTTACTGATGAATTTAGGCTTGGGATACGGATGACCAAATTTCCGGGCGGAGGTTTAAAATTTGGAGAAGGGACAATTGACTGCCTCAAACGTGAAATCATGGAGGAGATAGGGCAGGATATAGAAATAGTGCGTCATTTTTATACAACTGACTATTTTCAGCCTACCATGCACCTTAAAACAACTCAACAACTGATTAGTATTTACTATTGTGTTAAATTACTAAACCCTAATACGTTAAAGGTATCTGATAAACCATTTGATTTTAAAGATAAAGAAGGCGCTCAGAGCTTCAGATGGGTAAGCTTGGAAAGAATTAATGAGAAAGATCTTACTTTCCCTATAGATAAACATGTGCTTCAGTTATTGAAAGCAGAAAACCGGGATTTGACCGAGGTAAGTAAACTTGGCTTAATTGAGCTATTTTATCCTCAAAAGTCCTGGGGCTTTGCTTTACTGGCTATTCCTTATTATCATTCTGATATAAGAGTTTATCTCCAGTGGTTTCTACTATTAACTTAAGCCACCATTCAGGATATTCAGGATGGATGACAATAGGATATTTACCATATTTCCTTGTAAGAAACTGGCCATTTTCTTCTTTTTTTTAATATTTCCATCCAAAAATTTTACCATTAGAAATCGAAAAAGCTCCTCCCACCTTTCAACGGTGTAATTACCCATTTTTACTGAAAAATCCGTTATAAAATCTCTACCTTTCCGGGTCTTTTTGATAAAGGTCGGCAGCAGCTTTATCAATAGCAGGCACATAAGCAATAAATTGTTCCTGAAGTTCCGACTGTACTTTCTTAATATCGGGCAACATCAAATTATATCGTAAATAGGCAAAGTTCGATACTTTGTTGAAAGTCCAGAATGCGGAACTTTCAGAATATTCGAGTATGCTTCCATTACCTTCGGCGTAGGCTTCGGGCGCTCGTCTGATACCGGCATACATTGGGACATAAACCGTTGAGTTCGCATCGTCCACTCCAAACCATATAATACCCCGATGTGATCGGGATAGTTGCGTCGCGACTGTGTTATGAACGAAAAAGCTGTTTGCTGTGTTACAGTAACACGCTCGTGAATATATGTTTTCCCATCCACTTCCCATGTGAGCGGACGCCAGCGATATGGCAATCCCCAAGGCCCTGCTCCAATATCTTGAGTCATATCATATTTTGTCCCTTGTAAATAATCGCGTTTAAATTCTATCAAATCCTTAACCGAAAGTTTTCGTTCTGGCTTGATATATAGTGGCATACGATTACTCAAATCATATCCCATTGCATAATTCTCATAAATATCCATACTGCTGTTTACTTTACGAAACATTGACCACACACGGGCTTCGCAAAAACGGGCAGCGCCAAAGTCAATCGGAGCATAAACATCTGAAAAACTAAAATCTTTATCATCACCATTAAAATAACCCATCTTACGTGCAAATGTGATAACATCGTGAGCATATATCACCCCGACATCGGGGGGAGCTCTATTTTATCCCAGTTTTTTGAGCTGATCGAAGAAACGCCGTCTTCTAAAGGAAAATTCATAATACGAGCATGATTGGCATGAGCCGATATGTACCCATCCGGAATTTAACAGCTACCCAAACAGCTCCCTTGTTAGAATTTACATATTTCTTGTTTTTCTTATCATATTGCAAGTCAGTTCCTTTACCAACGATCTCCATTATCCATACTTCATAAGGATCAGAAATTGAGAAAGATTCGCCGGAGCTGTAATATCCATATTCTTCCACAAGCTTACCAATTACCATTATTGCTTCGCGTGCTGTGGCTGCCCTCTGAAGCGCCAAAAACATCAATCCGCCGTAATCCATCAGTCCTGTTGTATCACGCAGTTCTGGTCTGCCTCCGAATGTCGTTTCGCCAATTGCTACCTGTTTTTCGTTAATAAACCCAACAACTGAATAGGTAAAAGGTGGATGTGGAATTTTGGCTAACGGCTTGTGTGTACCGCGGCAATACATTTCAAAATAAGAGCTCGGGCTTGGCGCCTCCTTCGAAATAATAAAGCTCGCCATAACGAATATGAGAATCGGCAACATAACTGATCATCGAGGAACCATCAAAAGAAGCTCCGGGAGTTACCAAATAACTTGTGCATGGATAAAGTGTTGCTGATGCAAAAATTAAAATTATAAAAACTAAAAATGGAACGGTTAAAAGTCATATCAGAACGATTATAATTGTTTAGGCGGCAAACCTATAAATTTTCGATGAAAGAGTCGTCAAAGTAAAATTTTAAAAAAAACGATTTGTCCGACTTCTATTTTTTTAGTTGTTACTTTCAAGCCGGTAATTTATTATTTTTGCTTAAAAAAAATTAATTTGAAGAAGATTGTTATTGAAATTGGCGCTTACAACATCGAATCGGCATTGATTGCTCAACGCTATGGCGCCGACAGGGTTGAGTTATGTTCTGGCTTTGCCGAAGGGGGGGTTTAACACCGGGGGGGCCTGGGATGATAAATCTTGCCCGTAAGCTGCTTTCAATAGAACTTTATATAATGATCCGACCGCGTGAGGGCGACTTTCTTTATACCGATCATGAGTTTGAAACCATGATAGAGGACGTCGTTTTTGCAAAAAAAATGCCGGCGCTGATGGAATAGTTACAGGTCTATTACTTGCCGATGGAAACGTTGACGAGAAAAGAACAAGAATGCTTGTTGAAATTGCACATCCGATGAGGGTAACTTTTCATCGTGCATATGACATGACCAACAATCCTTATAAAGCATTAGAAACAATTATTTCAACTGGCACAACACGAATCCTTACCTCTGGTCAAAAGCCTGATGCCATACAAGGCGCCGGTTTGATTGCGAAAATAAATGAACAAGCAGCCGGCAGAATAAAAATAATGGCAGGCTGCGGGATAAAGGATTACAACGTTAGCGAGATAATAAAAAAAATAGTGGCGTAAAGGAAGTTCATCTTTCAGCCAAAGGATATACGAACTCCAAAATGACTTTTCGACAACCGGATCTCTTTATGGGTACTCCCGAAAGTGATGAATACATGAACTTGTTAACTGATGGAGAAATGATTGCCCGAATTGTGGAGATATTAAAACTAAACTCTATTGGAGAAATAACCTAATTTTGGATTCAAATTTTTTTATCATGTTAAAAGGTTATCGGGGTAGGCTTTTCGATTTTAAATCAGATTCTGATGTTTCGTGCCTGAAAGAGAAGTATCGTTTTTTTTGATGATGGATTGCTGGTAATAGAAGATGGGAAAATTGTCGCTTCGGGTGATTATAGCCAAGTAATTAATAACCTAAATCAGGAAATAGATATTGAGTCCTTTGGAGAGTGTTTTATCCTTCCAGGTTTTATTGACGCTCATGTTCATTCGGCTCAAACGCAAGCTATTGCGTCTTATGGTAATCAGTTGCTCGATTGGCTTGAGGCTATATCTTTCCAAACGAGCGCCAATTTGAACAACCTGAATTTGCTTTGGAACACACCCGCTTTTTTTTCAGGCAATTGCTGAAAACGGCACTACTACTGCTGCAATATATCCTTCAATACATGATGTATCTGTAGAAGTCGTGTTTGATATTGCAAGTGAGCTTAACATGCGAGTTATTACCGGAAAGACATGGATGGATTGTAATGCCCCGGATTTTTTTGCTGGAAGACCCGGTTCAATCTTACGAATCAACTCAAAAACAAATTGAAAAGTGGCACGAAAAAGGACGATTACATTATGCTATTACACCCCGCTACGCTATTACTTCATCTCCCAGATCATTTGAGTTAGCGGCTTCACTATTAAAAGACTATCCTCGTTTGTATCTTCAAACTCACGTATCAGAAAACAGGCAGGAAGTCAAAGTGGTCAATCATCATTATTACAACTATAAAGGCTATTTAGATGTATACGATAGTTTTGGCCTATTAACCCCCCCACGTACACTTTTAGGACATGGGATTTATCTTACTGATATTGAGTTTGAAAAAATTGCCGAAACAAAAGCCAGAATTGTACACTGCCCATCCTCAAACCTTTTCCTTGGTAGCGGCTTATTTGATTATCATAAAATTCTTAAATACGGCATAAACCTAGCAATAGGTAGCGATGTAGGCGGAGGTACAAGTTTCTCAATGCTTCAAAATCTAAATGACGCATACCGAATCTCTGCATTAAAAACAATACATGTGATGATAATCCTCATAGTTTCGATACACTTGCCGCTTTAGATGCCTTTTATCTGATTACGCTCGGCGGCGCCAAAACGCTTTCACTAAATGATATGATCGGTAATTTTGCCCCCCCGGTAAAGAGGCTGATTTTGTTGTAATTGATCCTTTGCTTAACGAAGTGCTTACTTATCGAATTAAAAATGCCGACTCAATAGAAGACTTACTTTTTGCGCTAATGATTCTCGGCGATGAACGTATTATAAAAGCTACCTATCTGATGGGAAATCGTGTGTACAATAATAATATGTACTTTGAAAAAAAGTGATGCGTAAAACAATAGTATCCAAATAACGCCAGGACAAATAATGTAAACCATAACCATACGTTAACCGTATCATATTAAAATGATCAAAGTTGTGATTTTAATTGTTTAACAAAAATTTTTCGGTTGAAAAAAACTTCTTGTTATAAGATTCAGTTCAATAGGAGACATTATATTGACAACTCCAATAGTACGCTGCCTTAAAAAGTATTTTCCCGAATGCGAGATACATTACCTTACTAAACAGGCATTCAAACCCATACTTAAAGCCAATCCCTACATTACAAGAATAATTACCATTGATAAAAGAATAAATGAAGCTCTTCCAATCCTGAGGGCTGAAAAATACGATTACATTGTTGATCTTCATAAAAATTTTAGGTCAATTGGTGTACGTTTAGCTCTTGGTGGAAAAAGCTCTTCTTTTCCTAAGCTGAATTTTAAAAAAAATGGTTACTTGTTAATTTTAAAATCAATCTGCTCCCCAATATTCATATTGTTGATCGCTATTTTGAGGCGATTGAAAGTATGGGCGTAAAAAAATGATAATAGTGGTCTCGATTATTTTATACCTGAAATGGAACCTTCTGCTTTTGATCTGATTCCTGAATCACATCGCAACGGTTATGTGGCGATGGTTATCGGTGGAAAACATAAAACCAAACAAATGCCGGTTGAACTATCGGTAAGGCTTGTAAAAGAAATCTCTTATCCGGTAATCATCCTTGGCGGGCTGATGATTCAACCGAAGGCTCTATTATCGAAAGTGAAGCAGGAAACCAAGTTTGGTCGGCATGTGGCAAGCTAAGTATCAATCAATCGGCAATGCTTATTAAGCAAGCTAAAGTAGTGATAACCAACGACACCGGTCTGATGCACATTGCAGCAGCTTTTAAAAACAAATAATCAGCATTTGGGGCAATACGATACAGGAATTTGGGATGTACCCTTATATACCATCTAATAAAGATCTTTACAGGATTTTTGAGGTGAATGGCCTTGACTGCCGACCATGCTCAAAAATCGGTTTCGATAAATGCCCTAAAAAAACATTTTAATTGCATGATGAAACAGGATATAAACGCCATTGCTATGTGTACCAGCAAAATGTGGGAAAATTAATTTGAATAACAATTGGAAATATATCCTACCTAAGAAAGAATACAGTTAAAAGTTTTGTATCGGTTTAAAGAAAACATCTCATCTTTTGATTTTTCTTAAAAAAACACCAAGTACGATATTCTCAATAAATCTGGATTTAACTGTATCGTTAAAGTTCAACGGACATTCACTCTACCCTTTCAATTATCTCACTTAACTCTAACCAGCGGTCAGTTTTTTTTGATCAATAATACGGACAATTTCCCCCCCAACCTCTTCTGACCATATTCTATAATCTTCATGAGTACCTTCGCCCTGATTCATTTTGTCAATCAGATTGGATTTTCTTAATTCCAACTGCGCAATTTCATCTTCAAGTGTTTCATATTCCTTCACTTGTTTATAGGTTGGCTTATTTGTAAGTTTTTTTTACCCCTATTATCAGGTTTTTTTTATAGGTTTATCTTTTGTATTTTTCTTTCTCTGTCTATTTTCTTCAATCTTCCACTGGCGATAAATTCAGAATAGTTTCCATAGTAATCCTTTACCTTACCATCTCCTTGAAAACAAATACATGATCTACAATATGATCCATGAAATAACGATCGTGCGATACAATGAGCAAGCAGCCTTCGTAGTTTAGTAGAAATTCTTCGAGTTTGTTAAGTGTTTCGATATCAAGATCATTGGTAGGTTCGTCTAAAATTAGAAAATTTGGATTTCGTAAAAGGACGGTCAGAAGGTATAACTTTCGTTTTTCGCCTCCGCTAAGTTTTGAAAAATAGTTATAATGTACATCAGGATGGAAGTTAAAATAGCTGAGAAATTGCACCGGCGACATGCTGCCCTTTTTATCTCAATCTGTTCGCCAATTTCTTTAACAATATCAATAATTCGTTTGTCTTCATTAATGGGTAGCCCCTCCTGCTGGAAGTATCCAAACTCAACTGTTTGCCCACGAACGATTTTTCCTTTATCTGGCTTTATTTCGCCCATGATGATTCGTAACAAGGTGGACTTACCGCAGCCATTTTTACCAACTATCCCGATCCTATCGCCACGGTTAAATGTATAGGTAAAATCTTCGAGTATCTTCTGCCCGCCATATTTTTTTTGCTTATATAATTAAGTTCCAGTATTTTCCCGCCGAGGCGTTGCATATTTACATTAAACTCTCTGGTTTCGACTTTACTCTTTTGTTTTGCTTTTCCTCTAAATCATAAAAGGCATCTTCTCTTGCTTTTGGTTTTGTGGCTCGCGCTTGCGGCTGCCGGCGCATCCATTCTAATTCAGTATTATAGAGCGAACGAGCTTTTCCAATCCAGCCATTTCTACCGCAAGCCGTTCAGCTTTTTTTTCTAAAAAAAATATGCATAATTACCTTTGTAACGATAGATGTTTCCACCATCGAGCTCAATGATTACATTGCAAACTTTATCGAGGAAATAACGATCGTGAGTAACAATGAAAAGGCTCAGATTCTGCCGGTCTAAATAATTTTCCAACCATTCTATCATGGTAATATCAAGATGGTTGGTAGGCTCGTCAAGTATAATAAAGTTTGCCTCTTCAATGAGGGCTTTTGAAAGAGCTACTTTTTTTGCGCATCCCACCAGATAGAGCTCCAATTTTTGATTTAAATCGTTGATATCAAATTTACCTAAAATCTCTTTGATTTTTGCTTCGAAATCCCATGCATGCAACTCATCTATCCGATTGATCACCTGTCCTAACAATTGCTGATTTACAGTTTTTTTGAGCAATTAGCTCCTCGTACTGTTTAATAAGTGTAACAAGAGCGTTGTCGGAATCGAAAGATAATCGAGAACAGACTGATCTTCATCCATTTCGGGGGGGTTTGAGGAAGGTACGAAATAGTAATGTCGTTACCCATAGTTATTTTACCCTCATCGGCTATTTCTTCGCCGGCTAATATCCGTATTAAGGTGCTCTTACCTGCGCCATTGCGGGCAATTAAAGCTACTTTTTGCCCAACCTCAATACCAAAAGAGATGTTTTCAAAAAGAAGTTTTCGCCAAATGATTTTGTAAGATTTTCAACAGTCAGTAAATTCATCTAATATCAACGATGAGTAAATTTTTGCAAAGTAAGCAAACAAAACTCAAGCGTTATCAGAGCAATTTATTACTAAGCATTATTACCAAAGCATAATCTTATCTAACTGCTTAAAGTTAGCTCTTTATTGTTGGCGATAATAATGCTCTATTTGGTATCTAAATTAAAATGCTATAACTTATAAACATGAGATAGCAATTGAATTATCGCCCTGAAAGTAATTCAGCTTTTTTTTATGGTAAGAAATTTAAAAAAAGACTCCGTTTATAGCGGATTGGCAGTCATTTTAATATTAAAGCTGAATTTTAGAGTGAAATTCAAAGGGGTTTCGTTGACTGTGCTGGTAAAAGAGAGCTTAAACTGGTGGGGGGGTGAGTTTTCTATAAGAGAAGCCATTTTATCAATTCCTTCTTGATTAATATCAAGTTTGGTTGGTGTATTAACCAATGGCTGCAGCAATTGATCTTTTACAGTAGTAATCACAGTAACATCGTCATTTTCATTAAGTACACTTAAAGTAGCTTGAACAATCTGTTGTGTTTCCGAACCATCAAATTCTGTTAACCAATATTTTACCTCTTCAATCTGGATGTCTTTGATTTTGTCGCCATATTTTTAATTAAATCTTGTTCATTTTTCATATCCACTAATACAGCATGAGAAAAAGTGTGATCTTCAGAAAAGACTTTCACCTCTAATTCATAGATAAAGTTTTCAGTAACGTCAAGCGTATCTTCGCATCCTGAAAGGAAAAGCATACCGGAGAAAGCAATGATAAGAAAGAGAATTTTTGTTTTCATAACAGATTTTACTAATTAGTTAATAATTTTATTTCCATAACAAAAATAATCTATTCCTACAAACTTCAAAACTGATTGAAAAATGTGATTAAATAAGATGGTGTAATCCCATTGAACAATATTTCAAACAACAAAAATTGTTTTTCACGGCACAAAAACTTATAATTAATGATTTTTCTATCCACTTTTTAAGTGCAGCTCAATTTTCAACAACTCAAAAATCTACTCTAAGAAAAACTCATAATTTATAATACGTACTTTTGCGGCAAATTAAATAGAGATAAAGATATGAATTACGATTTAATAGTCATTGGTAGCGGTCCTGGTGGATATGTAGCTGCAATAAGAGCCTCACAGCTTGGAATGAAAGTAGCTGTAGTAGAGAAAGAATCATTAGGCGGTATTTGCCTCAACTGGGGATGTATTCCAACCAAAGCTCTTCTTAAAAGTGCGCAGGTATTCAATTATATGAAAAAGGCTGCGGAATATGGAATAAAACTTGACCACACACCCGAAGTTGATTTAGTAGTATTGTAAACGAAGCAGAGATGTTGCTGCTGGGATGAGTAATGGCATAGCCTATCTCTTTAAAAAAAACAAAATTTATATCCTCTCCGGATCGGGTAAGGTAAAACCAGGCAAAATAGTGGAAGTAACCGATAACGAAGGTAAAAAGCAAGAGTATTCAGCAAATCATATCATCATTGCAACGGGCGCTCGTTCCCGGGAACTGCCTAACCTTAAACAGGATGGAAAAAAATTATTGGTTACCGTCAGGCAATAACTCTTGATAAAAAACCTGAGAGCATGGTAGTTGTTGGCTCTGGGGGGCTATCGGTTCTGAGTTTGCCTATTTCTACAATTCGATTGGCACCCAGGTTACTTTGGTTGAATTTATGCCTAATGTCGTTCCACTTGAAGATGAAGAGGTTTCTAAACAACTTGCTCGTTCATTTAAAAAAAGCCGGTATCAAAGTCATGACCAATTCTACTGTTGAATCAGTTGACACAAAGGGCGAAAGATGTAAGGTTACGATCAAAACCAAGAAAGGTGAGGAAATTGTTGAGACTGATATTGTTTTGTCGGCCGTAGGTATTACAACTAATCTCGAAGGAATAGGCTTGGAAGAGGTGGGTATAAATTATGAAAAAGGTAAGATCATTGTTGATCAATTTATCGTACCAACGTAGATGGTTATTATGCTATTGGCGATGTTGTTAGTGGACCCGCCCTTGCGCATCTTGCTTCGCATGAAGCTATAACCTGTGTTGAAAAGATTGCCGGCAAAGATGTACAACCAATTGATTACGGCAATGTTCCGGCCTGCACTTATACAATTCCAGAGGTGGCTTCGGTAGGTATGACGGAAAAGCAAGCCATAGAGGCCGGTTATGAGATAAAGGTTGGAAAATTTCCTTTCTCAGCATCAGGTAAGGCAAGCGCCGCTGGCAACAAAGAGGGTTTTGTAAAGGTAATATTCGATGCAAAAAAAATGACAAATGGCTTGGTGCACACATGATTGGCGATAATGTTACCGAAATGATAGCAGAGGCTGTAGTTGCACGTAAACTTCAAACTACCGGAGAGGAGATAATCAAAACTATTCATCCGCACCCGACAATGTCAGAAGCTATTATGGAGGCTACTGCAGCAGCTTACGACGAAGTGATACACATATAAAAGCAAAAACGAAAGCTCTGCTCAACTCAGTTGCCAGCAGAACAAGATGTTTTAAAAACATTCATTATTGAAATCAATCAAAAAACTTGTTGAATGATCTGGTTATTGCTGTATAAAGCCAGCACATGATTTCTACATCCATTTTATTCTCTTTTAACATGGGTTGTTCAATAAAAACTCTATTCTATTGCCCACTTAGTGTTCTATGACATGTAAGTACATAAGTAAACGTAAGCGTTAGAGCAACCGATGTTAAAGTATTTAGTAAAATATTGAGCTCTGTTTATGATTGACCAGGATAATCTATCAATCTAATTTTTGCTATACAAAACGAAATCTATTGATGATACTGATTTTTTTCATCTCCTTTACTTCAATAATATTTCCTTTTGCAATTAGATGCCGACTTTACTTAAGCGCCTATTAATATGATTTGTAATCAGCGTCAATAAAAAAAATGAGAAAAATGTTTTTGGGGCGATGGTACTTTGGATTTTCATAGGGTTTTAAGTTTGGGAGCGGGGATATGAATAGAAATGAAAAAAAGTGGAGGTGTTGAATATATCCCCCTGTTTTGGTTAAACTCCCAAACTACCCTTAAAACCAATACTAAAACAAAAATATTACAATCCGCGCAAATATAAACTCTTTTAAGGAGATACAACAAATTTCTTTTACTTTTTTTGAATACAAATACCTAAATACAGAGTAAAACTTAAAAATCCTAACATGCTTTAAATCAAAATTGAATTTTTAAAATTATTAGTTCAACTCGAAAAGAGCCTTCTATTAACATACTCAATACTAACCTACCACTCCTCTTCAGGATTTTTATATCTCTCTTTAAACTCGTTTATTGACAGCGCCTCTTCAAGTTTAAAATGGCCTATGGCGCTACGGCACAACGAAGACAAATATGCGCCGCTATTGAGAGCTTTTCCAAAATCATTGGCAAGTGCACGGATATAGGTTCCTTTACTACAACGAATACGAAAATTTACTTGAGGTATCTTAACCGAAACTATTTCAAATTCCGAAATTTCGACTTGTCGGGGTTCTAATTTAAACTTATTGTCTTTCCGTGCTATTTTGTATGCCCTTCTACCATCAATCCAAATAGCTGAATATGATGGCGGTCGCTGCCAAATTGTTCCGATAAACCTATTAGTGATGTCATAGATCATCTTTTCGGTGATATGGTCAATTGGAAAATTTTGGTTAGGAGTGGTCTCTGTATCCCACGATGGCGTCGTTTGGCCTAAAGTAAAAGAGCCGGTATATTCTTTATCAAGAGATTGATATTTTTCGATGGACTTTGTCTGTTTGCCGGTACAAATAATCATAAGCCTGTGGCTTTCGGATCGAGTGTGCCGGCATGACCAATTTTATTTTAATCCCAAGCTCATATTTCAAAAATGCTTTGATACTATTAACCACATCAAAAGAGGTCCAGTCTAGTTCTTTATTTATTAATAAAACTTCACCCTCTTCAAAATTTGGAATAATAGTCAATGAGAGTTTTGAAATCATGTGAAGATACCTGATAAAATAGCTATTGAGCCAACAATATAACAATATATGGAAAAGTAAATCAGCTTACCCTTTTTACAATACCAATCATCCATTTGCACGCCAGCAAGCCGGTAACAAATGCAGCCACAAACCCTACAATCAAGGGAATGACGCCAATTGAACCTTCGGACACAAATTCACCATCCAACAAATCTTTTAAGTTAGCGCCAATAATTGGGATTAAAACCATTAGGAACGAAAACTTTGCTACTTCGGCACGTTTGTTACCCAACATCAATCCTGCAGAAATCGTACTGCCCGATCTTGATATCCCAGGTATTACCGCCACGGCCTGAGCTAATCCAATAACAAATGAATCAAGAAAACCAATAGAACGTTCGTTAGACTTTTAAAACGAGTAAAAAGCAAAAGTGTAGCGGTTAGTAATAACATTGAGCCAACCAAAATAAGATTACCGGTAAAAAAAAGCTCGACCTCTTCTTTAAAAAAAACAGACCTACAATAGCTACGGGGATCATCGAAATGATGATCTTAAAAATAAATTTCGTCTCTTCATTCCACCGAAAAGAAAACAATCCTCTGATCAGCAGTAAAATGTCGCGCCAAAAAAATTACTATTGTGCTCATCACTGTTGCACCGTGTACTAACACAGTAAAAATGAGACTTCGTTCAGCTTCTACACCTAAGATCACTTTACCAATCTCAAGGTGACCACTACTACTAACAGGAAGAAACTCAGTTAATCCCTGTATTATACCTAATATCAACGCTTCAAGCCAATTCATTTTGTAAAGTAGTCTATTTCTGATTATCAGATTTCTTTGGCTTCTTCATAATAGCAAAGATGCCAAGCGCATAACCAATGATAAGCAAAATAGGTGAGAGCGTTAACCTTTGAAAATTAAACATTTCGTAATTAAAAAAAATCGGTGCTGTCGCTACGACCACCTACCATCAAAATAAAACCAACCACTATGAATCCAAGACTAATGAAGAGAAGCCGGTAATTTTCTTTTCAAAAAGAAAATCTTTATTGACATCAACATTAGTTTGTTGCTTAGTGGTATCTTCCGCTTTAAGAGATTTTTTTGCTACTCCTGTTTCAATTTTATTCATCCTGTTAATTATTTATTTTTATTCAAAATCTGGCTGTAAAAGTAGTTAATATAAATCTTCTGAACTTATTGTCTGAGATTTTTTTAAAATCAAAAGATCAGCTCATAGGACATTTTTTTCAATTAATTTGGGGGGGTTAATTTTTTTATTACCAATCAATTTGTCCTATGATCATCTACGTCCATTTTCGGTATGAGCAGAATTTATTGATTATTTTCGCAGCCTTTTTCAAATCTCACGACTTATGAGCAACAAACTTATGGACTATCGGAAAATTGATGGGACTACGATATAAATCGCATCCTTGGCATGGTGTTGACATAGGGCCTGATGCACCCGAAACGATAACATGCTTTGTAGAGATGGTACCTACCGACACAGTAAAATATGAAATTGACAAAGAAACGGGCTACCTTAAAATTGACAGACCTCAAAAATTCTCCAATGTAATACCGGCGCTTTATGGTTTTATACCACAAACATTTTGTGCCGACAAAGTAGCCAACTATTGTATGGAAAAGCGGTAAAAAAAATATTGTTGGAGATTTCGATCCTTTAGATATTTGTATCCTAACAGAAAAAACTATCGCACATGGCGATATCCTTGTAAAAGCACGGCCTATTGGCGGATTTAGAATGATTGACGGCAATCAGGCAGACGATAAAATTGTAGCGGTACTTGCTAATGATGCTGTTTACGGCAATTATAAAAGTATGTCCGACTGTTCGATAATAATTATTGATAGGTTAAAACACTATTTTCTGACATACAAAGTTCTCCCTGGCAGCTCACGAGACGCCGAAATAACACATACTTACGATATTGAAGAAGCACATGAAGTAATAAGACATTCAATGAGCGATTATCAACAGAAATTTGATAGGCTCCGTACGATGCTTTCCAATGTTTAAACCAGATATCTAAACACTGACTTAAAATTATTTTTATTAAATTAAAACCAAAATTGAATTTTTCATTATGGCAAAAAAATCTTGTAATTGTCGAGTCACCAGCAAAGGCAAAAACTATTGAACGATTTCTCGGCAAGGATTATATTGTAAAATCAAGCTTCGGACATATTCGCGACCTCTCAAAAAAAACAACTTGGCGTTGATGTAGCAAACGGATTTAAACCCAATTATGAAATAGCTGAAGAATAAAAAACATCATCGCCGAACTGAAAAAGCTTGCCAACAAAGCAGATTATGTATGGCTTGCCACTGACGAAGACCGTGAGGGGGGGGAAGCAATCTCATGGCACCTCTTCGAAACGTTGAAACTTGATGAAAACAAAACAAAAGAATTGCTTTCCACGAAATCACTAAGACCGCTA